>ENA-ORUU01001490-ORUU01001490.1-human-gut-metagenome-genome-assembly--contig:-NODE-1490-length-12158-cov-3.03578_pt1 | contig 12158 bp, 26 predicted proteins | sample MGYA00242085_ERZ509221 | MGnify/ENA primary metagenome ERZ509221 (study PRJEB26280, sample SAMEA2338809) | human gut metagenome | biome: human gut; feature: human-associated habitat; material: faeces... | reverse complement strand
TAACTCTCGCAGACCACATGGTTCTTTAGGCTACCTAACACCAGATGAAATGGAAGCAACATTCTGGGATCGGCAAGGAATCTAGCCGTTCCCAGAAAATATATTTAAAAATCGTGTCTTTTTTATTGACTATAGTCCACTCATTCCCCCTTTGACTGAAATCCTGATAACGAATGAACATAAATCACTCTTTCATTCATCCAATCGTTATCATAGTCAGCTTCTTTCTGTTGCCCACCGATCCATTCTGCATGTTCTTTAACTTCTGACCAGTTCATGTTATTTTTTGCCCAGTCCTCAAACTCAAAATCATCAGTATCAAACCAGTGCATCATAGCGTCAAAATTCTCTTTGTAGCTCTCGCCCTGTTTTTCATAGTACTTTGCATAATTGTCAGCAATGATTTCAGCTGGAATCCCCATAATCTTCCCATCGCTCATAATCACTGCATAGTATTTGTCATGTTTTTTATCCATTGTTTTCACACCTCCCGAAAAACCCAAAATGTTGCAATAATCTGAAACAAATGGATTGCCTGATCCTGCACCAGATTGATTTCCAGCAAATTTGCTTTCGCATGGTCAGTCATTCCATGCAAAAAAACGTTGTAGATAAACATTAAGAAAAATTCTATGTTCAGCTGAAACCCCATGGAATACGCAATAGGCAGCATAATCATAAACGTCCAGCTGAAAGCATGAAAAATCAATGGAGGAATGTAATCAAATCGGTATTTGTATGTAAACCCTTTCTGCTGCCTCCACCATTCCTGTTGCTTTCCATTGGCAAGAAAACTATTTGTCTGAAAATAAAAATCATCCACAATGTGCAGAAAAATCATCAAAAGAAGTTTCATGTCAATTTTTCTCCCCTTACATATTCGCTCCGCCAATTCCAATTAAGATAAACCCCAAAGAAAGAATCCCTAGTAATAAATAGCCCAGATTTCCTTCCTTTATTGCAATGTAAAACATTAGAAACGGCAAACAAACAATCACACATCCCACTAATACACATCCTGTATCATAGATTGCATCCATGCTACCACCCCAATTTCTCCATTTCTCTTTCCGTCAAAATCTCCGGCCGCTCATTCCATTTCCGGATTGCCGTCATCCGGTCAACCTCTGCCACAAACAGGCAGTTGCAGTATTCGTCAGAGCATATAATGACGAATAACCCTTCCCGAAACATGATTTCTGCCTTCTTTCCGCACACATGACAGGGCAGCTTGCGTCCTTTCTTGGTCAGCTCCGCCTGTGCCTTCCGGTCACCTAGCAAGGCACGCTTTACCTTGTCCATTCTTTCCATTCCCTTCTGTTTGTGATTTCCTCCATTTTTCTGTCGCTCAATCTTTCTGGAAGGAAATTCCATTTTAAGGCGCACCGTTCTTTCGCATCTTTGATAGGTACCGAAGTCAAACTTTTTTCTGTATGAAATGGTTTTCTTACATATTCCAGCTTTGCTCCTATGTGCATTACAAACCTTCCACAATTTTCGCATTGGATACCAAACATCACATTTCCATACACATTGACCTCATGCAGCTTTCCTTCTCCACCACAGTCATAACATGGCAGCAGTTCACCTTTTGCAGAAAGCCGTATCAGCTCCTCTGGATCACTGGGGCGGGTCTGCTTCCCTTCAACCATTGTTTTCACCAGCTCTCAAAAGAACTTCTACCCAGCAGGCATCCATCCCGCACGGAAGTACATCATCCCCATTTGTTCCCACTGAAAAACCGCCGTTCTCCGGACACTCTTTGCAGTTTCTTACATTTTGGGGGTTATACAGAAAATCGTAATAGTTGAACAGTGCTTTTTCCATCCTCATTCCTCTCTTTCTATTTTCCTAAGCTCAGTAAAATTCTGTTGAGCCAAGCCCAGCAGTTCTTCCAGAGCAAATACGTCCGTATCTTCTGACGCTTCGATACCTTCAATGTCAGCAAGTTTTGATTTTGCATCATATACAGCAATCGAAGGATCATCCGCCACCACAATCATAGCCACTTCAAATTTCACTACATAATGTTTCATGCCCATTCTCCTTTCACTTCCCAGCCCGCAGCATACAAAACAGCAGCTCCACCATAGACCGCTTCCGTGCGCCTGCCAGACACGGCAAAACGACCCGCATCCGCCACTTGACGCCTTCCGTATCTAAAGCCGTTGGGCTATGAAATTCCTCTTTCACGTCCCTTTCTTCCGGAGCAGGACAAATCACACCAACACTGCCTTCAATGTCCTGTACGACCTTCTTGTAAAGCTCCATTGGCATGACCAGATAGTTTTTCTCCGTCACGAAATTCTGACCGAATCCGCTCTTATAGTCAGCCATGCAGCTTTTCACCTCGTAGGAAACAAAAATTCCTTTTTCAATTTCAGAAACGCTAAGAACGCCAGTCGGGCAAAATTCCATAAAATCAACCCTCCTAACGTCCTTCGTCCCCCAGTCCAGGCAAACTTCCCTTGCCCAGTATTTCCCGTTACCGCTAAGCTTGTCCTGGATAAGCTGTTCACTTAAAAATGCCGTGATCTGTTTTCTTTCCATCATGTATTACCTCCCTTCGGCACTCTGACGGACAGGCGGCATCCCTCCGCCTGCCCTTGTTTGTATGAATATGAAAGGAGCCTTCGGGCATTCGCCCGTCACAGTGCCGAAAGCCGTCCCTTTGGCGGACGGGAAAGGAGCCCCCAGCTTAACCTTTCCCGCCCGAAGGAGTGATTCCGGGCTTTTCGCCCGCCAAAAGGACGGCTTATTTTATTTTCGCTGCACTCTTGATTGCCTTCCGACGGCTGCTGTATCCATCGAATAAAGCAGCATTTTTCTGTCGGTTCCATTCTTTTTCTTTTTCCCGCAACTCTTTCCACTTCCGGTATCTGGGACATTTTTCGTGGCATTTTTCATACCTTTCTTTGCAGCCCTTACAGCTGACCTCTGCTCTAGTCAAGGTAATTCCTCCCGATCAGTGCCATAAATTCCTCCCGGCTGTGTGTTTCTTCAAATCTTCTCTGACACACTCTTTTCAGCCGTAAATCCAACTCGTGACCGTCACGACCATGTACCCCGTATTCTGCCTCGTGCCAGTCATGCCGCAGATATACCCAAAAACCCATTTTTTCGGAAATCTCTCTCTGCCCAGCACCAAAGAAAATATGGTGCTTATGTAGGTTTTCCCCTTCATATCCGGTCAAATAGCAGTATTTACCATTCTGCAAAATACTTTTCCCGTGGCTCTGGCGGGCTTTTTTCTGCTTCGTTTTCGGAAACGCCAGACCGCTTGTGTCTATCTTTCCGTATTTCTTTTTCTTCGGTAATGCCAGTGCTGTCATGATTTTCCCCTCCTTCAAAAAAAGCCGCGGGGATTTCCCGCGGCTGCCGGTCATCCTCTGTATTTTCGGATCATGCCTCTGTTTTGTTCCAAGTGCCGTCTGTAACGCTCTCTTTCTCCCAAAAGGAAGATGCACGCCCCAGCTAGCCCCATAATCAATAAACACATCCACACTATGCCAAAATTCATCGGATCACCCCTTGATCTTGATTTTTCCGCTTTCGATAAGCTCATAAGGAAAAGTTTCTTTCCATCCGCCCTTGTCCCAAATGACGATGAAATGACTTTTCCAGAGCTGGTACACAGTCCCATTTTTAATGATCTTTCTGTTTTGGTTGTTTTCCATTGGCTTGATGTACTGTATCTTACTTCCAACCATAAGCCCCATAGCCTCCGCATCGGCTCTGGTGAAATTTTCATTGAATTTTTTCATCACAGAATAACCACCTTATGTTCGCTTACCATTTTTTCCAGTTCATACTCAAAATAGTTGCGGATGTTTTTTCTTGCGGTTTCTCTCCACAGACCGCCGTCCGCTTCAAATAAAGCACACTGCCCGCCTTCTCTCATGCGGAGGATGAAAAGGCTTGCCGGCTGTTCCACTTCCAAAAATGTACGATAAGGGCGCAGTTTTGCCGGACTGGGTACACGAACCTGTCCAACAGTAGCGATCCCCGTTCTGATTGTCACAGACTGGGAAACACCATCGTCCCCGTAGTTCTGGACTGCTTCATCCCGCAGATTTCCAACGACCTGCTGGATCACCTTCAAATCATCCGTTTCCATGAAGCAGGTCTGCAGCAGGATATTAAATTTTTCCGCATCCATAAACTGACCAAACGGGAATCTGTTTCCTGCCCATTTAGCCGTCATAAACTTCTGTCTGTCCATATATTCGTTGCAAACAGAGGAATACAGGTTTACTTTTCCAGCATCCTCTACATGGATGATTTTCTGAACAGTATCATCCATATCATGCAGATCAGCGTCCCAAGCGTTCTTGATAAAATTAACAATACTGGACAGGTTGTCCGTGTGCAGTGTTTCAATGGTCGGCAGTTCTGGCCGATGCAAGGGCTTATCTGTATAAACCACGCCATCAATGGTAACCATATTCGCTTTAGACAAACCAACCACATACTCAAATAACGATTTCAACATTTTTTATTCCACCTTTCTTTTCTGCAGGTCAAGCACTTTGCTTTGCAAAGCCGCCTCCGGCGTCCCCGTTTCTCTTCGGGGTGCAGGGTCAAGTACCTTGACTTCATTTTCATTTTCCAGTTCCATCTGTCCACGCATTGCGGAACGGTATTCATCCGCCATGATTTTTCCTTTGTTGTCCGCCTCCACAATCATTTTTGTGTGGATTGCTCTGCGAGGCAGCAGTGTCGTTTTGACGACAGCAGAAACGTCAACGTCTGTACGGTCGTTTTCATTCGGCTTGAAAACAAGCTCGATCACCAATTTTCTGGGCTTCTTCGCCTCTGTGTTCGGGTCGTAAATGTTTTCAAACACACGTTTTGCCGCTGCTTGCACCTGTTCCATGACAGCACCGCCGGCAAGTTCAAATAGGTTCATGAATCATTCCTCCTTTTTTCTCTCCACAGCAAGTTTCATTAACAAAAACCCCAGAAAACAAATATTTTCATCATCAAAATCGCTTTCATAAAAAGCTTTATCCGCTTTTCCATATAAGTCTTTGCCTTCCTCATACAAAACGATGCCATCCTCATTTTTTTGGGAGGTTCTTCAAAGAAATAAATCTTTCCGGTTTCTGGATTTCTGCATGCAAAAACTAAATCCATTGCGAAAATCCCCCCAATAATCATGTTTCTTTCTGCTTCTCTTAATTTTTTCTCCTTATCCATATTGATTTTCCCATCCTTTCTAATGACCTTCCGTATATAAAAAGCAGGGGCGGAGGTCAAGCACTTTGCTTCGCAAAGCCGCCTATGGCGTCCCCGTTTCTCTTCGGGGTGCAGGGTTACAGTTCTTTATTTCGATGTTTTAAGGAAGGTGTTCGTTGACTATTGCACAAAAGATTTACACCCCTGCTCTTTATCAAAACAATTCATTCAACGGCAGCCCCAGCACTTCGCTGATCTTCACCAGCTCCCCCACCGTCCATGTTTCCGGTTTCGCCAGTCGCACATTGAAGGTGGAGTAGCTCATGCGGCATTTGCTGGCCGTTTCTTTGTGGTTCAGCCCCCGTAGGAGCATCCCACTTTTTAATTTTAGTGTTAAATTGTTGTAGACCTTTTGGTCTGGTCGCTCCCGCAGTTTTGGCATTTCACATCATTCCTTTTCCCTTCGGGCTTCTCATTTCTTTCTATGGTAATTCCATGCCGCAATCCATGCTAAAACGACACAATTCATACACGCCGCAACAACATAACCGCAGATTTTTTTCCATCTCTGTTCTTGCTTTTTGGCGTTCTCATATGATCTGAAACCATCCTCCGCTCTGCTGCGGAGGATTTCATTTTCAAAAATCAGGTGTCTTTCCTTTGATTCTTCCATGTTCTTTCGCCTTCTTTCTGTTCACCAGGTGTGATTTTCTTCCGCTTCTTTATGCAAAAGCATCAGCAAGTCCATGTAGAAATCTTCTGTTTCTCTCATGTGCTGATAGAGCAGCTCATTCAACCGCTGAGGCTTGCTGGGGCTTTTTGCCTCCCCTCTGGCAAATGTCACTTTCGTTTCCCTGCCCTTGCACAGGATTTTGATCCAATCCCCGTCATGGTAGTAAAACGCTCCCGTTCTGTATGGGTCTTCCGGCTCCGGTCCTTCCACGTCATAAGCCGCCGTGTCCCCCCAGTCCTTTTCAAAAAATTTCAAAAGAGATTCCGTTACGAAGTAAGCGAAATCTTCATCGTCCTTCATTTTTGCTTCTACCTGTCTTTCAATGATCATGTTGATTCTCCTCTCTTTTTACCCATTCCCATAAAATTTGTTTGATCAATCCTGTTAACGTCTGTCCTCTTTCTTCCGCCGAAGCCTTTAACGCTTCTTTTAGTTCCGTCGGAAATCGTAAAACCATTTGATATATATCCATCACCTCATTTTTGATATCTATGATATCTAAAAAGTATCACTCAGCAATGTTTTTGTCAATACCTTTTTGATATCTTTCTGAATACTTTACAATGAAATCTTTTTGATATATTGTTGATATCAAGGAGGTGTTACCATGGCTATTCAAGCAAATCCATATCCATTGAGGGTTGATAAGGAAGTAATGCAGAAATTTAAAGTAATTGCTGCTCTCAATGGTCGTTCTGTGAACAAAGAAATTGAGTTTAGGCTGCGTGAAATTGTCGCCGACTATGAAAAAGAACACGGTGAAATCCCTATTCCTTCCGATGAATAACACGAAGCCCCTCGTAAATTAAACGATTTATCATTTCATTCAAGCTGACAGAATATCTGTCAGCTTCTCTTTCGATGGCTTCCTTCAATTCCACAGGCAGGCGGACTGTTGTCTGCTCCTTTCCCTGCTTTTCCATGTTGATTCTCCTTTCCTTTTATACAATGTCCTATGACTTTAGCTTGCTTTTTCCTTATGCGCTCTTGTCATTCAGCAGTTCTTCCATGTTCTTTCGGGCGTCCCAGCCTTTCAAGAAAATCAAAAGACATTCTTTCTCTTTGTCACCCAAAGTCCCGAACAGCTTTACTGCGTCTACTGCATCATCTACAATGTTTTTTGTTCTTTCGTCCATATTCAGGTTGTTCATACTGACACCCCCTTTGTTTTAATTTCTGTTTGTTAAGCACATTCTAACACTATATTTTGTGCTTGTCAATCATTTTATGGTTTTTTATGTGCTTTACAAACATTTTTTATTGTGATATAATTTTTTACGAATGGAGGTGATTATTTTGGAAATCTATGATAGAGTAAAATATTTAAGAAAAGATTTTCTTCATCTAACACAGGACGAATTTTCAAAAAAACTAAATATTTCCCGTGCCAATGTAGCCAATATTGAATCTGGCAGAGTATCTATCACGGAACGAACTATTCAAGACATTTGCAGAATTTTTTCAATAAATGAAGATTGGTTGCGTTTTGGTCATGGAGATATAGAACGACCTCCAATGGGAAAAGGGAATGAATTAGTCGAGCTGATCGCCGATCTGGTACAGACTGATGATGATTTTTCTAAGCAATTTATCATTGAATACTTGAAATTAAGTGATGACGAAAAAGAAGTAATAAAAAAAACAATGAGAAATGTAAAAGAATATTTGTAAAAAAAAGCGGTCTTATGACCGCTTTTTTAGAACCGTTTGATAAAATCATAAATCATCCACAGGATTTGTGTATCTTGAATGGATTCTAGTTTTTTCACGATTTGTTTTCTGATGTCCTCGCTCATTCTGTTATATCCTCCCCTGCGGAATTTTTATCTTATCAAATAAGAACGTATGTTCGTGTTTTTCTCAATATATCACTTTTCCACGCTCTTTTCCATGTACGTTTTCACCAATTATGAAGCATCATTTTTGTTTGTTCTTCCGGTTTTCCCCTTTTTCCACTTATCCACATCACATTTTACCCCATTGTGCTACACTCAAACAAAAAGGAGGAATCAACATGAAAAAAAGAATTTTTGCTATTGCACTTGCTTTATCAATGTCACTTGGAACAGTTTCAGCTTATGCACAAACACAAACATCTACCCAACCTATGCAGTTATCAGAATATGAAATCCTTCTCGGTTCTTCATACGTATTGAATTATGCATATCCAATTCGCTCTCATAGTGATGAATTGACTATCATTGTCAGTCATGCTCCTGCATATTATGACTATAATTTAATGCGTTCTAGTATGCCAACACATATAAGCCTTGTAAATATGAAAATTGCTGATTTAGAAAAATTAAATCAGACAATTACAAATGGAAAAGTGGAAGCATTTTATGCTATTCAACCGCAATTAAACAAAATCATTGCTGCTGGGAAATTGTATGTAGATGGCTGCAACAAAGTTTACAATGGTAACGCACAAGGTTTCTCTATGGTAAATTCTGCCTCATCTTCTATTCATGATGCACAATTAGAAATTGCTGTATATTGCGATAACCTATACGGAACAGTCAAATATGGTCTTGATACGTTGTTTCCATCCAACTGATTTAGGAGGGGAAACAATTTGAAAAAATACTTTTTTCTAATATTTGCCTTTTCTTCTATCTTTCTATCCTCATGTTCTTCTGATAATTCAGCTTATTCAAATGGTTATGATGATGGTTATAAGGACGGCTATGAAGCAGGACAGGAAGATACAATCGTTAACGCCGTAAGTAGAGAAGATTTTTACCCAGCAGACACAATCGGTTACTGGGAAGGACAGTACGAAGCAATTACTGATATACTTGATCTGTACGACCTTCCTCAATCAATGAAAAATGAATTATTAGAAAACTTAAATGATATAGAAAATGAACTAAGAGAACTCGAGCCAGAATCCTGATAAAACCTGCACAAAAAATGCAACTTTTTTTGTATCCTTTATTGATTTACAGAACAAATGTTCTAATGGTAAAATAAAAAAAATGATCCCCGTCCCTGTTGGCGCAGGAACGAGGATCGGCGGTCATATATAATACAACCTTGTCTTATCGTATTATATCATAGACCGCCTTGTTTGTATAGAATAAAGGAGGTCTTTTTTTATGGCTCAAGCAAAGAAAACAAAAGCTGGAACCTGGACAATACTTGTATACAGTCACACGGAAACCATTGACGGAAAGGAGAAAAGGATCTACGAAAGGTTTACCGCAGACAAAAAGTCAGAAGTCGTCCGGATGGCGGAAGATTTCAAGGCCAATCGTAAAGGCAAAACCACCACCCTTACGGTAGAAAAAGCCATGGAGAACTATATCGAAATGAAAAAGGATATACTCTCTCCTGCAACATTATGTGGTTATTGGTCAAATTACGAACATCATTTTCCATTGATCCGAAAGATTCAGATCAATAAACTGACAAATAATGATATACAAAAAGAAGTCAACATGCAGTCCACACAATATGCTGCATCATCATTAAAAACAACTTATGCTTTTCTTTCTTCTGTTTTGAAGGTTTTTGCACCAGATTTCCGGTTAAGACTGTCTTATCCACAGGATGATTCGGAGGAAATCTCTATCCCAACTGAAGAAGCAATTAAAATCTTATTAAAAAACAGTAACAACGCCGATCTTTCCCTCGCCATTAAACTTGCCATGGGCTTGGGACTTCGACGCAGCGAAATTTCCGCATTGAAAATTTCAGATTTTGATTTTCAAAAAAATATTGTGGAAATTAAACATAGCATGGTATTTACACCAGATAAAAAATGGGTAATTAAATCCCCAAAAACAAAATCTGGCAGAAGGACCATTCCTTTACCGGACTTTCTCATTCCTGATTTGAAGGACGCTATGAAAGGTAAATCACAAAATAGTTTTCTTGTATCATTAAATCCATCTCTTATCTCAATTAAATATGGATTGCTCGTAAAAAAAACTGGCATTGAGCATAACACTTTTCATTCCCTGCGACACTACTACGCATCAATGATGCTGGCCAACAATGTTCCAACAAAATACGCAATGAAACGCATGGGACATAGTTCAGATGACATGCTCAAACGAGTATATCAGCATATTATGGAAGATAAAGATCAGGAAGTAACAGATACCATAAATAAATATTTTGAACATGTTTTTTTGCAGTGATGCAACTATTTTGCAACTTTATATTTGAAAAGTATTAATTTTTCAATAGTTTTGACTATTTTTTTATTTTCCTTTATAATGAAATGCGATATGAAAAGAAAGGAGTCCTGCCCTTTGCAGACAACAGCTTTGGAAGAAAAAATCAAACAACTTTCCGCAGATTATATTTATGAACAGGCAGTCGGCAGTTTACTGCTGATGCTCATGAGCGCCATGGAAGATGTGGAAAAAGGCGATGCGCCTTTGCCTTACACCATACATGAAGATTTGCTGGCTATCAAAAAAGACATCCGTTCCTACCTTCTGTCTCTGGAAGACCTTCTGGAAGGCGAACAGGAAGACCGCGCAGCTGCTCTGGAAGCCTGCATGGCAAGAAAAGAAGAACTGTTATCCATCTATGAAACCGTTTACAGCTACTTCTCCCAGTGGAATCTCTATTCCACACTGGTCAGCGATCAGGTTGCCCTGCGCAAATATAAAGAAGAAGGCATTGAAGTAGAAAAAATCGACTGGTCTTTGTTCTTTGCGGACTGCCACGCTTTTATGGAAAGCGGCAACAACCTGCTGGAACAGAAAAACTACATGGGCCAGATTTTGAGATGCCTGCCTTTGCATATGGCACGTGATAAATATTACGACACCATCACCCAGAGTCTGGAAGCAGCCTTTGCAGGTGAAAGCAAAGAATTTATTGAAAAATCCCTTTGCGCTTTTGAAGGCTTCTGCTGCCCCGAAACCAATCCCCTGTATGGCAAATACTTCTGCGAAGTTGCCACATGGCTGGGCGAAAAACGCATGCTCATGCCTCATAAAATGGAAGATGAGGAACTGAGCAATCTTTACGAAGATTTGAAAGTGGTTCTGGAAAGTTTGCAGGATGTGGAAGAATATTTCTCCTGTATCCTTCATGACTTGAACTCTCTAATTCTGCTGTTCTACCTGACATACAGCTTTACAGACCTGACAGAAAGCAACGCTACATACAGCGACCTGTATCATACCGTCTGCGAATTTTTGACAGGCGAACTGGATGAAACCGAACGGGAAGCTTATCTGGATACTCTGAACGAACAGCTGGAACAGGCCGTAGAACCTGTTATTGACAAAGCAAACGCCATTAGCAAAGAAGAATACGAACTTTTGCAGAAGGTGAATACATTTGCTGACTTCGCAGAAGACACCCAGAAAGTCCTCATGACAGAAGATTTCATTCGGGAATGCTTCTTCGGCGATCTCAATGACGAATTATTCCAGTTCCATCTGCCGGAAGATCTGCCCGTGGCAACAAAAGAAGAAAAGAAAGAACTCTTTGCTGATTTTATCCAGAAAACACGCAGTTCTCTGGAAACACTGCCTGTGCAGACAAGAAAAATCGCAATGCAGACTTTGATGGGCGCACTGCCTCCTATTTACAGTGTATCTGAAGTCATGGAAATGGTTACAAACGCTATCGACTCCGCTTCTTCTCTGGAACAGAAAGCACTGATCGTAGACAAAGTGGGTATGGTATTCCAGGATAACCATTATCAGTCCCTGACAGAACACGCTCATGAACATCATCACGATCACGACTGCGGATGCGGACACGACCACGAACATCATCACCATGACCATGATTGTGGTTGTGGACATGACCACCACGAACATCATCACCACGATCATGACTGTGGTTGCGGACATGACCACCATCATGACCACCACTGATACAAAGGAGGAAAAACATGAAATTTGTATTCAATCACTATAATTATAACGTTCTGGATCTGGAAAAAAGCATGGCTTTCTACGAAGCAGCTCTGGGTCTGAAGGAAGTACGCCGGAAAGAAGCGCCTGACGGCAGCTGGAAACTGGTTTATCTGGGAGACGGCGTAACAGATTTTCAGCTGGAACTGACATGGCTTCGTGACAGAAAAGAGCCTTATAACCTGGGTGAAAACGAATTCCATCTGGCTTTCACCGTTGCAGATTACGATGCCGCTCATGAAAAACACAAAGAAATGGGCTGCATCTGTTTTGAGAATCCAGAAATGGGCATCTATTTCATCAACGACCCTGACAATTACTGGCTGGAAATCGTTCCGGAAAAGAAATAATATTGATTT
>ENA-ORUU01001488-ORUU01001488.1-human-gut-metagenome-genome-assembly--contig:-NODE-1488-length-12165-cov-2.60124_pt1 | contig 12165 bp, 14 predicted proteins | sample MGYA00242085_ERZ509221 | MGnify/ENA primary metagenome ERZ509221 (study PRJEB26280, sample SAMEA2338809) | human gut metagenome | biome: human gut; feature: human-associated habitat; material: faeces... | reverse complement strand
GTCAGTTGCCCGGTGGGATCAACCTGAATGCTGCCATTACGCGTATACCCTTCGCTGCCGTCAGCGGACTGCACGGCCAGCCAGCCATCCTGCTGCAACGCAACGTCCAGCGGGCGCGAGGTGTAATCCATCTTGCCGGGCGTCATGTCTGCACCCGGTGTTGACGCCGTTACCAGCGTGCGCGTGGGCAGTGAAAGCCCTTCCACCGGCACTGCACGCAAGGCGTTTAACTGCGCGCGAAAACCGGGCGTAGAGGCATTGGCCAGATTACTGGCGGTTACCGCCTGTTGATTCAGCGTCTGGCTGGCTGCTCCCATCGCGGTATAAATTGCGTGATCCATTGAGCTATCCCGTCAGCGATTAGCGTAAGTTAACCAGCGTGTTGAGGATCTGGTCCTGGGTTTTGATGGTCTGGGCGTTAGACTGATAGTTACGCTGGGCAACGATCATATTGACCAGTTCTTTACTGAGATCGACGTTGGACGCTTCCAACGCACCGTTGGTCAGGGTGCCAAAGTTGCCCGTCCCGGCTGACCCCAACAGCGCCACGCCAGAAGATTGCGTCGCAGACCAGACGTTGTCGCCTTCGGATGCCAGACCTTCGTTGTTGGCAAAGTTCGCCAGTACAATCTGCCCCAGCAGTTGTGTTTGTTCGTTGGAATAGTTGCCGACAACCGTACCGTCATCATTGATTTGATAACTCACCAGATCGCCCGGTTTGTAGCCATTCTGGGTGGTTGCCACAATATTGTTAGCGCCGGTATTTTGCTGCATGGAGTTGAGGAAGCTCAGGCTAAACGTGGCGGGATCTGCGCCGTTAATTGCGCCAGTGGTAATATTCTCTGTTGGATTTGAGGTCAGAACGCCATTGGCATTAAACACCAGCTTCATTGCAGGCTCGGCTGTACCTGTTGGATCACTGCTATCCTGGGTGTAGACCTGCCAGTTATTATCCCCGGTCTTCACAAAGTAGACGCTCATGTCATGAGCATTACCCTGACTGTCGAAAACAGTCACCGAACCTTTTTTGTTATAGCTATCCGCATTGCTGGCGCTGAATGGCGTAACAGTAGGAAGCGGATCGCTGGAATTCAGGTTGATCTGCATCGATGCCGTGGTGGTAGTTTTCGCTGCCATCAGGGTATTCGGGATCGAAATATTAGTCGGATTCGCCCCTTGCTGAATAGTCGGCGGCGTACCGGTTGCCGGGTAACCCGTCAGCTGTAAACCTTGCATATTCACCAGGTTACGGTTTTCATCCAGCTTAAATTGTCCGTTACGGCTGTAGAACACCGAACCGTTGCTGTCTACCAGACGGAAAAAACCGTTCTGGCTGATAGCAACGTCCAGACCTCGCCCGGTGTTGGTGGTCGTGCCATCGGTAAAGTCCTGAGTGATACCGGCAACTTTTACCCCCAGTCCCACTTTCGAACCGGCAAACATATCGGCAAAAGAGGCCGTGCCTGATTTAAAGCCGTAGGTGGCGGAGTTGGCGATATTGTTGCCAATAACATCGAGGTTGGTGGCGGCAGCGTTTAATCCGCTAACCGCTTGAGAAAAGGCCATGACTGACTCCTGAAATGTGAAGGCTTAAATTATCTGCCGTACTTCGTCGAGGGTGGTGGTGCCGTAAGTGCCGAGATCCAGCGTATTACCGTTGTTGCCGCGGATCACACCCTGCACCAGAGCAAACTGCAGCGGCTGGGCAACCAGTTGTGTACCACCGTTACTGGCGCTAATCGCTACATTGTAAGAACCGTTCGGCGCAGTGCTGCCATCAGTCAACGTACCGTCCCAGGTGAAACTGTGAACTCCGGCGGTCAGTTCACCAATATCAATGGTGCGCACAACCGCGCCATTTTTATCGGTGATGGTGGCCGTAACTTTGTCTGCCGCCTGTTGCAGCTCAACACCAAACGGCGTGGTCGTGGTCACAGCCCCTTCTTCACTGCCGGTTCCCGCAAGAATAGTGGTGCCGGGGATCATCACGCCGTGACCGATCAGGTTACTGGCCTGTAACGACTGGCTGTTATCAATCTGTCCGGAAATAGATCCGAGCGTGGTATTGAGTTTTTCAATCCCGCTGACCGTGCTGATTTGTGCCAGTTGCGACGTCAGCTCGTTGTTTTCCATTGGATTGGTCGGGTCCTGGTTTTTCAGCTGCGCCACCAGCAAAGTCAGAAAACTGCTTTGTAAATCTGCGGCGTTGCTGCCCGTGAGCGAACTACTGCTGGTGGTACTGACGCCGGTATTTGTCGGATCGGTGGTGGTTACCGCAATGGACATAGCTTTCTCCTTTATTGACCGAGCGTAAGGGTTTTCAGCATCATGCTTTTCACCGTGTTGAGCACTTCAACATTGGCCTGATAGCTGCGTGACGCCGACATGGTGTTAACCATCTCCCCGACGACATCAACGTTCGGCATTTTTACGTAGCCCTTTGCATCTGCCAGCGGATTACCCGGTTCATAAACCAGTTTGTCCGGGGCCTGACTTTCTATAACATCGGCAACCTTTACGCCGCCTGTCGCAGCACCTGGTGCAGCGTTAACCTGGAATACCACCTGTTTTGCCCGATATGGCTGTCCATCGGGACCGGTCACGCTATCAGCATTCGCCAGATTACTGGCCGCCACGTTCAGGCGCTGGGACTGGGCAGTTAACGCCGACCCGGCGATATCAAAAATATTCAGCAGTGCCATCCGTTAATTTCCGCTCTGTAAAACGTTCATCATGCCTTTGATTTGCCCGCTCAACGCGCTAAGGCTCATCTGGTATTGCAGGCTGTTATCGGCAAACTGGGTGCGTTCGCGATCCATATCGACGGTATTACCGTCAAGCGAAGGCTGGTCCGGAATACGGTATTGCAGTTCTGCGGTAGGAGGCGTCAGCGCCTGCGCCGGGATGTGTTGCGTTGAGGTCATCGTCAGTGCAACCACACTGGTTGCATCCCGTCCACGTTGCATGACTTTTTTAAGTTCACTGGCAAAATCGATATCGCGCGCCTGATAACCAGGGGTATCGGCATTGGCGATGTTTGCTGCCAGCACTTCCTGACGCTGGGCGCGCAGATTGAGCGCCTCTTGTTGAAAACGTAAGGCGGCGTCGAGCTTATCGAGCATATCTCCTCCGCAGGTATCAAAATTCTGCCATCAGCTTAAATGCCTTTACGCGCGCGTTATCGGCGGAATAAACGCAAAATGGGTCGCTATTTATGCCGTTGATGACCATTGCGGACAGGTACAATTCACGTTGTAGAAATGGCTGGGGGGCGAAAATGCTGGCAATAAAACGTAGCGTGGCGATCATTGCGATACTGTTCAGTCCGTTAAGTGCGGCGAGCAATCTCACATCGCAATTGCAAACCTTTTTTAGCGCCCAGCTCGCGGGGGTAAGTGATGAGGTTCGTGTTTCTATTCGTACAGCGCCCAATCTACTACCGCCGTGCGAGCAGCCATTGCTTTCGATGAGCAATAATTCCCGCCTGTGGGGCAATGTGAATGTGTTGGCACGCTGCGGTAACGACAAACGATATTTACAGGTTAATGTACAGGCCACAGGAAATTATGTGGTTGCCGCGATGCCCATTGCGCGGGGAGGAAAGCTGGAAGCTGGCACAACCGGTATGCTTTTTCCTTTCTGAAAGAAATCTGCTGGAAGCTGGCAATGTCAAACTGAAACGCGGACGGCTGGATACCCTGCCACCGCGTACGGTGCTGGATATCAATCAACTTGTTGATGCCATTAGCCTGCGCGATCTATCACCCGATCAACCAATCCAGTTAACCCAGTTTCGCCAGGCATGGCGGGTAAAAGCGGGACAACGCGTCAATGTGATCGCCAGCGGTGATGGGTTTAGCGCCAACGCAGAAGGTCAGGCGCTGAACAATGCAGCCGTCGCACAGAATGCGCGGGTGCGCATGGTATCGGGACAGGTAGTCAGCGGCGTTGTTGATGCAGATGGGAATATTCTTATAAACCTGTAAGCTGTTAAAGATTACCCGTCCCTTGCCGATAAATAAGCAACACATGATAAAAGCGCCCTCAATGAGGAATAAACCATGAGTATTGATCGCACTTCGCCTCTGAAGCCTGTAAGCACCGTTCAACCGCGCGAAACCACTGACGCGCCGGTAACGAACACCCGGGCGGCAAAAACAACAGCCTCCACCAGCACCAGTGTGACGTTAAGCGACGCGCAAGCAAAACTGATGCAACCCGGCAGCAGTGATATCAATCTTGAACGTGTCGAAGCGTTAAAACTGGCGATTCGTAACGGTGAACTAAAAATGGACACCGGCAAAATTGCCGATGCGCTGATCAACGAAGCGCAGCAAGACTTGCAGAGTAACTGATCGTATGACACGTCTTGCAGAGATCCTCGACCAGATGTCCGCTGTGCTTAACGATCTCAAAACGGTAATGGATCAAGAACAGCAACATCTCTCTATGGGGCAGATCAACGGCAGCCAGTTGCAATGGATTACAGAACAAAAAAGCTCACTGCTGGCGACGCTGGATTACCTCGAACAGTTACGCAAGAAAGAACCCAATACAGCAAATAGCGTTGATATTAGTCAACGCTGGCAGGAAATTACTGTGAAAACGCAGCAACTACGCCAAATGAATCAACATAACGGCTGGTTACTGGAAGGACAGATTGAGCGCAATCAACAGGCGCTGGAAATGTTGAAACCGCATCAGGAACCGACGCTATATGGGGCGAACGGTCAGACCTCAACAACCCATCGCGGCGGTAAAAAGATTTCGATCTGAATATTATCTCCGGCCTGCACTGCAGGCCGGAATGCATTGTTACACCGTCCGGCGGGCAAATTCTTTAACTTTGAAGCCCAGTACCGCCAGTGCAGCGAAGTACGCGGCAATCCCCGCCAGCACGACCGCCATTAAACGCAGTAAGCGCCAGGGCATGGTACCCAATGACCACTCCGGCATGATATGTAACATACCTAAAAGCACGCCAGACATCACCAGTACCGCCACCACCAGACGCAACAGAAACGCCATCCAGCCGGGTTGCGGGGTAAAGATTTTCTGCTTACGCAACTGCCAGTAAAGCAGCGAAGCATTCAGACACGCCGCCAGACCAATAGAAAGTGACAGCCCGGCATGTTTCAACGGACCAATAAACGCCAGGTTCATCAATTGCGTTAAAATCAGCGTAACGATGGCAATTTTCACTGGCGTTTTAATGTCCTGGCGGGAATAAAAGCCAGGAGCCAACACTTTCACTACAATCAGGCCAATCAAACCCACCGAGTAGGCAATTAACGCCCGCTGGGTCATCAGCGCATCAAACGCGGTAAATTTACCGTACTGGAACAGCGAAACGGTCAACGGACCGGAAAGAATGCCCAACGCAACCGCACTCGGCAGCGCCAACAGGAAACAAAGACGCAACCCCCAGTCCATCAAACGGTTGTATTCATCATGATTGCCACTGGCAAAACTTTTCGACAGCGACGGCAGCAAAATGGTGCCAAGCGCCACGCCCAGCACACCGGACGGAAACTCCATTAAGCGGTCGGCGTAATACATCCAAGACACCGAACCGGAAGCAAGAAACGAGGCAAAAATGGTGTTGATGATTAAGGAGATCTGGCTCACAGAGACGCCAAGGATCGCCGGTCCCATCTGTTTCACCACGCGCATTGCTCCGGCATCGTGGAAGTTAATGCGCGGCAGGACCAGCATGCCGATCTTCTTCAGGTGCGGTAGCTGATACACCAGCTGCAGGACGCCGCCGACCGTAACAGCCCACGCCAGCGCCAGCACCGGTGGGTTAAAGTACGGTGCGGCAAACAGCGCGAAACCAATCATGCTGATGTTAAGCAGTGTTGGAGCAAACGCCGGAATCGAGAAGCGGTTCCACGTATTCAGAATCGCTCCCACCAGCGACGCCAGGGAGATCAGCAAGATATAGGGAAAGGTAATCTTTAGTAGCTGGCTGGTCAGGGCAAATTTGTCAGCTGTGTCAGCGAAGCCTGGCGCGGTCACCATGATCACCCACGGTGCGGCGAGCATGCCAGCGACCGTCACAACCGCCAGCGCAAGTGTCAGCAGGCCAGAAACATAAGAGACAAAGACCCGCGTGGCGTCTTCACCCTGCTTACTTTTATATTCCGCCAGAATCGGTACAAATGCCTGGGAAAATGCCCCTTCGGCAAAGATACGGCGTAACAAGTTAGGAAGTTTAAAAGCGACGAAAAAGGCGTCGGTTGCCATCCCTGCGCCAAAGATTCTGGCGACAATTGCGTCTCGTGCGAAGCCAAGCACACGCGAAAACATGGTCATCGAGCTGACGGCGGCCAGCGATTTTAATAAATTCATCGGTGTTCTAATCCAGACCCACGGGCAAAACGCCTGCAAGGCAGGCGCTGAAAGAGGCGAATAGTCTACCTGGATTATGGTGAATTGCTACCGCCAGATGTTACAGGGTTTATTCACTCATCGCATCGCGCCAGATCTTGTCAACGATACGTTGCGCCAGCACGGCCTGTTCGCCGGCGGTTTGCGGAACTGTCTGGTTTTGCACACATTCAATGAAGTGCCGCGCACAGCCGACAAACCCACGTTGCTCAAGCGTACTCTGCCAACCAGGAATCGGTTTATGCACTACGCCCTGCCCGCGCTCCTCACGCCATTCGCGCATATCCGTAATGTCGATGAGCGCACCGTCAGTCACGGCCTGCACGGTTTCACGCTGACTTCCGGCACGGCGATGCATACAGGTGGTGATCTGCAAAGGACCAGCCGAAAAATGGTGCTCGGCAAACAGCATTTCGCCAGCGTCGTTAGTCAGTAGCGTACCGCCATCCAGAGAGGCTTTGCCGCCCGACAACCACAGCGCGGTATCCACCACATGCAGATAATCATCCAGCAACGTGAAATAAAGATCGTGTGGCCCGACGCTATTGCTACGATGTTTATCCATTCTTAGCGAGGCTGCGGTGGCGAGTTGCGTTTTTAACTCACCGTAGAGTGGTGCGAAACGACGGTTAAAACCGACCATCAACGTCAGTTTTTTCCGCGCCGCCAGTTCCACCAGCCGTTCAGCATCGCGCAGATTTTCTGCCAGCGGTTTATCGACACAGACATGTACCCCCGCATTGAGTAACGTACTGACCACGTCAAAGTGGCTGGCGGTGCTGGAATGCACAAAAACCGCATCGCAACTGGCGGCAAGGCTGGATAACGAATCGGCATAAGGAATGCGCCAGCTTTCACAAATTGGCAGGGCTTTCGCGCGCGTAGGCGACCAGGCTCCTTGTAACGTCCAGTCAGACGCTGCCGCCAGCACCGGTAACCACGCCTTTTGCGCGATGCCGCCTAACCCCACTACGCCGATACGTAATTTTTTCACTTTAATCTCCCAGATGGGCCAGCAACGAATCAAGACGCTGTTTCAGTTCTGCCACTTCGATTTCCAGGGCTTCGACGCGGGCCTGTAAATCACCGTCAACCGCGTTCGACATATCCGTCACCGCCGGCTGATCTTCAACCTCACCACTGAAAAGATGCATGTAGCGGTTTTCGCGTTTACCCGGTTCGCTGGCCAGACGCACAAAAGGACCATCTTCGCGATTTGCCAGTTGTTCCAGCGTCGACTCCACTTCCGCCATATCGCTGAATTCATACATTCGCGCGGCGCGGCTGCGCAGTTCACCTGGCGTCTGGGCACCACGCAATAACAACGTGGTGATTAACGCCACTTCCGCTGCGCTCAGTTTCAGATCGCCAAATTCTGAATTACAAAAACGTTGCTCATATTTGGTGACCCGATTACCAAAACCGCTCACTGTGCGTAGATAATGACGTTTGACCAGATTATCCAGCTGTTCCTGCACTTCGGATTCACTCAGATTCATGACCGGTTCACGGTTCGTTTTCTGATTACAGGCCGTGACTACACCATTGACTGAGAGCGGGTATTGCTCCGGCGTGGTCACCTGCTTTTCCAGCAAGCAACCAATCACGCGAGCTTCAAGGGCAGTAAGTTGATATTTCATGAGATTCTCCTTAGCGGCCGGGCGTCCAGTCTGGGGTAGTTAATGCCGTCAGTACGTGATCGCGCCATTGTCCATCAATCAACAGATAGTCTTTCGCATAGCCTTCTTTTTCAAAACCCAGTCGCGCCAGTAAATCACCGCTGCGTTTATTGTGCGGCATATAATTAGCCATAATGCGATGAATATGTTGGGTGCGCTGCATATAACGAATGGCTGCGGTCAGGGCTTCAAACATGAGTCCTTTGCCCTGCCATTTTTGCCCAATCGAATAACCGAGATAGCAGGCATGAAAAGAGCCACGAACAACATTGGAAAAATTGGCAACGCCAATAATCTCTTTTTCGTCCGGGTCGAATAAGCCAAAGTAGAAAGCTGAACCTTGTTTATGAAATTCGTTAATCATCCCCAGTCTGGCCTGCCAGCCTGATGGATAACAGTGGCTTTCGTCGCGCACTGGCTCCCAGGGCTTGAGGAAATGGCGATTCTCTGCGTAATAATCCGCAAGACGCCAGGCATCACGATCATGCACCAGACGCACGACCAGTCGGTCTGTGGTTAAGCGCACTTTTGGCACGTTACTGCGATAGCCAAACATTCTATACCTACTCCTTCCCGTAACGTCTTTAATACGCTGTAAGTATTACTATACCTGCGCAACCAGACCCTGTGAAAAGTCCAAAATGCCATTTTCTGCATTATTCACATATTTGATAAAAACTCTCTATCAAAGCGACGTTTTGATAAAAAAATATTGTCCCCGAAGTGATGGGAAAAGTCTTAGCGGCAATGCAGAATAGAAAGTGCTCATCTTTTATTTCCCGGGAGGGGAAATGTCCCGCGTGTCGCAGGCGAGGAACCTGGGTAAATATTTCCTGCTCATCGATAATATGCTGGTCGTGCTGGGGTTCTTTGTTGTCTTCCCGCTGATCTCTATCCGCTTCGTTGATCAAATGGGCTGGGCCGCCGTCATGGTCGGTATTGCTCTCGGTCTACGCCAATTTATTCAGCAAGGTCTGGGTATTTTCGGCGGCGCAATTGCCGACCGCTTTGGTGCCAAACCGATGATTGTTACCGGTATGCTGATGCGTGCCGCCGGATTCGCCACAATGGGTATCGCCCACGAACCGTGGCTATTGTGGTTTTCATGCCTGCTTTCGGGACTCGGCGGCACGTTGTTTGATCCGCCGCGTTCGGCGCTGGTGGTGAAACTAATCCGTCCACAACAACGTGGTCGTTTTTTCTCGCTGTTGATGATGCAGGACAGTGCCGGTGCGGTCATTGGCGCATTGTTGGGGAGCTGGCTGTTGCAATACGACTTTCGCCTGGTCTGCGCCACAGGGGCCGTTTTGTTTGTACTGTGTGCAGCGTTCAATGCGTGGTTATTACCGGCATGGAAACTCTCCACCGTACGCACGCCCGTTCGCGAAGGCATGACCCGCGTGATGCGCGACAAGCGTTTTGTCACCTATGTCCTGACGCTGGCGGGTTACTACATGCTGGCTGTTCAAGTGATGCTGATGCTGCCAATTATGGTCAACGACGTGGCGGGCGCGCCCTCTGCCGTTAAATGGATGTATGCCATTGAAGCGTGTCTGTCGTTAACGTTGCTCTATCCTATCGCCCGCTGGAGTGAAAAGCATTTTCGTCTGGAACACCGGTTGATGGCTGGGCTGTTGATAATGTCATTAAGCATGATGCCGGTGGGCATGGTCAGCGGCCTGCAACAACTTTTCACCCTGATTTGTCTGTTTTATATCGGGTCGATCATTGCCGAGCCTGCGCGTGAAACCTTAAGTGCTTCGCTGGCGGACGCAAGAGCTCGCGGCAGCTATATGGGGTTTAGCCGTCTGGGTCTGGCGATTGGTGGCGCTATTGGTTATATCGGTGGCGGCTGGCTGTTTGACCTGGGCAAATCGGCGCACCAGCCAGAGCTTCCGTGGATGATGCTGGGAATTATTGGCATCTTCACTTTCCTTGCGCTGGGTTGGCAGTTTAGTCAAAAACGCGCCGCGCGTCGTTTGCTGGAACGCGACGCCTGATTTGATACTCCCCCCTGACTCCTCCATACTGAAAGTGAACTGACAGCCAAATGGAGGAGTCACGTGAAGCTATACATTTACGATCACTGCCCTTACTGCCTCAAAGCCCGCATGATTTTCGGCCTGAAAAATATCCCCGTCGAATTACATGTTCTACTCAACGACGACGCAGAAACACCCACCCGGATGGTCGGTCAAAAACAGGTTCCCATTCTGCAAAAAGATGACAGCCGCTATATGCCAGAAAGCATGGATATCGTTCACTATGTCGATAAACTCGACGGCAAACCGTTACTGACCGGCAAACGTTCCCCTGCCATTGAAGAGTGGCTGCGCAAAGTCAATGGCTACGCCAACAAACTGCTGTTGCCGCGTTTTGCCAAATCGGCATTTGATGAGTTTTCTACTCCCGCCGCGCGCAAATATTTCGTCGACAAGAAAGAGGCCAGCGCGGGTAATTTTGCCGACCTGCTGGCCCACTCTGACGGTCTGATTAAGAATATCAGCGATGATTTGCGTGCGCTGGACAAACTGATCGTCAAACCGAACGCCGTGAATGGCGAACTTTCGGAAGATGATATTCAGCTATTTCCGCTACTGCGTAATCTGACGCTGGTAGCCGGAATCAACTGGCCAAGCCGCGTTGCTGATTACCGCGATAATATGGCGAAACAGACACAAATCAATTTGTTATCATCAATGGCGATTTAATCCTGACCCGCCGCGGCAGCCTGTATTCGCGGGTTGCCGCCGTTTTCAGTTTTTTCTGCTGGCGAGTTTATCGCTGGTGACACATGCTGCGTTGTGTCAGGATATTGACGCAGATTTCATGTCGAGGACTACCATGAACAAGTTTTTATTTGCCGCTGCATTGATCGTCAGTGGCCTGCTCGTTGGCTGTAATCAACTCACCCAATACACCATCACCGAACAAGAAATTAACCAGTCGCTTGCGAAACATAATAATTTCTCAAAAGATATCGGTTTACCCGGCGTGGCTGACGCCCATATTGTTCTGACAAACTTGACCAGCCAAATTGGTCGCGAAGAGCCGAATAAGGTTACCCTAACCGGAGACGCCAATCTGGACATGAACTCCCTGTTCGGTAGTCAGAAAGCGACCATGAAACTGAAGCTGAAAGCGCTGCCCGTGTTTGATAAAGAAAAAGGTGCGATCTTCCTGAAAGAGATGGAAGTGGTCGATGCGACGGTACAACCGGAAAAAATGCAAACGGTGATGCAAACGTTGCTTCCCTATTTGAACCAGGCATTACGCAATTACTTTAACCAGCAACCTGCTTACGTCCTGCGCGAAGATGGCAGTCAGGGCGAAGCAATGGCGAAAAAACTGGCGAAAGGCATTGAAGTGAAGCCAGGCGAAATTGTCATTCCGTTTACGGATTAATGACGAGGGCGCATTCGCGCCCTTTATTTTTCGTGCAAAGGAAAACGTTTCCGCTTATCCTTTGTGTCCGGCAAAAACATCCCTTCAGCCGGAGCATAGAGATTAATGACTGCACCATCCCAGGTATTAAAGATCCGCCGCCCAGACGACTGGCACCTTCACCTCCGCGATGGCGACATGTTAAAAACTGTCGTGCCGTATACCAGCGAAATTTATGGACGGGCTATCGTAATGCCCAATCTGGCTCCGCCCGTGACCACCGTTGAGGCTGCCGTGGCGTATCGCCAGCGTATTCTTCATGCCGTACCTGCCGGGCACGATTTCACCCCATTGATGACCTGTTATTTAACAGATTCGCTGGATCCTAATGAGCTGGAGCGCGGATTTAACGAAGGCGTGTTCACCGCTGCAAAACTTTACCCGGCAAACGCAACCACTAACTCCAGCCACGGCGTTACGTCAGTTGACGCAATCATGCCGGTACTTGAGCGCATGGAAAAAATCGGTATGCCGCTACTGGTGCATGGTGAAGTGACACATGCAGATATCGACATTTTTGATCGTGAAGCGCGCTTTATAGAAAGCGTGATGGAACCGCTGCGCCAGCGCCTGACTGCACTGAAAGTCGTTTTTGAACACATCACCACCAAAGACGCAGCCGACTATGTCCGTGACGGAAATGAACGGCTGG
>ENA-ORUU01001485-ORUU01001485.1-human-gut-metagenome-genome-assembly--contig:-NODE-1485-length-12185-cov-3.02127_pt1 | contig 12185 bp, 8 predicted proteins | sample MGYA00242085_ERZ509221 | MGnify/ENA primary metagenome ERZ509221 (study PRJEB26280, sample SAMEA2338809) | human gut metagenome | biome: human gut; feature: human-associated habitat; material: faeces... | reverse complement strand
TAACCAAGCCGGTTTCGGGACTGTAGCAACCGCGATTGGCAACCAGCGCAACACCGTATTTTTCGATAATATTACCGATGAGGTACTTGATATAATAGTCACAACCGGCAGAGCAAATATAAACAGGCATATTTTTTTCGCGGCAGATTCGGGCGCCCTCGGCAAAACCCCCGTCAACCGGAATTTTATCCATAAAAGCGTTAAATTCTCCGCAGGAAACGCGGATTTTTTCGAACATTTCCTTCAGAGCTTCGAAATGGGTAATTTCGCCTTTTTTGAACCGGCGCCACGGCGTCAGTGACTTCTCGTCAAAAAAGGCCGCGGAAGCGTAAGTAAAAAAATCGTCTCCGGTAATCGTGCCGTCAAAATCGCTGACAAATGCCGCTTTTCTTTTCATTTGGCTCTCCTCAGGCAAGGTTTTGCATAATGTAACATAATATTCTTTATTTTTTATAAAGATTTATGTTATATTAAGATTCAGGTTTAACAACAGAGGTTATTTTACAACATAATGTTTCTTTTAATATTTTTCGCGTCCACGGCCATCGGTATTTCTTTCTTATGTTCGGTCATGGAGGCGGCATTATTGTCCATTACCCCAAGTTTTATTGCCCAGCTTGAAGAAAAAAATCCAAAATGGTTCAAACAGGTCAATGCCCTTAAACAGGACATAGATACGCCGCTGGCCGCCATTCTTACGCTTAACACCATTGCACATACGGTCGGCGCCGCCGGCGTCGGCGCCCAGGTTGCCGCCATGTACGGCCAAGCCTACCTTGGCCTTGCCTCCGGCATTATGACCCTGGCAATTCTGGTCCTTTCGGAAATTCTGCCGAAAACCATCGGTGCCAAATACTGGCGTAAGCTGGTGCCGTCGATGTGCATTACCCTGCGCGTCATGATTGTTCTGCTGCGCCCGTTTCTTTACATATCCAGTTTCATTATGGGAATGTTCGGGAGTGCCGAAGACGCTTCCGACATTAAGGACGAAATCAAAGCGCTGGCCAAAATGGGACGTGACGAAAAAGTTCTGGACGACAACAAATACCGCGTTATCAGCAACGTTATCAACCTGCAGGAAGTCCGCGTCAAAGACGTTATGACGCCGCGCACTGTGGTACATACGGTTCGTCCCGGCACAACCATCCGGGAGTTCGACAAGTTTCTGGAGAGTTCGCCGTTTTCCCGTTTTCCGATTATTGACGAAACGGAACAGAAATATCTCGGATACATTCACAAATCCAGCTCCTATAAGGCTGACGACAACAGGCCGGTCGAAGATTACGCGCGCCCGATGGCCAGCTTTTCGACCGACGCCCGCCTGGAAGACGTTCTGTCATCGATGCTTAACGACCATAATCACATGGCGCTGGTTATCGACCAGTTTGAAAACTGGGTCGGCATTATTACCCTTGAGGACATTATCGAAACCATCCTCGGCAAGGAAATCGTCGACGAAACCGACCAGGTGGCCGACATGCGCCTGTATGCCAAGCTCAAATGGAAGAAGAAAAAAGAGCAGAAAGGCATCGGTCTGGAGGCCGTTTCCGGCGAATAAAACTTTTCCCCGCTTCGGCGGGGATTTTTTTTCCTGATATTTTTGCTAGCTTTAAATGCCTCATGCAGGACTTATCTCTGTTTTGTTAAACTCGTCCAAGGAGGCCGCCATGGCGCAAGCAAATGCAAATGAATACTGGAGTGAAAACGTCAAGGAACATTTTCATACCCCGCCGGGCACTTTTACGCAGGACGCCGAAGAAATAACCAATATCCTGCTGAAGGTTTCCGACGGTAACGCCACGCTGGCTCTGCGCCGTCTGCTGTTTTACATGAACAGGGCCGGCAGCCGGCTCGGCAACGCCGAACAGCTGGAAAAGGCAAAAAAACGTCTTGAAGAGCTGATTGAACAAAATCATGAAACACTTAAAAACTAATCATCAATAAAGGAGGGACTTATGGAAAACAACATGCAAACCAATTCTGAACAGAACAAACAAAAATCCTATGTGACCAGCGACACCTCTTTTACTCCGGACAAGAACACTCATGAAACCCCGATGACCGATCATTCGCTGAACGAAAACGAAGGCAGCCGGGAACAGAAACAGACGCAAAGCGATAACGTCTCTTCGCAGAGCAACAGAACCTCTGACGCCAACGAAGGTTATCAGGCCTCCGGCGGCAGCAACAGGGATTCCGGCTATGAAATTGAAGAAGAAGACATTGAGGTAGACTCTTTTTCGCCCTGCAGCCGCAAAATGTAACCGACGGAGGCTCTTATGAAAAATTCTCTGACCAATGCCAATCCGTCCGGACGCGACATTCAGTCCGGCAGCGGCGGACATAACGAGTTTCGCAATCTCATCAGCCATTTCTGGAATTTTTTCGACAATCCCACGGCGGACAGCGATTTGGAACCGAAAATAGAAGTGAGCGAAAACAAAAATTCGGTTACCGTTTCCGCAGAACTTCCGGGAATTGAGGAGAAAGACATCGACGTTCAGATTTCCTCTGACGGCTATCTTTCAATCTCGGGCGAAAAAAGACATCAGAGCGAAGAAAACAACAAGGGAAACTATTTTTCGGAAATTTCTTACGGGATGTTTCGCAGAACCATTCCCCTGCCCTGGGACTTGGATTATGACAAGGCCAACGCCGACTATGACGACGGCGTGCTGAAGGTTGTCCTTCCGAAGTCGCAGACAGAACAGCAGAAATTTAAGAAAATCAACGTTAAAAAAAGCAAACGCTCTCAGGAAAACGAAGACTGAAACAACGACAAGGCCTTACTTCGGTAAGGCCTTTTTCCTTTTCCGTATCTGTCCGGTAATGAGGACGGCATTGGCGGCTATGATTATCAAGCCGCCGGCAATGATGTTCCAGGTCAGGCCGACATGCAGAAACGCCACGTCCAAACATATGCCCGTTACCGGTTCAAGCAGCATTATCATACCGATTGCGGCCGCGGAAACGTCCTTGTTGCCGGCAAAAAGAAAAAGATTGGGCAACACATAGACAAATGCGCCGTAAAAAACAAAAGCCACCCACAGTTTTTCGGGCATGACAAAACGGAACCGCAAAACCGGATTATCCGTTCCCCACAATGCCGCCGCAAGATAAAAAAACACGACCGGCAGCAGGGAATACAGAGATTCGGCCCACAGAGTTCCGGCCGGAGAGATACCCTGCCGGGTATAATATTTGGTAACAACAAGCCAGACCGACAGTCCGACACCGGCAAGCAGCGCCAGCGTAATTCCCGGCAAAGAAAAAGACAAGCCGCCGAACGGGTTTATCAGCAGCAGAAGCCCGACGACCATACTGCCGACCAAAAACCAGCTTTTGGCATTTTGCCGCCTTTTGAACCAAAAACGGACAATCAGAATGGTCCAGACCGGCTGAAGATAAATCAGCAGCACCACCAGCGTTACCGGCACGTCAAGAAACAACGGCGCCGCCTGTCCGAAAGCGATGGCGGTAACGGAAAGCACATAAACGGCAGTTATGCGCCACGGCATTTTGAAAATTTTGACAAAGTCGCGGCGGGCAAAGCCCCATACCAGCAAAACAGAAATAAGATTCGGATAAAACAGCACTTCAAACAGCGACGCACCCATCAAGTAAAGAACTTTGGCGCCAAAAACGACGCCTCCGAACAAAATTCCTGACATTACCAGGTACAGATAAGACATTTATTTCTCCCGGGAGTGTGTTTTCATCCAGTCTTTCCAGTCCGTATTGTCAATATAAAGCGCGCGAATGAGCGGCGACGCATTTTCCGGCAGCGCAAATTCCAGCTTCACATCAAGATTGTTGCCGGCAAGCGCTTTTTCAAGGTACAAAGCGTCATTTTGCGGCAAATAATAGCGATAAACGCGTTCAAACCTCGCCTGCGGGCAGATGCCTCCGGCAAACTGGCGACAGTCGGTTTTGTCCCATTCCGGCGCAAGATTCAGATAATGGCCGGAAAGAATATCCCGCGGATCGTATCCCGAGACGGCAACCATTACCCTCGGCGCCGAAGCATATTGCAGTTCCAGATACCCCAGCCAGCCCAGCAGGGCCAGAAAAGGTATAAAAAAGACAAAAAATTTCAAAACGCGTTTTTTCATTTGCCATTCCTCCCCGCCAAAGAGCTTATCCGCCGCCAGTTAAACCAGGCATAGGCAACGGCAAACAACACCAGCCCCGAAACGATAAGTCCGAATCCGGTGGTCAGCAGACTGCCGAAGACCTGCACATAAGCGGCAAAAAAACGCAGGGCAATAAAACCGCTAATCCATTGCTGCAACCGAAACCGGTTTGCCGCATAAGCGTAAACGGCGGCCAAAAACAGCAGCGAAAGGCTTTGCAGGGCGCCCCAGATTTTGAAAACGGTTTCATTATCGGGCAGCAGCTGCGCAATCAACGAAAAATCCAAAACAACAAACAGCGCCAGCGACCAGTATTTGCCGCCGCGACGGGTATTAAACCAGCAAAAAGCGCCGGTCAGCAAAGCCAGAGACAGCCATACCAGCAGTTTGTTCAGACCTGTGCCCGTTTCTGTCGGACAATTTCTGAAAAAACCGTTTTCGAAAATATCGCGGCCGAAGAAATCGGCGCAAAAAACATATACGACAACGACAAACAACGTCCACCAGCCAAGGGCTTCCGACAACGGCCCGAAGGCAACGCGCCCGGAAGAGAAAATCCGATAAAGCGCGGCGGCAGACAAAATCAGAATAAACTGCCAGGCGCCGGGGAACAGGCGGTCAAAAGACTGAAAGACCTGCGAGAACCAGGGGTAATCATATAAATAATCAAACAGAGAAACCGCAAAAACCGGCAGCCAGAGAAAAGGCAGCCAGGCACGACGCGCAAAAGGCAGCAGCGGCGAAACGACAACCGCCCAAAACAACAACGCCCGCAAACCATGAGCGGTAAGCTGATATATCTGTCCTATCAGGCCGATGCCGGCCAAAACCAACAGGGCATACACAAAAAGAAGCGTTTCGGACAAAAGCCGACGGCTGCCGAACGAAGCGGATACGGCGGCGCCGCCCGTTGCCGCGAGCATAACAAAATATATGACCAGTTTAGCGGCCGGCGATATATCCTGCCAGTTGTAAGCAATCAGCGAAATGATGCCAAGTCCGAAGCAAAAGCCGCCGAGAAACAACAGCGTATAAAGCAGTGACCGGCTTTTAAGCCGCTCTTCGTATTCCAAAACGGCTTTTTTCTGGGCGCCGGTAATCAGTTTTTCCTTCGTCCAAACATCAAGCTTTTTTTCTATGTTCATCATTTTCCTTTCGAAAAAAGAAATCTGCGTCCGTCTAATATAATATATTAAATGCGCAGTTTTACAACCGGCCGGAAAAATTTCTTAACAAAATATTAAAAAACATTGTATAACCTTTCATGCCAGGTTGACGAACCCCTTTAGCTCAGATAAAAGTTGGAAAGTATAAAAGTGTTTTTTGTGATGTTCCGACATCTGAAGTTTGGGGAAATGAAGATTAGGTTTATACTCAGAAAAGCAGTCACCGTCGTTTCTGCGGCGGCGTTCTGTCTGGCTTCTTCTCCTGCGGTTAAGGCCGGCCTGCCGCCGATAAGCCTGGCGCAGATGTATTCCTATGCTTCTTCGGGAAATGTCCGAGCCTTGCGCGCCGCGGTTCAGCGCGGCCTGAACATTGACTCGGTCGACCGTTTCGGCAATACCGGCCTTTGTCATGCAATTCTCCAGAACAACTGCACGGCCTATAACGCTTTTCGTTCCGCGGGCGCCAATCCGCGTTCCCCCTGCATTCAGAACATTCCGACACGGCAATACGACAATTTCATGGACCAAAGCTGCGCGGCCGCCATTACCGACACACCCCGTCAGGCTTACAACAAATTTAACGAAGGCGAATTCATCATCGCCAAACGCACATGGATAATCGGCGGCATCCTGCTGGCCGGCGGTCTGGTGGCCATTTTGGCCGGGGGCGGCGGCGGTGGCGGCGGCAGCCATTATTATTTCGTTCCCTATACCGAGCCGGACGACAGTCTGGCCAAGTTTGCCGGTACCAAATCGCCGAACACGCCGGAATCTTCGCCCTACAAGGCAATCAAGTATTTTGCCGACAACAACCAGACGATTGTCAACAAGGTCGAAGGCTCGGAAACCAACGATTTCTCAATCAGCAACAATTCGTCAATCAAGGTCAAAAACGACGAAGGCACCGAAGAAGACAAAAAGCTTGTCGACATCATCGACCTTAACGGCAATATACTCGACTACGCGGCTTATCTGCAAGTCGGCATGAAAGCCCGCAACAATTCCTCCGTGATTAACGGAACCGCCGAAGACGGCGCCAACGCCCCGATGATTACGCTCGGCGACGCAACCGTCGGCATGGCCGCCGATGACAAAAGTTCGGCGCTTAATTACGGAACCATCAAGGTCCTGGCTCAAAACGGCACGCTCGGCATGGCGGCAGGCAACCATTCGACGGCCACCAACCAGAACGGCAATATCAACCTGCAATTCAAGGGCTTTAACGATACGGACAGCATTATCGGCATGTATGCCGACACCTACTCCTCCATTATTAACAACGGCAGCATAACCGGCAACACGATTGATGTCAGCGGCACCACCGGCGCGGGAAGCGGTTCGTCGTCCGGTTCCGGTACGGGAGATACCGGAGACGCCGGCGATACGACCGAAGCGACGGCAAATGCGGGTACAATTATCGGCATGGAAGTCCGAACCGTCAACGAAGTGTCTTATCCTGACCGCGTCGATCCGTCCACGGCCTCCAACAACGGCAGCATTACCCTGAATGCCCAGAGCGACTCTGCGGCAATCAGAACTTCGCTTATCGGCATGGGCGGATATCTCGACAAAGATTTTCTGGACGGCACAAAACTCATCCGCCGGGCCAGCAGCCTGTATCTGTTTAACGGCGTCAACGGCGAAATTGAGCTTAACTACACGCTGACCGGCAGCGGAACCTACGCACCGGACGCCAATACGCTGCTGAAAGGAAACGGCGGCATTATCGGTATGAGGGCCGATGCTAAAACCTCGGCAATCAACAAAGGAAAAATCAGCATGAACCTTTCTTCCGGCGTCGATAACGCCGGCGCCGGCATGCAGGCGGTTCACGGCGGTTCCATCAGCAACGAAAACGAGATTTCCGTTATCGGCGGCAAAGGCAACTCCGGTATGCTCAGCGTCCGCGGGCAAGGCAGCAACGCCGAAATCGACTCGCTTCTGCCGACTCTGACCAACACCTCGACCGGCAAAATTGTCGTCAACAGCGAAGACGGTTTCGGCATGGCGTCGTTTAACGGCGGAACCGTTACCAACAACGGCTCAATCACAATGAAGAGCAAAAGTACCGGCATGCGGACAAACAACGGCATTCTGACCAACGGAACCAATGCAACGATAACGCTTGAAAACAACGGTTCCGGCATGGTTCTGAAATCGGGAGATCCGACAACCGATACTGCCGCTTCGGACGGGGACGGTTCCGGCGACGGCGATGATGACGCCGCGGGCGGCGATACGACGGACGACAGTTCGGACACTTCCTCCGCAACCAAGCAGGATCTGAGCCGGGCGCAGGCCGTCAACAACGGCACGATTACCATCAACAACGCCGACGACGCCAAAGGCATTTTCATTGAAGACGGTACGGCCATCAACAACGGTTCGGGGATTATCATTACCAATACCTCACGCGTTCCGTCGGCAGCTTCTTACGGTATTAAAGCCGAAAAAGGTACGGTTGAAAACAACAGCAAAATAGACATGAACGTTCTGGTTTCGACTGACGGTTCGACCAGTGTCGACTCTTACGGAATTTTCAGCGACTCAGCCAATATTACCAACGGCGTCAACGGCAGTGTCGTTTTCCGCAAACGCGGCACCGGCATCGCAACAACGTCGGGCCGGGTTATCAACATGGGCAGTATCAAACTCGAACAGGGCGGCACCGGCATTTCGTCGGCCAACGGCGACGTTTATAACGCCGAAAACGCCCAGATTGTCATTGACGACAACAACACGGCGTCCAGTACGGGAATTGTGGCTCAGGCAGGTAAAATAACCAACGACGGCACCATATCCATTACCAACGGCAACGGTGCCACCGGCATTAAGGCCGGGCTGCTGGTCAACAACAATAAGCTGATTACGCTTACCGGCCGCAACATTACCGGTATTGAGCTGACCGGCCAGGACGCAATTGCCAACAATTACGACGACATCAGCATTACCAGCAACGGCATCAGCGAAAACAACTTCGGCATCAAAGCCGGCGCTTCGGCCGTCAACGCCACAATTACCAACAACAACGACATTAAACTGACCGGCAGCAGCAGCTACTCGAGCACACAGCAAAAAGGCTACGGCATCTCGATTGTCGACGGCACGGCAGAAAACAAAGGCAGCATTACTTTTGACGGCATGTATGGCTGGGGTATGTATACAACGACCGGCACCGTCAAAAACTCAACGGGTTCCATCATCATGAATGCGGGCGGTACCGGCCTGTACGGAAACGGCAGCGGCGCGCAGATGATTAACTCCCAGAAAATCGCGATTAATGTTCCGGACAACGACGACAAGGCCGAAACCTACGGCATTTATGCAGACGGCGGTGCCTCGGCCAGCAATACGGCCAATGCGGAAATCTACATTAAGAGCAGTTCCGTAACCGCCAATATGCTGGCGAAGGCTTTCGGCATTTATGTAAATCAGGGCAGCGGTACCAATCAGGGCACGATTAAAATCGAAGGCAGCAACACGGTCGGCATGGCCTATGCCGGCTCAACGGACACAGACGCCATCATCAACCTTGAAAGCGGCCTGATTAACCTGACGGGCAACAATCATATCGGCATGACGGCTGCCGGCGGCGTTGCCACCAACCGCGGCACAATCAATGTCGGCGTCAAAACCGATGACGGAACAATCACGGCGTCCCCCTACTCTGTCGGCATGCAGACGACCGGCGGCATTGTTCTCAATCAGGGAACAGTCAATGTCAACTCCGCCAATTCGGTAGGACTGCAAAGCGATGACGCCAACGGCGTAATTACCAACAACGGCACGATTTATATTGATGACACCGCCCTCAATTCCTATGCCTTCCTGAGTAAGGCCGGTTCGGCCGTCAACGGCACGACAGGCATTGTCATTAACAACCAGAGCAACACCGACTATATGCGGGCCGAAGGCGGCGAAATCAGAAACAACGGCACGCTGACCATTAACAACAGCGTCAGCAACGTCAACGCCATGCACGTTGCGGAAGGCGGTTCGGCTCTCAACTACGGTGACGAGCAGAGCGGTGTTTACGGCACAATTAACGTCGGCACCTCGTCTTCAGCAACGGGAACCAACAACGTCGGCATGCTGGTAGACGGCGACGAGGCTGGCAGCGCAACCAACGAAGGCGTCATCAACGTCTACTCAAAAGATTCTTACGGCATGAAAGTTGATAATGAAAACGGTTCGTTAATCAACAACGGCACAATCAATATTATGGCCGGCGCAACCGGTTCTGTCGCCATGTATGGCGAAAAAGGCACCATCAGCAACGGTAAAAAGGGCGTTATCAATATGGGCGTGTCCGGTACGGTTATGAAAGCTGCCGACGCCACAATCAGCAACGAAGGTACCATCACACTGGCAAATACGGCTTCGACAGCAATGAGGATAACCAATAACGGTACCGCACAGAACGCAGCTTCAGGCACCATTAACGTCAACAGCAGCAACTCCTATGCCCTGGCGGCCGATGACGGCGCGACGGCCACACTGAACAATGCAGGAACGATTAACATAAATAACGGCGCTACGGGCAGCTATGCCATGTACGGGAAAAACGCCACCCTGACCAATGAAACCTCAGGAACGATTAACGTTCTGCAAAGCGGCACAACGGCAATGTTTACGCAGGTCGGAAAACTGACCAACAAAGGCAAAATCAATCTGGCAGCCGCGGATGCAATCGGCCTTTATGTTACCGAAGGACAAGCCGTCAATGACTCCGGTGCAACTATTGACGTTAACAGCAACGGCAAGGCGATGAATGTTGTCGGCACCGGCAGCATTACCAACAGCGGCACCATAAACCTCAATGCTGCAAACGCCTATGGCCTGTATGCTCAGAACGGCGGCACGGCAACCAACTCGGGAACCATAAAACTCAACAGCTCGGGAACGGCCTATGGCATGTATGGTTCCGGCGGCGCAAAGCTGACAAACAATTCAAGTATTAACGGCAAAGCGGAAAACGCCTATGGCATGTACGGAAGCAATATGACCAATGCCGGCACGATTTCCATAACCGGCACCGGTACCGGCGCTTCTTATGGCATGCGCAGCACCGGCGGTACGGTAAGCAACACCGGCCAAATTGAAGTTACGGCAAGCCAGGCTTACGGCATTTCGCTGACCGGTTCCGGCACGGCGACCAACTCGGGAACGATTACGGTCACGGGAACCGGCAGCGACACATCCTATGGCATGTACGGTTCCGGCGGCGCCAAACTGATTAACAACGGCACAATCAATGTCAATTCAACAAGCGGTACGGCCGTCGGCATGTATGCCACCGGCAGCGGCAGCTCGATTACCAACACCGGCAACATTGTTTTGAACGGCGTATCCATTACCACGGATTATTCGGGAATTTCTTCCAGCGACGATCCGGATACCGATGCCACAAACTGCACCTCGGCTGGCTGCGGAAACTTCATTAAAGTTGAAAACGGTGCAACATTTCGCAACAACGGTCAGGTCAGTTCGGCATCGGCCATAAATTTCAATGTTATGTCCGCCGCCAATACGGGAACCATCATGCTTGCCCGCGGCGGTTCGTTTGAAGCTCCGGAAATTTCCGGCGAAATTACCGCGGCTGCGGACATTGTCACGGAAGGCAACGAAACCACCTATGTCAACGAGAACTCGTTTGTCGGTCAGGACAGCGGCATTAAGCTTAATTCCGGTTCTTATCTCTTTGACGCTTATCTGGTTACCAACGAAGCCGGAAATCAGGACGTGGTCATGACCATGAAAAATTTCGCCGACGTGGTTGACAACGGCAGCGTGGCAAACTTCCTGTCCTCCAACTATACGCTCGGAACAAACATGGACATGTACAGCATTCTGAAAGCGGCCGGAGACGCCACTTCGTTCACGACGGCCGTCGCCGAACAGATGGGTCTGAATCTGATTCCGAGTTTTGCCAAACAGAACATGGACATCGTCAAGGCCGTCAACCGTCATATGAGCCAGACGCTGTTTGCCAACCAGAGCAGCAATGACGTTCGCGCCATGTTTGATTTTGTTTACGATTACCGTGAGCAGGACGGCGTCAACATGCTCAGCGGCTATGAAGACAATGCGGCAACGGCATATGCCTTGTTTGACCGCAAATACAACAACAATTTCCGCTATGGTCTGGGCGTCAGCTTTACCAGATATGAAAGCGACTACGACAACGGTTCCAGCCGCGATGAAGTCGTCGCGCAGGTTCTGGCTCCTTTGATTTACACGACCGAAGGCCTGAAAGCCGTTTCGATGCCGCGTCTGGGTATCGGCTGGGGCGAGTATAAACGCAGAATCGGCAGTGACGAAAGCAAAGCCGACGTTAAGAATTACTATTACGGCATTACCAACGAAGTCCGCAAAGAAATAGACCTTGGCACGGTTACGCTGGAACCGACGGCAGAATTTAACATTCTGGGGCTGTATCAGGACAGTACCAAAGAGAAAAACGGACTGGAAGTCAAATCCGCCAATAATCTCTCGGTCGAAGGCGGTATAGGCCTTTATGCCCGCAAGTCGTTCAGCATTATGGAAGAAAATGATTTGACACTGCGTGCCGGCGGCAGCTGGTATCATGAGTTCAACAATCCGTATCAGGCGGCCAGAGCCAGAATTGCCGGCATGCTGGGCAGTTACCAGATGGATACCTATGACGTTGAGCGCGACCGCGGTATTCTTTCTGTCCGCATGGATTATAAACATGACCGGTTTGACTTCTACTTTGAGGCTAACAAGTTCCTGGAAGAAGACGACGGCTACGCTCTCAGCGCCGGTCTGGGTTATAAATTCTAAAAATCGAAGCCCCTCATTTGAGGGGCATTTTTTTGCCAAAAATAAAAGCGGATTCAATAATAGTTGACTTTTGTCACGCGCC
>ENA-ORUU01001480-ORUU01001480.1-human-gut-metagenome-genome-assembly--contig:-NODE-1480-length-12248-cov-1.98212_pt1 | contig 12248 bp, 13 predicted proteins | sample MGYA00242085_ERZ509221 | MGnify/ENA primary metagenome ERZ509221 (study PRJEB26280, sample SAMEA2338809) | human gut metagenome | biome: human gut; feature: human-associated habitat; material: faeces... | reverse complement strand
AGCATGCAAAAATAATCACAGGCAGCTTCTCCTCTGTTGCCCGCTCCACCATCTGTGTAACCTTTTCTCCTACAACATGGCCCATGCTGCTCATAATAAACCGAGCATCACATACGCCCACAGCAGCCGGAAGGCCGTGAATCATTCCCTTTCCGGTTACAATGGCCTCATTCAGCCTCGTTTTTTCTCTGGTTGCCTGAACCTTCTTTTCATATCCCGGGAAATCCAGAGGATTGGAAAACTCCATTTCCTGGTTCCATTCCTCAAAGGTTCCTTCATCAATCAGCATTTCGATCCGACGATAGGCATGAACCCGGAAATATCCGCCGCATTTGGGGCAGACATAATAATTGTTTGTTACATCTTCCACGTAAATGGGCTGTCCGCATTTATTGCATTTTCTCCACAGTCCCTGAGGAATATTTGGTTCTTCCGTTTTCTCCCGTTTCCCAGTCTTTACACGACTGTCAATTACAGTATATGTTTTTTTAAACATATCTCTCAGCATAATACTTCTCCTTGCCCTCTGGGCGAATCTCTGAGAACTTCAACAGTTTTTTCCTTCTACTTGCAGTATTCAGGAAAATAATTCGGAATAAAATCCGTATCAATCTCATGGCCATCCTGGTAAACCGGATTGCTCAGAATCTCATACTGGAAATCCAGGTTTGTATCAATTCCCTCTATGATCAGCTCGCCCAAAGCGCTTCTCATTTTTGCAATAGCTTCTTCCCGGTCCTTTCCATGGACAATCAGCTTCATCAGCATAGAATCATAGTTGGCCGGAACCCGGTAATCATTATAAATATGAGTATCTACGCGAACACCGTTTCCGCCTGGAAAATGAACGTTGCTGATCAGTCCCGGACAGGGCATAAAATTCCTGGACGGATTTTCTGCATTAATACGGCATTCAATCGCATGTCCCTGAATATGGATATCCTCCTGGCTGACGCTTAAATGCTCTCCCGCAGCCACACGGATCTGCTCTTTAATCAGATCAATACCACTGACAAATTCCGTTACCGGATGCTCTACCTGAATTCTCGTATTCATTTCCATGAAATAAAAATTCTTGTTCTTATCCAGTAAAAACTCAATGGTTCCCGCATTCTCATAGCCTACCGCCTTTGCGGCACGCACTGCAGTCTCTCCCATTTCCCGGCGAAGCTCCTCTGAAATTGCTACAGACGGAGACTCCTCCAGCACCTTCTGATGGCGGCGCTGAATCGAACAGTCACGCTCGCCTAAATGAACCACATTGCCGTATTTATCTGCCATAATCTGGAATTCAATATGTCTCGGCTTCTCCACATACCGCTCCAGATACATGGTATCATCAGAAAAGCCTTTGATCGATTCCATCTGAGCATTCTGGAAGTTGGAAGTAAAATCCGCCTCACTCCAGGACACCCGCATTCCTTTTCCGCCGCCGCCGGAGGATGCCTTGATCATCACCGGAAAACCAATGGCTTTTGCCATTTCCAGAGCCGCCTCTGCGGTGTAAACCGGCTCCTTGCTGCCGGGAACCACCGGAACTCCGGCCTCAATCATCGTTTTTCTTGCCTCGGATTTATTGCCCATTCTGCTGATAATTTCTGCAGAGGGGCCGATAAATGCAATGCTGCACTTTTCGCACAGCTCTGCAAATCTGGCATTCTCAGACAGGAAGCCAAATCCCGGATGGATTGCCTCCGCCTTCATAGCTACGGTTGCCGCTAGAATTCTCTCAATATTCAGGTAGCTCTGGCCGGACGCAGCCGGACCGATGCAGATAGCCTCGTCCGCCAGAAGCGTATGCAGACTGTCCCGATCTGCTTCTGAATAAACCGCTACAGTCTTAATTCCCATTTCACGGCATGCTCTTATAATTCTCACTGCAATTTCGCCCCGGTTGGCGATTAAGATTTTTTCAAACATGGCTGCGCTTCCCCTCTGCTTCTTAGTCACCTACAACAAAGGTCAGCTCTGCAGAAACAGCAACCTTGCCCTCTGCATTGGTAGCCACGGCCTTGCCTACGCCTACCTTGCCTTTGCTTTTGATAATTTCACATTCCAGCTTCAGCCGATCGCCCGGCAGAACCATCTGTTTAAACTTGGCATTGTTGATAGCTCCGAAAAACGCGGTTTTTCCCTTGTTTTCCTCCAGGCTTAAAATTGCCACTGCACCAACCTGAGCCAGTGCCTCAATCATCAGCACACCCGGCATAACCGGCTGCCCTGGAAAATGGCCGTTAAACTGCGGCTCATTAAATGTAATGGATTTATAACCAACCGCCCGTTTTCCCGGCTCCAGCTCATCGATAAAATCAATCAGCAGGAAAGGATGACGATGCGGAATAATCTCCTGAATTTCTTTAATTCCCAATCTCATATCTTTTCTCCTTACCGGATACGGAACAGGGGCTGTCCGTATTCCACAACATCCTCGTTATTTACCAGAATAGCTTCCACCACTCCGTCATACTCACTCTCAATCTCATTCATCAGCTTCATTGCCTCAATGATTCCGAGAATCTGTCCCTTCTTGACAGTGTCCCCTTCCTTTACAAAGGGCTCTGCCTCCGGAGAGGAAGAACTGTAGAAGGTTCCAACCAGAGGAGAAACCACTACCTTATCAGAATCAATTCCGCCCTTATTTCCGGAACCCGCCTTATCAGCAGCGCTTTCCGGAGCCGCCGAAGCGGTTTCAGCTGCTGCAGGAGCCGGAGCTGCTGCAACAGGCATGGGAACAGGACTCATCATAGGAGCTGCCGGCTGGGAAATTACAACGGGAGCCACCGGAGCCTGGGCAATATTTTTCTTTTTCAGAACCAGCTTCTGGTCCCCTTCCTCATATTTAAAACTGGTCAGTCCATTATCAGAAACTGCCTGAATCAAAGTTACAATCTCATCAATCGTCATGGTCTTATATCCTCCCGTCTTCTCCATCAGCCTTCAAACTTCTTTACCAGCAGAGTTGCATTATGTCCACCAAAGCCCAGAGAATTGGAAAGCGCACAGTTCACATTCATAGAAACGCCTTCGCCCTTGGTATAATCCAGATCACACTCCGGATCCTCTTCCTGAAGACCTGCGGTTGCGTGTACAAAGCCCTCTTCAATAGACTTGACACAGGTGATAAATTCAACGCCGCCTGCTGCCCCCAGCAAATGTCCTATCATAGACTTGGTGGAGTTGATTTTTACATTTCCAGCATGATCGCCCAGAGCCAGCTTAATTGCCTTTGTCTCAAATAAATCGTTGTGATGGGTGCTGGTTCCGTGAGCATTGATATAGTCAACATCCTCTGGCTTCAGCCCTGCATCTGCAATCGCCATCTCCATAGCCTTTGCAGCGCCGCTTCCGTCCTCTGCCGGAGAAGTAATATGATAAGCATCGCCGGTTGCTCCATAGCCTGCCAGCTCTGCATAAATCTTTGCGCCTCTTGCCTGAGCATGCTCCAGAGACTCCAGGACCACAATGCCTGCGCCCTCACCCATAACGAAACCGTTGCTGTCCTTATCAAAAGGAATGGATGCGCGCATGGGATCCTCGCTGGTGCTCAGCGCTGTCAGAGCTGCAAATCCGGCTACGCCAATAGGAGTAATGCTTGCCTCAGTACCGCCTGCAATCATAACATCTGCATCTCCGTACTGAATGGTACGGAAAGCCTCACCAATACTGTGAGTACCGGTTGCACATGCAGTAACTACATTAATGCATTTTCCTCTCATGCCAAACTGAATCGAAACATTTCCTGCTGCCATATTGCTGATCATCAGGGGAACTAACAGAGGATTGACGCGGTTTGGTCCCTTCTGAAGCATCTTGCTGTATTCTCTCTCTACAGACTGCAGGCTTCCGATACCAGAGCCTACACTTACGCCTACGCGGAAAGGATCCTCCTGCTCCATATTCAGTCCTGCATCCTCAATGGCCTCTTTTGCAGCACACACTGCAAACTGACAGAATTTCTCCATACGCTTTGCAGCCTTGGGATCCATATACTGCTTCGGATCAAAATCCTTAACCTCACCAGCCAGCTTTGCTTTATAATCTGCTGTATCAAAATAAGTAATAGGGCCGATTCCGACCTTTTTCTCCTTCAGGCCATTCCAGAACGCTTCTACATTATTGCCAATCGGAGTAATTGCTCCAAGACCTGTCACTACAACCCGTCTGCTCATATGTCTCTTTCTCCTTCTCTTTCCTTTACATGGCCATTCCGCCGTCTACACCCACTACCTGTCCAGTTATGTAACCAGCCTCCTCAGAAGCAAGGAATGCAACCAGATTTGCTACATCCTTTGTCTGTCCAAATCTTCTCATAGGAATCTGATTGGTAATATTTTCCTTGATGGTATCAGAAAGAACATCCGTCATCTCTGTTACAATAAAGCCCGGAGCTACTGCATTACAGGTAATTCCTCTAGTTGCCATCTCTCTGGCAACTGCCTTGGTCATACCGATAACACCGGCTTTTGATGCGCTGTAGTTTACCTGTCCTGCATTTCCCATTACGCCGGATACAGAAGAGATATTGATGATCCTTCCGGACTTCTGCTTTAACATCTGGCGGGAAATATTTTTAATGCAGTTAAAGGCGCCCTTTAAGTTGGTGTCAATCACTGCGTCAAAATCCTCTTCACTCATCTTCATCAGAAGATTGTCTCTGGTAATTCCTGCATTGTTTACAAGAATATCCACGCGGCCGTATTTTTTCACTACATAATCCATCAGCTCTGCTGATTTTGCAAACTCAGATACGTTGCACTGAACAGCCTCGGCCTTTCCGCCGGCCTCTTCAATTTCCTTTACCACTTCTTCTGCTCTTGCTGCAGAACCATTGTAATTGACAATCACCACAGCGCCCTTTGATGCCAGAGTAACTGCGATCTCACGGCCGATTCCGCGGCTTGCACCGGTTACTACTGCAATTTTATCTGTTAACATCTTAATTCCTCCACAACCTTGTCTACATCTTCCAGCTTCTCTATATTAAGAACCTTTACCGTTCTGTCTATCTTCTTCATAAAACCGGCCAGAGTTTTTCCCGGTCCGATTTCAATAAAGGTGTCCACTCCGTCAGCCAGCATTGCTCTCACACTCTGCTCCCATCTTACGGAGGAGGATACCTGCTTCATCAGCAGAGGCTTTACATCAGCTGCATCAGTCACATACTCAGCCGTTACATTTGCCACATACGGAATGCTGAGCGGATGAATCTCCACCTGCTCTAAAACCTCTCCCAGCTTCTCGCCTGCTCCTGTGAGCATTCTGGAATGGAAGGGGCCGCTTACATTCAGCATAATCGCGCGCTTTGCGCCTGCTTCCTTTAACTTCTCACAAGCAGTTTCTACTGCTTCTTTCTTTCCGGAAATTACAATCTGTCCCGGACAGTTGTAATTGGCAATCTGAACTCCGTCTATTCCGGAAATCACCTCTTCAATAGCAGAGGCATCCATAGCCAGAATTGCAGCCATGGCGCCCTGCCCTACAGGAACTGCCTCCTGCATGAGAATTCCTCTCTGTCTTACAGTAGCAATGGCATCCTTTTCTGTCATTGCACCGGCAGCATAGAGTGCGCAATATTCACCCAGGCTCAGTCCTGCTGCCACATCCGGCTTCACACCCTTCTCTTCCAGCACCTTTGTCATAGCAATGCTGGTGGTTACCATAGCCGCCTGTGTATACTCGGTGATATCCAGTCTGTCATTTTTCGTAAAACACAGCTCCGGAACGGAAAAGCCCAGAATCTCTGTTGCCAGGTCAAATACCTGTTTTCCGATCTCCGTCTGCTCATAGAAATCCTGTCCCATACCGCAGACCTGTGCTCCCTGGCCCGGGTAAATAAATGCGATCTTACTCATTCACTCCTGCTCCTTTACATCTTACTTGCGTCCAAGCAGCTTCTCTGCCTGTTCCATCATTTCTTCAATCATTTCCTGACAGGTCTGTTCCTTAGAAACCATACCTGCAATCTGTCCTGCCATTACAGTACCGCCGTTTACATCGCCTTCCTGAACAGCCTTCCGAAGGGTTCCCAGAGTCAGATACTCCAGCTCTTCAAAAGACTTTCCTTCGTTCTCCAGTTTAATGTATTCCCGAGTCATCTGGTTGCGCAGACAGCGAACCGGATGGCCGTGAGTTCTTCCTGTTACTGTAGAATCAATATCCTTTGCTTTCAGAACTCTGTCCTTGTAATTCTGATGCACCACACATTCCTTTGCTACCAGGAAGCGGGTTCCCATCTGAACTGCCTCTGCTCCCAGCATAAATGCAGCTGCGATTCCTCTTCCGTCACCGATTCCGCCTGCTGCGATAACCGGAATGGAAACTGCGTCTGCAACCTGAGGAACAAGAGTCATGGTTGTAGCCTCACCAATATGTCCGCCGGACTCAGTGCCTTCGGCAATAATGGCATCAGCACCATAACGCTCCATTCTTCTTGCAAGGGCTACGGAAGCCACAACCGGAATCACCTTAATTCCTGCTGCCTTCCACATATCCATATATTTTTCAGGATTTCCGGCGCCTGTAGTAACTACCTTTACGCCCTCTTCCACAACAACCTTTGCAACCTCGTCAGCGTGAGGGCTCATCAGCATAACATTCACGCCAAAAGGCTTATCGGTAACTTCTTTAACCTTCTTTATGTAGTCGCGGATTACCTCTGCCGGCGCATTGGCTCCGCCAATCAGACCCAGTCCGCCTGCTGCAGATACTGCAGCTGCCAGATGATTCTCAGCCACCCAGGCCATTCCGCCCTGGATAATCGGGTACTGGATTCCCAGCAGTTCTGTAATTCTTGTTTTCATTTCCGTTCCTCCAACAGCCTGAATTCCTTTTTTAAAAGGTGCAGGGCATTAAGCCTCTACACCTTTCTCCTTCAGATAATTCATAACATCACCAACAGTCATCATGTTCTGCAGGTCATCAGAGGGAATCTCAACGGAGTACTCGTCCTCCAGAGCCATAACCAGCTCGAACAGGTCCAGGGAATCAGCGCCCAGGTCATCCTTAAAGGAAGATGCCTCTGTAATGGAATCTGCGTCTACGCTTAACTGATCTGCAATAATCTCTTTCATTTTTTCTAACATGGTTCTTTCTCCTTTTTCATTTAAAATGTTTTATATTTTTATAAAGAGAATGCGCTCCGGGCACATTGCTCCATATTACCCATCATACCATACTTCCTTTTTATCAGAAAGTACTTCTTTTCCGTAATCTTCCTGTTTTACCACTCTACCAGGGCTGCTCCCCAGGTAAGACCTCCGCCGAAGCCTGCTAAAACCAGCTTATCGCCCCTCTGCAGCCTTCCCTGGCGGTTTAATTCGTCCAGAAGAATCGGAACTGTTGCGCCGGAAGTATTTCCATAGGAACCGATATTCATGGGAACCTTATCCAGAGGCTGCTTTAAACGCTTTGCCACTGCCTCGCAGATTCGGTAATTGGCCTGATGCAGCACGAAATATTTTACCTCTTCAATATCTGTTTTACTCTCCTCCAGCACCTGACGGATACATTCCGGAACCTTCTTTACTGCAAATTTGAAAACCTCCTGGCCGTCCATATATATGTATCCCAGCTCCGGCTTCCTTTCGTTCAGGAAATTCCCCTCGCTTCTGGCTACACAGGAAAGCACAGGTCCTTTTCCTCCGTCTGATCCCATAACACTGTGAATTACGCCTGTTTTCTCTGCACGAATCACTGCTGCTCCTGCACCGTCTCCAAACAGAACGCAGGTGCCCCGGTCTGACCAGTCTGTCAGCTTGCTCAGACAGTCTGCGCCGATAATAAGAGCTGTTTTATAAATTCCTGCCCGGATAAAAGCCTGTACCGTACTCAGCGCAAACTCAAATCCTGAACATGCTGCGCTGATATCATAGGCCACTGCATTTACTGCACCAATGGCTGCCTGTACTTCACATGCCCCATTCGGAAAACAGTGATCCGGGGATGAGGTTGCCATTAAAATAATGTCCAGCTCCTCAGCCTTTATTCCTGCATTCTCCAGAGCCCGCTCTGCTGCCCTGGACGCCATGGCGCTGGTTCCCTCCTCCACAGCAATTCTCCGCTCATGAATTCCGGTGCGGGTAACAATCCACTCATCACTGGTTTCCACCAGTTTTGCCAAATCTTCATTTGTCACGATCCGTTCCGGCACATAAGAGCCGGTTCCAATGATCCTGCCTGTCACTGTCATTTTCTTTCCCCGTTCCCATTGAGATTCATTCTGATATTAGTTTTGTTATCAAATGTTTTGAAATTCAAAGTATTTTCATCTTTTTTATCTTATTCGATCATGAAACGTTTGTCAAGGAAATTTTTGCGACAAAATTCAGGAAAAAACGCCGAAAGAAATACCTTCGGCGCTTTTAAGACGAAAATTAAAAAATTATGCATTTTTTCCCTGATTACTATACCCTGCCGGTGTTGGCCAATGATAACCTCGTTGATTATAAAGTCCATAATCAGATTTAGTATGATACTCTCCTGGACAAAAACCTTTTAATTTTCCATCCTGAATCCATTCCATATCATTTCCGTGAAGGCTTTCTATTAAATATTCCTTCATTTGTATTTCAATTTCCGCATATACAGCTTCCCCAATACAATTATGAGTTTCTCCCGGATCTTTTTCTAAATCAAATAATTGAAATACGTTTCCACAGGGATAATAAATTAATTTATAATCTCTCCATCGGATCATTCGTGTTGCCTTATCTCCTTCACTCACTTCTCCATAAAGATATGTGTGCTGTTGATCCGAAAATAACGGAATACCTTCCACTGTTTCAGGAATAGGGATATTGCATAAATCTAAAAGTGTCGGCATAATATCACCAAGCTGTGCAAGCTTCTTTTCCACTGTTCCTCGATAATTTTCCAGCGGTTTTCCTGATAAAATAAGGGGAACGCATGTTGCATTTTCATAAAAACAGCGTTTTGCTACCATATTATGATCAAAAAGCATATCTCCATGATCACTAGTAAAAACTAAAATAGTATCGTCTAAGAGATTGCTCTCTCTTAATGTTCCAATCAAAAGTCGTATCTGGTAATCAATATGAGTACACTGGGCAAAAAAAGCTCTCCTTGCTCTTTTTATTTCTTTTTCTGTGTAAATTCCTGCAGCTTCACACATAGCCTTAAAGATATAACTGTCATCCAGCCAATCCTGACCAATTGGTTCCTCTAATTCCTCCTCCTGATACATATCAAGGAATGTCGAAAGTGGAACCAGAGGAGGATGCGGAAACTGATAAGAGCAATAAAAGAAAAATGGGCGCGTAGGATCTTTTCTTTTTATTTGATGCATCATTTCCATAGTTACCCAATTTGTCGGATGTGCCTGTTCATCCAAATGCCATGGACGCGTATAGTAGGTGTTATTCCCCATTGCATGTAAAAATTCTTTTCCAAGATAACCATGCTCGCCCAGCCATATTTGATAATCATCTACTGCTCCCAGTTCATAACGCCCTTCTTCTGCCAAAATCACATCCTCAAAACCAATACGGTTTCTCTGAGGGTAAACATGAAGTTTTCCTACCGCCATTGTCTGATAACCATTCTTTCGGAAAGTTTCTGCCAGTGTTGGAACATCTGGCATTTCCATTCGATCGGAATACACTCGATCTCCATGTGTTTTAGGAGATAATCCAGTCATCATGGTACGACGCGCAGGAATACATACGGGACATTCACTATAGCAATTTTCAAAACGAACTCCATTATTTGCCAGATAATCTAATGTAGGAGTCATAATATCTTTCCTTCCGGCACATCCTAAAAAAGATCCTGGCCAATGATCAGTACAAATCATTAATACATTTTTCTGATTACTCATCACAAAATCCTCCTTATAACAATCCCAACATACTTGGAAGAGCCAGTGTAATAGATGGGATATAAGTAATCAAAAGCAATACAATCAACATTACCACAATTAGAGGTAGTGTATGCTTAAACAAGCGTTCAATTGGAACTCCTGAAATACCACTTCCTATAAATAATACGCCTCCTACTGGAGGAGTTATCAGACCAATTCCGCAATTCAAAATCAAAATAGCACCAAATTGGATAGGACTTAATCCAATACTTAACAGAACCGGCATCAAAATCGGAGTAACAATGACAATGATGGATGCCATACCAAGAATGGTACCCAAAACCAGAATAATCAGGTTAATTAACAATAAAAGCAAGAATTTACTATCTGTTAATCCCAACATTCCATTTACTACCATTTCTGGAATTTTCAAATATGTAATGCAAAAACCAAAAGGACCAGATGCTGCAATCAAAATCAATACCGTTGATAATGTTTTAATGCTCCTTTTTACAACATGAAATAATTGCTTCCAAGAAAGCTCACGATAAACAAGCATTGATACAATTAATGCATAAACACATGCAATTGCAGCACTTTCTGTTGCTGTAAAAACTCCCTTCACAACTCCAATGACAACAATCAGAACTGTGCCTAAACCCCAAATTGATTTTTTTAATGCCGTCCAAAGATTAGCTAATGTAAATGGTGTTCCTTTTGGATAATTTCTTTTTACAGACAAATAATAACTGTAAAGCATTAATGCAATTCCCAAGAGAACTCCAGGAACAATGCCAGCCATAAAGAGCGCACTAACAGAAATACCACCTGCTGCCATAGCATAAATAATCATATTATGACTGGGTGGAATCAACATTCCCTGAACACTGCTTGTCATGGTAACTGCTGTAGAAAATTCCTTATCATATCCCTGTTTATGCATCATAGGAATTAAAATGGCTCCCAGAGATGCTGTATCTGCTGTAGCTGAACCAGAAATCCCTCCAAAGAAAATAGATGCTAAAATGTTTACCATTGCAAGTCCACCGCGCATCCATCCCACCAACGCATCAGCAAGTAAAATTAATCTGTCAGAAATTCCTCCCTGTGCCATAATATCTCCAGATAAAATAAAAAACGGAATGGCCAGAAAAGTAAATCCATCGACACTGTCTACCATGGTGTTAATTATCTGAGTCGGCGACAGACCAAGATAAAGGATTGTTAAGGCTGCCGATGCCATCATGGAATAGGAAATATGAAAGCCTAAAATAATCATAATAAAAAAGGAGGCAAGCAAAAGAATAATCGCTGTCGTATTCATATCCTAAAAACCTCCCTTCAAAATACGATATAAAGACATTGCTGTTCCATAAAATCCTCCAATCACAACAGAAAGATAAATCGTACTCATTGGCCATCCTGTTGCAGACATTTTTGCCTTTTGTGTTAAATGCAAAATTTGGATTCCATAAACTATCCACATCACATTTACCAGCATAAGCAAAACATAAGCAAGACGGTGTAAAAAAGCTGCAGCTTTTTTAGGAACCAAAAATTCAATAATTGTCATACGCACATGAAGACCTTCTTTAATTGCATAACCAGCTCCCAGAAAGCACAGCCAAACCATACAAAGAATTGCCAGCTCCTGGGTCCACCGAGGATTCCTGATAAACGGAAGATATCGTCCCAAAACTCCATAAGATACAGAAAATACCATAACGGCAAATATCATAATACACATTACTATCATAAACCGGGAAATCATATCTGCTATTCGATCTAAAATAGACTCCCGTTTTTCTTCTATATTTTGTTCCATATAATATGATTCCTCCTGACAGGAAAAGAAAATCGGCGGAGGTATAGTATACTCCACCGATCCCCCATTCCATAGATTTTAAAAATTAATAAGAAGTGTTTTTAATCTGAGAAATAATTTCTGCATACTCCTCGCCATATTTATCATATACGCTACTGCAAGCCTCCTGCCATTCATTGACATTGACTTCAATTACCTCTGTTCCAGATTCTTTAATTGTCTGTAAATATTCCGCATCCTTGGCATCAGACAATTCTTCAAAGAACGGAATGGATTCCTCAAAGCATTCTTTTATTAACTCCTGATCTTGTTCATTTAACTGATTCCATGTTGCTTCAGAAAACAGGATAAGATTCGGGCTGATTTCATGCTGATACATAATACTTGGATACTTCCTGAAATGCATTATTCACAAAGCCAGATAATGGCTGCTCTGCTCCATCTACAACCCCAGACTGAAGAGCACTATATAATTCAGAAAATGCAACGGATTGTGCAAAGGCGCCTACTGCTTCTACAGCATCATAGTAAATAGATCCTTCCTGACAACGAATCTGCATATTTTTCATATCTTCCGGCTTTTCTACACGTTTTTCAGTAAAGAAA
>ENA-ORUU01001469-ORUU01001469.1-human-gut-metagenome-genome-assembly--contig:-NODE-1469-length-12308-cov-2.21448_pt1 | contig 12308 bp, 10 predicted proteins | sample MGYA00242085_ERZ509221 | MGnify/ENA primary metagenome ERZ509221 (study PRJEB26280, sample SAMEA2338809) | human gut metagenome | biome: human gut; feature: human-associated habitat; material: faeces... | reverse complement strand
AATGGTATTCACCGGCCAGAACATCAAAGCCGATGAAGCATACAGGATCGGCCTGGTAAACGGCGTATATCCCAGAGAGGAGCTGATGCCGGCAGTCATGAAGCTGGCACAGAAGATCGCGTCCAACGCGCCCATCGCTGTGAGAAACAGCAAGCGGGCGGTGACGGACGGGTTCCTCTCGGATCTGGACCATGCCATCGCCATAGAGGAGCAGTATTTCTCCGAGTGCTTCGAGACAGAGGACCAGAGAGAGGGAATGAAGGCTTTTCTTGAAAAACGGAAGGTTGAAAAATTCAACAACCGGTAATGGCGGGGGAGCTCCCCCATAAACGTAAGGAGGCAGAATCATGAAGGTTGGTGTGATTGGAGCCGGAACCATGGGTTCCGGGATCGCACAGGCATTTGCCCAGACAGAGGGCTATGAAGTAATGCTCTGCGATATCAATGAGACGTTTGCTGCAAATGGTAAAAATAAAATTGCAAAAGGGTTTGAAAAAAGGATCGCCAAGGGGAAGATGACCCAGGAGGACGCAGATAAGATCCTTGCAAAGATCACCACAGGTGTGAAGGATATCTGCGGAGACTGTGATCTGATCGTGGAGGCTGCCATTGAAAATATGGAGATCAAGAAGCAGACCTTCAGAGAGCTGGACGCGATCTGCAAGCCGGAGTGTATCTTCGCTACCAATACCTCTTCCCTGTCCATCACAGAGATCGGAGCAGGCATTAACCGCCATGTGGTGGGAATGCATTTCTTTAATCCGGCTCCGGTGATGAAGCTGGTGGAGGTCATCGCGGGACTGAATACGGATCCCGAAGCGGTTGAGACGGTAAAGAAGATCTCTGAGGAGATCGGAAAAACGCCGGTACAGGTGGAGGAGGCCGCCGGTTTCGTCGTAAACCGGATCCTGATCCCAATGATCAATGAGGCCATCGGTATTTACGCCGAAGGCGTTGCGTCTGTGGAAGGCATCGATACAGCCATGAAGCTGGGCGCAAACCATCCCATGGGCCCCCTGGCCCTGGGCGACCTGATCGGCCTGGACGTGGTCCTGGCTATCATGAACGTTCTGGAAACAGAAACAGGAGATCCCAAATACCGTCCCCATCCGCTTCTTAAGAAGATGGTGCGCGGAGGCCTTCTGGGACAGAAGACCGGCAAGGGATTTTATGACTATTCCCGCTAGGAATTACCGGGAAGGAAAACGGGTCCAGCCCGCGGGGATTCCCACGGGCCGGACTGTATGTCTGGGAACATAGAGAGGATGCCGCATCCACATTCTCTTATGTTATATATGATACAATTCACAAGGAGGAACTAAAAACATGGATTTTACATTAAGTAAAGAGCATGAGATGGCGAGAACATTATTCCATGATTTCGCTGAAAAAGAAGTTAAGCCTCTCGCTCAGGAAGTTGACGAGACAGAGCATTTCCCGAGAGAGACCGTTGAAAAAATGGCTAAGAACGGTTTCCTGGGAATTCCGGTTCCGAAGGAATACGGCGGACAGGGCTGCGACCCGCTCTGCTATGCAATGTGCGTAGAGGAGCTGTCCAAGGTATGCGGTACCACAGGCGTTATCGTTTCCGCACATACCTCTCTTTGCTGTGATCCGATCCAGACCTATGGTACAGAAGAGCAGAAGCAGAAATATCTGGTTCCGCTGGCAAAGGGCGAGAAGTTAGGCGCATTCGGCTTAACTGAGCCGGGCGCTGGTACAGACGCTCAGGGTCAGCAGACAAAGGCTGTTCTGGACGGCGACGAGTGGGTATTAAACGGCTCCAAGATCTTTATCACAAACGGTAAAGAGGCTGACGTTTATGTGATCATCGCCGTTACAGGCATGGTTGAGAAGAGAGGCAGAATGCAGAAGGAGATCTCCGCATTCCTGGTGGAAAAAGGAACTCCGGGCTTCAGCTTCGGTACAAAAGAGAAGAAGATGGGTATCAGAGGATCCGCTACATACGAGCTGATCTTTACAGACTGCCGCATTCCGAAGGAAAACATGTTAGGAAAGCAGGGCGAGGGCTTCAAGATCGCCATGCATACTCTTGACGGCGGACGTATCGGTATTGCTGCCCAGGCTCTTGGCCTTGCAGAGGGCGCTCTGGAGAGAACCATCGAGTATGTAAAGGAAAGAAAGCAGTTCGGCCGCGCGATCGGTCAGTTCCAGAATACACAGTTCCAGCTTGCTGATATGGCGACAAAGGTACAGGCCGCACAGTACATGGTATACCGCGCAGCCGTTGCAAAGGCAACACAGAAGACATATTCTGTTGAAGCAGCTATGGCAAAACTGTATGCAGCAGAGGTTGCTATGGAAGTAACAACCAAGGCTGTCCAGCTCCACGGTGGTTATGGCTACATCAGAGAGTACGACGTAGAGCGCATGATGCGCGATGCGAAGATCACAGAGATCTATGAGGGTACCAGCGAAGTTCAGAGAATGGTAATCTCCAGCGCTCTGTTAAAATAAGATCTGACAGCACGAAAAAAACCGGAAAATAAACGAATAATTAAGGAGTGAAATACAGTGAAAGTAGTTGTTTGTATTAAACAGGTGCCGGATACTAAGGGCGGCGTAAAGTTTAAACCAGATGGAACTCTTGACAGAGCAGCTATGCTCACAATCATGAACCCGGATGATAAGGCAGGTCTGGAGGCAGCTCTCCGCTTAAAGGACCAGTATGGTGCAGAGGTTACAGTTGTTACCATGGGTCTTCCGAAGGCTGAGGAGGTTCTTCGTGAGGCTATGGCTATGGGCGCTGATAACGGTATCCTCGTTACAGACCGTGTGCTCGGCGGTGCAGACACATGGGCCACATCCCAGACTCTTGCAGGCGCTTTAAGAAACCTGGATTACGATCTGATCATCACGGGCCGTCAGGCGATCGATGGAGATACCGCACAGGTTGGACCGCAGATCTCCGAGCATCTTGGGATCCCGGTAATCAGCTATGCACAGGAGATCCAGATCGACGGCGATTCTGTGATCGTAAAACGTCAGTATGATGACAGATATCATATGTTAAAAGCAAAGATGCCGTGTCTGATCACAGCACTTTCTGAATTAAATGAGCCGCGTTACATGACTCCGGGCGGAATCTTTGACGCATATAAGAAGGACATCACTGTATGGGGCAGAAACGACTTAAAGGACGTTCTGGACTCCAACCTGGGTCTGAAGGGATCCCCGACTCAGATCGCAAAGGCATCTGACAAGGTAAGAAAGGGCGCCGGTGAAAAGGTTGTTCTGGATCCGACAGCTTCTGTAAATTACATTGTGGACAAACTTACAGAGAAGCACGTGCTGTAAGATACAGCTACGTCAAAAAGCGAATTCATAGAATAAAGAAAGTGGTGAACAGTAATGAACTTGGAAGAATATAAGGGTGTATATGTCTTTGCGCAGCAGGTTGATAACGAAGTGAGCAGCATCGCTTTGGAGCTGATCGGCAAAGGTAAAGACTTAGCAAAAGATTTAAATACTACTGTAACAGCAGTTTTAGTAGGTTCCAACGTAATGGGACTGACTGAGATCCTTGGCGAGTACGGCGCTGACAGAGTCATCGTTGTAGATGATCCGGAATTAAAAGAGTACAGAACTGAGCCCTATACCCATGCTCTGGCATCTGTGATCGAGAAGTACAAACCGGACGTATTCCTGATCGGTGCAACAGCCATCGGCCGTGACCTTGGTCCCCGTGTCTGCGCACGCATCCATACAGGTCTGACCGCTGACTGTACACAGCTGGATATCGGCGATTTCCCGCTGGTTCCCACACCGGGCAAGGAGCAGAAGCACAACCAGCTTCTCATGACCCGTCCGGCATTCGGCGGAAACACCATCGCAACCATCGCCTGCCCGGAATTCCGTCCGCAGATGGCAACCGTTCGTCCCGGCGTTATGCAGAAGCTTCCGCGTGAGGCTGGAAGAAAGGCCGAGATCGAAGAGTTCAATCCCGGATTTGTTCCCAACGAGAAATACGTTGAGATCATGGAAGTCGTTAAGGCTGTTTCCAACGTTGCCGATATCATGGATGCAAAGATCCTTGTTTCCGGCGGCCGTGGCGTAGGAAGCCCGGAGAACTTCAAGATCCTCGACGAGCTGGCTGAGGCCATCGGCGGCACCGTAAGCTGCTCCCGTGCAGTTGTAGACGCTGGCTGGAAGCCGAAGGATCTTCAGGTTGGACAGACTGGCAAGACCGTTCGTCCCCATGTTTACTTTGCCATCGGTATCTCCGGAGCGATCCAGCACGTGGCTGGTATGGAAGAGTCCGACATCATCATTGCCATCAACAAAGATGAGTCTGCTCCGATCTTCGACGTTGCCGATTACGGCGTAGTAGGCGACCTGAACAAGATCGTTCCGGTTCTTACCCAGAAGATCAAAGAAGCAAAAGCAGCAGCTAGCAAATAAGAGCGAAGCTGAAACATAAAATCTGATCAGAATAAACAACCACATGTGGAACGGAAGTACAATCATTAGAACGGGAATACATAAAATAGGACGGAAAGACACTTAGCAGAACGGAAAAACATAAAAGAGGACGGAAAGACACTTAGCAGAACGGAAAAACACAGAAAAGAACGGAAGAACAACCTTTAGAACGGTATGACCATAAGAAGCCTGACCGTGTCCAGTGAACTGGCCGGGAGGGCTTCTTTTTTGTGCAGATTTTTTAGGAATTGAGCTTTCAGATAAAGTGGATGGATCTCCATATACCGGGCAGGTGAGGGATATCCCAAAGGATTGTTTGTAAAAAACTGGGGTTCTGGCGGGCGTGAAGAAGGCGATGAGACTAGGAAAGAAAGGGGAAAATAATTGAAACTATTTGTCAGATGGAATATACTATAATATAGATAACGAGCAGCTGATCTCAATATATAGAACATCATTTGCAGCGGCCAGATACTAAAAATGGGGAAGTTTACAAAGGTGAATTTCAATCTTGTGTATAGAGGGGTAAATGCCAGAGGTGGAGTTGATGGGGTATTGACTGTTTTCGACAGTTGATGCACAAAAGATAAGAAAGGCAGGAGAAAATGGGCATTCATGTAGCACAGCCAATTATCAAGAACATAAAAGACAGCCGGGATGCTTTGGATTTCTTTGAAATGGTGTCCTTGCCTGCCGAAGATGAGAGAACGCAGGAAATTATCAGGAGCTTTCCAACGGTGTATATTCATAACTGGGAAGAAGATGGCGAATATGAAGTTTATGTCGGTGAATCAAATGATATTTTTAAAAGAACGCGCCAACACTATGACCTGTCATTTGACAGATCAAGATGGCAGAGCAGGCTGGCGGAAAAAAACGCCAGTTTGTTTATCATTGGACACGAACATTTTAATAAATCATTAACGCTTGATATAGAAAACCGTTTAATGCATTATATGATGAGCGTTGAATGTGTAAAACATTTACATAATCTGCGTGATAATCCACAGGCAAGCTATTATCCAATGGAAGAACTGGATGAAATCTTTGGTAAGATATGGAAAGGGCTGCGCAAGGAAAACGGAATCCTGTTTCCAGCAGAAAGTGCAATAAAAGATTCCGCAATATATAAGGCTTCGCCGCTCCATAAGCTTACAAAAGACCAGGAAAGAGCGAAAGACCTGATCATCGAGAAGGTTGCAAAAGCACGAAAGAGTGGAGAAGCAAAGCAGCTTATTTTTATTGACGGAGAAGCTGGTACTGGAAAGACGGTTCTCAACAGCAGTACCTTTTATGAATTGTATTGTATGGCAGAAGAAAATAATAAGGATCTGAACTGCCAGCTTCTGGTTAACCACGATGAGCAGATTACGGTGTACGAGCAGATAGCAGAAAAATTGGGTTTGACTGGAAAGTATGGAAAGGTCGTGAGTAAACCTACTGCATTTATTAACAGTCATTCTGAGGACGAGCCTGTGGATGTAGCATTTGTAGATGAAGCGCATTTGCTGCTTACACAAGGAAAGCAATCATATAGAGGTAAAAATCAGCTAAAAGATATTATCGACAGAGCACGGGTGACGATCGTAATGTTTGATGAAAACCAGATCCTTACAGCAGAGCAGTTTTGGGAAGCGCAGATCCTTGAAGGGTATCGAAACCAGGCAAAACGATCGGGCAATCACATTGTGCTGGATAAGCAGCTTCGTATGCAGGTCGATGCGGAAACCATGGACTGGATCGATGCGTTTACAAAGAGAAGAGAATTGAAGAAGATCCCAAGGATAACAGGCGGATATAGTATTAAAATTTTTGATGAACCAGAATTGCTCGATCTGGAGATCCGGAAAAGGGCTAAAGAGAGAGATTCTATGCTGTCAAGGATCATAGCAACGTATGATTGGGAATATAGTTCCGGCCGTAAGCCAGAAGACCGGCTAATGAAATATTGGGAAGTGTTCATAGGAAACTGGCATAAACCATGGAACAGGGAATTAGAGGCTGATCTTTCGAGACAGGAGAAAAGAAGATTAAAAGGATTGGCATGGGCTGAACAGCCGCAGACCATCAACGAGGTGGGCTCTACATTTACGATCCAGGGATTTGATCTAAACTATGCGGGCGTGATCCTGGGGCCTTCTGTGAAATACAGGGATGGGAAAATAATATTCGATCCGTCTGCCAGCCGCAATGAAAAAGCGGTTCGGAACAGAACTTTATCGGACGGGACGAAACAGAAATTTGGCGAAATATTGATCCAGCATGAAGTGAGGGTGCTCATGACACGGGGAGTAAATGGGCTGCACATATATGCGTGTGATCCGGAGCTTCGGGCGGCACTGCTCAGAGCAGAGAGGGAAAGGAAGGAATTATGAAACAGGAAACCATAGACAGAATCAGAAAGTTTACAGAGGACCGCGACTGGGATCAATTTCATTCACCAGCGAACCTTGCAAAATCGATCGTTATCGAGGCGGCGGAATTGCTGGAGTGCTTTCAATGGTCGGATGGAGAATATGATCTTCAGCATGTCAAGGAAGAGCTTGCAGACGTTATGGTATATAGTCAGAATTTACTGGATAAATTGGGATTAGATGCAGACGAGATCGTGAATATGAAAATGACGATGAATGAGGCTAAATACCCGGTTGAGAAGGCAAAGGGGAAGGCAGATAAGTATGACCGGTTGTAGGGATAGAAGGTGATATTTATTTGTAATGGCATGATATCAGCCGATCCTAGAAAATATCTTTAAAATCAAAGATTTTCTGCACTCAACCACCCTTAGGTACGCCATTTTGTATGCCAAATTTTTTGAAACTCCGATATGAAAAATGCACATCTTGAACCGATTTCCGCTGTGAAAATATAAAAATCACGGAGGAAACTATGATGAAGAAGCAGAAAGACTGTATGCCTGTGAGATACTGTTTCATCCCGGTAATCGAATTCCAGTCAGTGGAAGATAAATTTTTGAATAAGTACGGCAGAATGCGCAGAGAATTTCTGGAGGAACAGAGTCCAATGCTTTTTGATGATCTGGTGCTGACGGAGCAGCTGTTTCCACATTTGTATGAAGTGCAGGAAATTGCGGAGAAGAGAGTAGAAGTCATCATGGCAGGACTGTTGGAAAAGAATCCGGCACCGGATAGGGGAATGGATGCTATGGAGTGGATAAGACACATGAATGTGCTGAGAGAAATGGAGGAAGATCCGGTGGTTAGGGAAGTGATTTATTGCGGATAAATCTGATGCTGAGCCGACTGAATAAGCTGGCTCTGTGCAGTAAAAATGGGAAAACGGATTTTGACAGATAAAATAAACGATAAAACAAAGAAAAACCTGCAAATAAAACAAAAATATGGTTTGCAAACGATATTTTGGGATATAATATAGGTGAATAAGCAAATTACGAGGTGCTGTATGCTGATATATTATCGTTTTAATAATTTCTGTTCATTTAATTGTGAAAGCGAATTTTCCATGAGCGCACCAGCCGGAAAAGTGAAAAAACGTTTTCCGGACAACTATGTGGAAACTGCAGAAGGATTTGATTTGCTGAAATCTGCGGTAATCGTTGGGGAGAATGCTGGTGGTAAATCCAACTTTATCAATAGCTTAAAATATTTGAAATCGTTGTTTATAACCAACAGTCAGGTAAAGTCTGTTCGCCCGTATGTAAATGCGGCAAGTTTAATGGAGGAACAGAATCCTGTCCAGAAGTTTGAACTGTGTTTTAGAGCCGAGAATGGGAAGGTCTATGTGTATCATCTTCATCTGAATGAATCTGGTATTGTATATGAAGAATTACAGACCTTGAAGAAAAGAAATGCGGTAGCATCCAGCTTGTTCAAAACGGAGAAGCAGGAAGGTGGTTCTTGGATTGCCAGCGCAAAAGAAGCAAGCGGATTGAGTAAGCGAATGGATAAATTCCTTACGGGAAACAGCATTGGTCTTTTAGTATCTAAGTTTGCACTGCTTGGTGATGAGGATGCAAGGGCAGTTGTAGAATGGATGACAGAAAGGTTGTATCCAGAGTCATTGACACCTGATATGGCAGATGATGTAATCAAGCAAGATGCCGATATGCGTATTCTTGAAGATGAGAGATATTTGGAAATCTTCCGGATGGTAGACTATAGTATCTGTGGTATCGAGCTTGATAAGGAAAAACCATACAGTAAGACAATCATTATCCGCAAGGACGAAAATAGCAATCTTTTCAGAAGAGAGCTGCAGATGGACTCCACAGGTGTGCGAGAGTTCTTTGCATGGGCGGTACACATTTTCCGTGTGGTATATGAGAATAAGATTGTATTTGCAGATGAAATGGATCGAGTGCTGAATCCGATCCTCTCTGACCGAGTGATTGCATTTGTGAACGGAGCAGAGCATAATGGCCAGTTTATCTTCTCTACCCACAATGTACTGCATCTGGATTTAAAGACTTACATGAAAGAGCAGATTTATTTTGTTACAAAAAACAGAGAGCAGCTGACTTCGGAAATGTATTCTTTGTCTGATTTTCCAGAAGTTCGTTATGAAACGACTAAGATTTACGAGTTTTATATGAAAGGTATTCTGGGAGGTACAGCATCCCCGTAGACCGGAACGTAAATTACAGAAACGATTTGTTGTATTCTGTGAAGGCGATACAGAGTACAACTATATCGATAAAATGAGAAAACGCCAGGATGTGCAGATTGCGTTGAAGCCAATCAATATGCATGGTGGCGGTTACAGTAACTTCTTAAAAAAATAAAGACAGAATCTCAGACAAACTGTTTGGCAAAATTCATCATCGTGGATGCCGATCGTCTGATGAAGCATCCAGGCGAAAAGGACAGTTTTTTGCAGCTGGCAGAGTATTGCAGGTTACAGAATAAAAAAGGAACAAATCCTCATTTCCTAATTGTGAATAATCCGGATTTTGAGTATGTCGCTTGTTTGCATGTGCCAGAGTACAAGGGACAGGAAGTAACGAGATTCCTGCAGACCGTTCTGGGATTTCAGTCTTTGGAACAGTTTAAGAAGAACACGGAGGTGTATGAGTGCCTGAATAATGGCAAACGTTCTTATCAAGTCTTGATTCAGAAGATTCAAGGCGAAGATAAGTTCATACAGAATACATATTCTGTGAAGAAAAAGAACTTTGAAATTGCTATCAGCCGAAAAGATGTGAAATGGGAACTGCTTGATTGTAAAGGCAGCAACATGGAAGAATTTTTCGACGTGATAGATTGGTAAAGTCTCATTTATGACAAAAACAGACCTAATCAAGCTTATTATGCTTAAATCGATCAGGCTTCCGCGGAGTGTTACGATAAGCACTCCGCCATTTTTATGTCAAGAGGAAGAAAGAGGTTTAAGTGCCTGGTTTTCTACGGTGAATGCAGAAAACAGATGCGCAATGGTATCATGTCTGCAAAACAGACATGATGTGCGGGTGGAGGCAAAATCATGTGGAAATTTTTTTCCATAATGTAGTCCTGGAAATACCCAGCTCATTGGCGGTTTGGCTTCTGTTTCCATTGTTTTTTTCAAGAAAGATGCGTATTATTTCTTTTTCCATTTCGTCTAAAGTTCCTGGAGCAATACAGATTGTTTCTGATTCCGGCGGACATTCTGCAGGGGGGAAGGATGTAGTTTCCATACAATCGCGGATGGATATATTTTGACATTTGCTTAGGATAACATAACGGTGAATCACATTTTCTAATTCACGGACATTTCCGGTCCAGGAGGCCTGCAGAAGAAGCGCTTGATCCTCTTTAGTGAGAGGTGGTATTTCTATATGGTACTGCCGGGAATATTTGGACAGAAACATAGAAGCCAGAGGAAGAATATCTTCTTTCCTTTCTGTCAAACGCGGAAGGGAGAGATTAAGGACATTTAATCGGTAATACAAGTCAGAACGGAATTTTCCATCTTTAATTAAATGATCCATGTTCATGTTTGTGGCAGAGATTAGACGTACATCCACGGCCAGAATCTTCTGAGAGCCAATTCTTCTGACCTCTTTCTCCTGGATTGCGCGTAACAGAGTTCCCTGAATATGAAAGGGTAGGGAGTTAATTTCATCCAAAAACAGGGTTCCTTTATGTGCCTGTTCAAAAAGCCCTGGATGGCCGCCCCGTCTGGCGCCAGAGAAGGAACCCTCCTCATATCCGAATAATTCGCTTTCAATCAGGGATTCTGGAATTGCAGCACAATTTACTGCCACAAAGGGATTGTTTTTCCTAATACTGGCGTTGTGAATGCTCTGGGCGAATAGCTCCTTTCCTGTTCCATCACCACTGATCAGGATACTTGCATCGGTTGCGGCGTATAATGACGCTTTTTGGCACAGAGATTTTATGAGGACACTGTTTCCCTTAATATCCGAAAAAGTGAATGCAGCAGCCAACCCTTTTTTTCTCAAAGCGGCCCGGACCTGCTGTTCTTGTCTTTGGATATCGGCAATGTTTTGGAATACAGCTGTAATCTGGCATTGTTCTTCGGAAACGAGCCGCCTCTTTTTTATGAGATAGCTGCATCCGCACACAGAGCATATTTTTTCGGATTCCATTTCATCTATGAAAAAATGGAAAAGCTCTTTGGAAAAATATTCCGGTGTTAAATCTTCAAGAAGATGGTTTAGGATATCCTTTTCTCCAGCAGCAAGAATATGCAGCATTTCATGATTGGCCATAGATATTCGGTTGTTTTCTATTACGAGTATCCCTTCGCAGACCAGGGTGGTGGCATTCCAGAAGGTTTCAGAAAGATGACGTTCTTTTTTTCGGGCATTTATGATAGTTAGTGCCTGGAGAAGGGCGTGCTCCAGAGAACGTGCACTGCTTTCAGCAAAGCAGACAGGGATACCCAGCTGTCTCCCGGTTCTGATTGCCAGAGTCCCGCCGCCGACCATTGCATCCATTCCATCCTGTTTCCCCTCAGCAACACGGCTGCGGATATCATCTGCAGATTGAAAAGTATAAAAACGCAGTTCATCCAGGTTTAAGATTCTCTTCAGAACATCAAGCTTATAATTCCGGATTGACCTCATAAACATAAGAACGCCAATTTTTTTTCCATATGATTTGGCTGTTTCCAGTGCCTGGAGCATATCAATATCGTCGGGTTCGGCCCGAAGGTTAATGATATCAGGAAAGCTGTTTTCAACAATGTCAGCGAGCGCTCCCCGGCTGATAATGACTTCGGGCCTCCCATAAGCGATAAAATCTTCCTGGAGTCTTGAAACCATACGGGGACTGGCCTTTTCCCATTGGAAAATCCTGGGTTCAATGTCTAGATGGGAGCAGCATTGGAGAATTGTGGGATAAAATTTATCGTAGCCGGTTATGATCATTAAATTTGAAAGTATCATTAAGATTCCTCCTTTTTAGATGATACTATTATACTTTAGTATTGTTCTAAAATACAACATAAATGTTTATATAATAAACATTTATGGACGTCGAGACTGCTGAAATCATTGAAATAAGGTGGTTATATAGATGGTACGAAAATTGCTATATTATAAAGCAGATATTTAAGGAATGCATAAAAAGGAGGAATAACTAAGGTGAAAGAAGTATTAAAGGAAAAACTTCGGAGAAGTCTGTGGTTGGAAATTGATCTGGATCAGTTAGAATCAAACTACCTGGCTTTAAAGGAAATGGTTGGAAGTGTAAAGGTAATGCCGGCAGTAAAAGCAAATGGATATGGCCACGGAATTGTTCAGTGCAGTCAGGTTCTGGCAGAATGTGGGGCTGATTACCTGGGAGTGGGAAGCGCGGATGAAGCAATTCTTTTACGGGAAAACGGGGTGAGGACGCCAATTCTTGTTTTTGAGAGCAGCTTTATTCCGGATATGGCGGGGG
>ENA-ORUU01001467-ORUU01001467.1-human-gut-metagenome-genome-assembly--contig:-NODE-1467-length-12328-cov-3.1267_pt1 | contig 12328 bp, 12 predicted proteins | sample MGYA00242085_ERZ509221 | MGnify/ENA primary metagenome ERZ509221 (study PRJEB26280, sample SAMEA2338809) | human gut metagenome | biome: human gut; feature: human-associated habitat; material: faeces... | reverse complement strand
CCGCCGGTGCATTTTCGGCTGGCTGCTGCTCTTCGGCCGGTGTATTCTCTGCCGGCACATCCTGTGCAGGTTGTTCTTCCGCTGGTGTATCTGCCGACGGCTCCTCAGAAGGCTCTTCTGTCGTCTCCTCTTCTGTTTCCGATTGTTCTTCTGCCCTGTCCCAGATAATGTCGGTCGTCTCCGGTGTCCATGTCTCTAAATGGAGTGTGCCGCTAAGTCCGTCAAGCTGTGGCAAAATAATGGATAACCTCACAACTTTCTGCGACAGGTTGTCCTCAGAACCAATTTTCACCTGGATTGTTCCATAGTAAAGCACCGGCTCCATGTTACTGTCATACTGGATCTCATCCGGGAGCAGATTATATTTTTTCAAAGTCTGTGTCAGGTTCAGTAAATCCCGCAAAATATCACTGTTCTCTAATTGCAGTTTCTCATAAAGTACCACTTCCTCACAGGAGATTCCTGTGATCTTTGGCACACCGTCAATCACTTCCGTAGATGTCTCGACTACAAATCCATCTTTGTCAAAATAAGCATTCTGACCAATGGAATTAATATAAAGATAGCCGAGCATTCCTTTTTCGTAAACTTTAATATGTACGGTATGGGGATTGTCCAGTGAAACCTCCATCGTATCTACAAACGGAACTTCCCCGATATCCACAAATCTGTATTTCAGATCTACATACAGGGAATTCCAGGAATATTCATCATTCAGCACCATGTTTTCAATCTGTGTGGAGCTGTACAGTTCATTTCCCTCCACGACAACGTTTTCCACGGTAAAAACATTCATGACAATGAAAACGCCCGCTGCGATAAGCAGAATCAATATCAACAGGATGTACAATCCTATCTTTCTGCGCTTTTTTCTTCTTCTCTCTTCTTTTATCATATTTAATTAACCTCAAATTTAATTCCCTTTGCCACGGAAAGCGCAAGCCCCATCTCTGCAAGCAGGAATAAAACCGAAGTACCTCCATAACTGATAAACGGCAGTGAAATACCGGTATTCGGGATCGTATTGGTCACAACCGCAATATTTAAAATAACCTGGATGGACAAATGCGCCATAATACCAACCACGACCAGCGCCCCATAAAGGTCTGGCGCATTATTGGCAATGATCATAAATCTCCAGATCATCAGCAGAAACAATAAGATCACGCACACCGCGCCAAAAAGTCCAAGTTCCTCACAGATAACAGAGAAAATCATATCATTCTGCGCCTCAGGAATAAATCCCAGCTTCTGCATACTCTCGCCAAGCCCTTTTCCAAATAAACCGCCGGAACCGATCGCATACAGTCCCTGTAAGGTCTGATAACCCTTCTCGTAGGCTTCCGGATTCAGCCAGATCTTGATACGATCCATCCTCAAAACTGATGAAAATAACACCTACCACACCCACTGCCGCTGCCATTAACACAAAGTGGGAATACTTCGGACTGGCAACAAACAGCATGCAGACTGCAATTCCAAGAATAATGATCGCTGTACTTAAGTTATTGTAGGCGACCACTGCAACGATTGGAAGCACAATTGCCATTATCTTGACAAGACTCATGAACTCTCCCATCTTCTGTGGTGTCTTATAAATAACCGTTGCCAGAAAAATAATAACCGCAAACTTGGCAAACTCTGACGGCTGGAAAGATAACGGCCCGATTTTTAACCATCTCGCCTGACCGTTTGCCTCTGTACCAATAAAAATAACGGCGGTACAGAGCACGATAGCTGCCAGATACGCCATGGAACTCACCTTCATCCAGAACCGATATGGGATTTTCGATACAATATACATACCTACAATGCCGAGCCCTGTTGCAAACAACTGTTTTTTTACAAAATAGGAAGCATCCCCAAACTTATTGGAGCCTGCATAGGAACTGGTACTGTACAACATGACCAATCCAAAACACAAAAGAAAAATGATCAGAAACAAAAGACTGTAATCGAAATATTTAATTGGCTTTTTTTTCTTTTCCGTCTGCTGACCTCTTGCCATTCCAATTCCTCATTTCTTATTTACTGCACGTCATGCCATTATGCCTGACATTTTTTATTCTGCCAGATTGCGCACGTATTCCTTAAAAATGCGTCCGCGCTCCTCATAGTTTGCGAACATGCCCCAGCTTGCACATGCAGGGGAAAGCAATACCGCATCCCCGCTCACTGCGTTTGCATAACAGGTGTCAATTGCCTCCTCAAATGTATCACAGAGTATGACATCCTCAAAGCCATGTTTCTTCGCACATTCCGCAATCTTTTCCTTCGTCTGACCGATCAGCACGAGTTTCTTCACCTTGCCGTCAAAACTCTCAATCCACTCATCATATTCAGACTGTTTGTCATAACCTCCACCGATCAACAGTGTCGGACGGTTCATCGCGCGGATTCCCTGGATTGCCGCATCCGGGTTTGTTCCCTTGGAATCATTGTAAAACTTCACGCCGCGTTTTTCTGTCACATACTCAATTCTATGCTCGACTGCCTGGAAACGTTTCAGCACTTCCACAATTTTATCCATCGGTACGCCAAAGCTTACCGACATTCCGACTGCCGCCATGACATTCTCATAATTGTGTTTTCCTAAAATATTCAGCTCATTTACATTGATCACTTTTGTGTCCGTTGTGCCGTCTGCATAAAAAATATCTTCTCCGTCCAGATAAAGTCCCTTTTCCAGTCTGCGCTTGCTGCTGAAAAATACAACTTTTGTCTGAAGTGTCTCGCCAAACCTGCGCAGCACTTCATCCTCATAATTCAACACACAGGTATCCCCAGCGGTCTGATTCTTTGTAATGCTCTCTTTTGTCTCGATATAACATTCCATCGTATGATGACGGTTCAGATGATCCGGTGTGATATTTAAAATAGCTGTCACTTCCGGCGCAAACTCATGTGTTGTCTCTAACTGGAAGCTGCTGATCTCTGCGACTGTCACAGTATCCTCTGTCGTGTTTGCCGCTACCGATGTGTATGGGATCCCAATATTGCCGACCACTTTCACATCATCGAAATAATTCGCCATGATCTCACCCACAAGCGAAGTTGTCGTAGTTTTTCCGTTTGTTCCGGTAATTGCAATAATTCTTCCTTTTGCAAAATGATAGGCAAGTTCAATTTCGCCCCAGATTGGAATCTGTCTGTTTCGAAGTTCATTGACCATCGGAAGGTCTGTCGGCACGCCCGGACTTAACACAACAAGATCAATGCGCGCCATATCTTCCGGTGCAAGTTCTCCCAAAAGAATCTCTGCTCCGGCAAATACCGGATTTTTCTCGATCAATGCTGTCACATCTAAATCTTTATTTCCATCAAAAAGTACAAATGTGATTCCTTTTTTTCTGAGCAGTTCTGCGGCTGCAACCCCGCTTTTTCCAGAACCTACTACTAACACTCTTTTTCCTTCTAAATTCATCGTCTTATCCTTCCAATCTCCTGTCCGAATCCGGCAGGTCATTTTGCAATTTTCCAATGCGATTTATAAGCCTAATAATGCAAGCATGCAAAGCAGTGCTGTCACGATTGCAAACACTGCGACAACTCTCGTCTCTGACCATCCACCAAGCTCAAAATGATGATGGAGCGGAGCCATTCTGAAAATCCGCTTTCCAACACCTGTTTTTTTCTTAGTGTATTTAAAATAAGTAACCTGAACCATAACAGATATGACTTCTGCCAGATAAATCAGTCCAACAATCAGGATATATAATGGCATCTGGAGCATATAGGCAGTTGCCACAACAAAGCCGCCCAGTGCCAGGGAACCGGTATCTCCCATGAAAACACTTGCCGGATACACATTAAATAATAAGAATCCAAGCAAGGCTCCTGCTACTGCACAGGTGATTGGTGCAATCCCTGCATTCGTTCCGATTGCCACAACGGAGAAAAAGGTCGCAACCATAATGGTAACACTTGACACAAGGCCATCCACACCATCGGTAAAATTCACACCGTTTACGGTTCCGATCACTGCAAAATAAAGTAATGGAATCGCAAGCCATCCGATATTTAAGTACTTTCCGCCGGAAAACGGGATCAACATAGTAAGTTCAATTCCGGAATAACGCACCATGTAAACTGCAAATACTGTTGTCACAATAAACTGTAAGATCATCTTCTGCCACGGGAGCAGTCCGTCTGATCTGCGGAGCACTACCTTCAGATAATCATCCAGAAAACCGATCACACCGAATCCTACGGTCATAAAAAGGATTGGGATAATTCCCGGATAATCTTTGACATAAAACAGGGAGGTAATGATAATACTTGCCAGTATCATAAGTCCACCCATAGTCGGGGTTCCATTTTTCTTCAAATGGGATTCCAACTCTTTACGCTCCGTCTGCCCCACCTTTAACCGTTTCAAAAAGGGGATCACGATCGGTCCTAAAATTGCACTGATTGCAAAAGAAATCAAAACTGGTATCACTATTTCATAATCCATGACTAAACACCTCTTGTATTTTTTCTAACGTTCAATTCGCCTAACTAGTATACGTTATTTCATCTCATTTATCAAGGTAAGGCAAAATGTTTTCGAATATTTCCTTCGCCACAGGAGCAGCGATCGTTCCGCCGTAATAAATCCCCTGCGGATTGTTAATGACAACAAGCACAAGCACCTGCGGATTGTCAGCGGGCGCAAATCCGAGAAACGATGAAATGTATTTATGGTCGCTTCTTGGAAGTGTCTGTGAGGTTGCTGTCTTTCCGCCGATGGAAAAGCCCTCAATTTTGGCATTTTTTCCGGTTCCCTCTGACACCACTTTCTCCAGCAGATAGCGCATCGTTTCCGAAGTTTCTGCTGTGCAGATATTCTCATGCGTTTCATAGGAGAACGTTTTTACTGTATTTCCGTCCGCATCCTGCACGCTTACGCCAAAATGTGGTGTCACGCGCGTTCCCCCATTAATAATAGAAGATACCGTCGTGACAAGCTGGATGGGGGTAATCTGAAACGACTGCCCAAACGAGATTGTCGCAAGTTCCACCGGTCCAATATTTTCCGTCTTATGCATGATCGTTCCCGCTTCCCCCGGAAGATCAATATTCGTTTTGGATAACAGCCCGAACTGTTTGAAGTAACCGACAAAGTTCTCCGCGCCTAACCGCTCGCCAAGTTCCATAAAAACCGGGTTGCAGGAGTTCATGATCCCTGTCTCGAATGTTTCCGCCCCGTGTCCTGTCGTTCTCGCACACCGGATTCTTCTGTCCTCCACAATTTTATAACCCGGACAGAAAAATGCATCGTCCAGTTTTACCACTCCCTCTTCTAGCGCTGCCGCTGCCGTAATAATCTTAAATGTGGAACCCGGCTCGTAGGTATCACTGATACACTGGTTTCGCCACATTTTATTCAACAGATTCTGTTTTTCTTCCGCTGGCACGGATTCTCCGGTGTCTCCAACCAGCGTAAACGGATCGTTCAGGTCAAATTCAGGATAATTCACCATCGCCATAAGTTCGCCGTTCTGCGGGTTCATCACGATCACGGAAACACTGTCCGCTGACTTTTTTGTGCAGACCTTTTTTGCCGCCTGCTCACAGTACATCTGAATATTGCGGTCTAAGGATAAGCAAAGATCATAACCGTTCACAGGTTCTAATCTGCTCTCCCCGGCATTCTCGATCTCTATTCCCCTTGCATCGGTTAACGTGAGGATTTTCCCGTTGGTTCCCTGAAGATATTCATCATACTTTACCTCAAGTCCCAAAATGCCCTGATTGTCGGCCCCGGTAAATCCAAGTACTTTGGAAGCAAGCGTCCCATAAGGGTAATATCGTTTATAATCCTCATCCACTTTCACTCCGGAGAGTTCATAGGCTCTGATTGCATCCCCGGTCTCCTTTGCGACATTTGTTTTCACTCGCTCGATGGAACTGACTTTCTCCACACGCTTTCTAGCAGTCTCTTCCGAAATGCCAAGTTCTTTCACAAGCATAGCAATGACTTTTTCAGGTTCTTCCATCTGGTTATGGATCACGGAGATCGTGCACACAGATTTGTTTGTAGCAAGCACTGTGCCGTTTGCATCTAAAAGTTTTCCCCGTGCCGCCTTAATATCTCGCTCCCTCTCATGAAGATTCTCCGCTTTATTTCCATAATATTCGGAGCAGAATATCATCAGATAGACCAGTCTTCCAATCAGAAACATCATAATAAAAAAAACTGCCACGAATACGATCATTACCTTTTTGCGGTTAAAGGTCTTATTCCGATACATAAAACAAAAACCTCATAAAAGTCTTCCTTGCATTTTATTCCAACTTTTATGAGGTTATGTTTCTATTCACTGTTATCGGATGTTGTTCCTGCTTCTTCTGCATTTACACCATCATTTTCGGCGTTTTCTTCGTTGTTTTCCTCGGCTCCCGGAATATCTTCCATGGTATCCGGCACATCATCTGTTCCTTCCGGTTCTTCCTCCGGAATATTTTCCATATTTCCTGTCACACGGTCTGTCACAGCGGCTGCGCCTGTATCCGTTCCGGTAATATCCCACCCAGAATGTAAGCCTGTCGTCTCCTCATCCGGATAAATATTCATATAAGGAAGTACTTCTTCTAAAATCTCCCTCACAATATTCTGTGCAAATGTGCTGTGTGGCTGATCCTGCGAGTTCGGCTCATCCACAAAACAGTAGATCATTAACTGAGGATCGTCCACCGGTGCAAAACCGATAAAAGAAACCAGATAGTTCACACCATCACGCGGCACTTTCTGTGCCGTTCCGGTTTTACCTCCCATGGAGTAACCGTCTACTTTTGCCGTATTTCCGGTACCGGATGTCACGGTTGAGTACATGTATTGTTTTAATGTATCACTTGTTGTCTTAGATACAGTTTCACGCAGCAACGTCGGAGAAATATCCTGAATCGTATTTCCATTCTGATCCGTGATCTTGCTTACCACTCTCGGCTGATATAACTTACCGCCATTGACCAGAGAACAGAAAGCAGTTCCAAGCTGGATCATCGTGGTATTAAAGTTCTGTCCGAAAGCATTGGTTGCAAGACTCAGCTGTGATGTTGTATCCAATGTGTAAATCAGGGAATCTGTTCTCGATTCTCCCGGAAGATCAATGTTCGTTTTCTGTCCAAATCCAAAAATCTGCTGGTACTCCGTGAAATTCTCTGCCCCGATCCGGTAGGACATCTGCATCAGGGCATCATTACAGGAATTCATCAATGTCTGTTCCAAAGTCTGCATTCCGTGTCCACCTTTTCTATAGGCAACACATTTTACGGTAAATCCGCTGAGCTGTTCGGCTCCATCACAGAAAAAGGTATCATTGGTCGACAGTGTTCCTGTCTCAAGCCCGGCTGCAACCGTAAATGGTTTTGCCGTTGATCCCGGCTCATAAGTATAGGTCAGACATATGTTCTGCCACAACTGATTTAACGCTTCGAGTCTCGCATCATCATCCATCGCATCGATCTCTTCCTGTGTATAATACTCAGATAAATCCCATGGATTGCTCAGATCGTAGTTTGGATACTGTGCCATTGCAAGGACATCGCCATTGTCCGGTTTCATGATGAGCACGCCGATTCTTGTTGCTCCGCCCTCACCCTCTCTGTAACCATCTGTATAGGCCTCATTAAACTCCTGTATTTTCTTCTCTACCACCGACTGGATCGTCGCATCGATCGTTGTCACTAACGTATTGCCGTTGACTGCCGGTTTGATCGTTTTTTCAAAATTACTGTCTGAATTCAGATATCCATACTGTCTGCCGTTAATTCCATTTAACGTGTCATCATAATAATTTTCCAGTCCATTAATTCCGAGGTTACCAGATGTTGTGAACCCGATCACAGAACTTGCCAGTTTTCCATATGGATATTGTCTCTGGTACTCTTTTTCAAACCAGACACCTTTGATATATGGATTAACCAGTTTTCCCTTTTCATCCCGCTCCTCCTGCAGATTCACAAAAGGCTGGATCGTATCATAGGATAAACGTTTGGCAAGCACAATATATCTGCTGTCCGGAGAGTCTTTCAGATAAGAATAAAGCTGTTCACTCGTCAGATCCGGGAAGCAGCTTACAAGCGCATTGATCGTCGGCTCCACATATTTTTCATCATCATTTAAAACGGAACAGTCCAGAATCACATTATAAACTGCGATACTGGTTGCCAGCACAGTTCCTTTTGCGTCTACAATGTCACCTCTCTGATAAGGAATTGTCTGGCTGTCATAGCCCTGCTGTGCCAGAACGATTTTCTCATATTTTTCTCCACTGGTGTATTCAATATACATCAGTCTTCCGATGAGTCCGATCATAAGCGCTGCAACAACCGTAAACATGACGATCATTTTTTTCTGCATACGCTTTGGAAACTTTAACATCGGCTTTTTCGGTCTTCTTTTTGCCATTCTACCACCTGAATTATTTTTTTGTCTGAAAATCCCCCTATTGCGGGATTTCATTATACTGATTCATGTAGTCTGTCTTATCTACAGAGTAGTAGACGATCTGATCCTGTGTTGCATAAAACATACCAAGTTCATTGATTGCCTTCTCCTTGATCGCATCGAGATCTACTGCGGTATTAATTCTCTTGTAAGCCTCGTCATTGTCAGCCTTAAGGTCTGTCACCTGGCTCTCTAAGCTTGCGATTTTTTTCATTCTTGCAGTCACATCAGACTGAAGCTTAATATAAGCTCCACAGAAAATGCCAAATACGGTCACTGCCATTGTCAGGAATACAACATAACTTTTGCTCATGCGAAGCGCTTTTGCCTGATTTCTGGCTGCGGCACGTCTGCGTTTTCTCAGCTCTTCCTCGCGTTCCCGCTCCTGTCTGTCTCTGCGCTCTTTGCGGTAATCCGGCATCGCCTCCATACGGCGTACGGTGTTGCCATCTACCTGATATGCTGCTCTATTTCGATTGTTGTGATTTACTGTTCTGTTCGGCATCTGCTACACCCTTTCAAAAACTCTTAATTTTGCACTCTTGGAACGGGAGTTCACTTCTAATTCTTCCTCGGAAGGAAGAATCGGTTTTCTTGTGACTACCTTTCCCTTGGATTTTTTACCACATACACACACTGGAAAATCGCTTGGACAGGTACATGGGTTCTCATTTCGTTTAAAATTCGTCTTTACAATTCGATCCTCTAAGGAATGGAACGTGATAATACAGATTCTTCCACCCGGATTCAAAAGGTCGATCATATCATCCAGATTATTCTGCAGTACTTCTAACTCTTTGTTCAGCTCAATACGGATTGCCTGAAACGTTCTTTTTGCCGGATGTCCACCGGTCACCTGAACTTTCATTGGAATGGAAGCCCTGATGATCTCCGTCAGTTCTCCGGTTGTCTCGATCGGTTTCTTTGCCCTCTCCTGCACGATGTGTTTTGCAATATTTTTTGCGAACTTGTCCTCACCATAATCACGGATGATACGGTAAAGATCCATCTCACTGTATCCGTTTACAATATCTTTTGCAGTCAGGCTCTGTCTGTCATCCATTCTCATATCAAGTGGAGCATTCTCATCACGGTAAGTAAAACCACGCTCCGGTGTATCTAACTGAAACGAAGATACGCCAAGATCCAACACGATTCCATCCACCTTTTCCACGCCAATGCGGTGAAGTTCCTCTTTCATGTTGGCGTAATTGCTTCGGATAATGGTGATCTTGTCACCAAATTCCTTTAATCTTTCTCCGGCGGCTGCGATTGCATCCGCGTCCTGATCGATTCCGATCAGCCTGCCTTTTTCTGATAACCGTGAAGCCACCTGGTAAGCATGTCCGCCACCGCCAAGTGTTCCATCCACATAGATTCCGTCAGGCTTGATATTCAAATTTTCAATTGTCTCATTTAGTAATACTGAATAATGATTAAATTCCATTGTGATCCTCTCTGCCTGACTTTTGCTCTGGCTCTCTTTTTTTATTCTCTGTGGATCAGATGCTGAACCCTAAATCTGCCATGTGTTCTGCAATCTCATCCATCTCATCTTCATCATATGTATTCTCCTGCCATCTGTCTTTGTCCCAGATTTCCACTCTGCTTAAGACTCCGACTAAAACGACATCTTTTGTCAGATTTGCATATTCTCTTAAAACTGGTGGAAGAAGGATTCTTCCCTGCTTGTCCAGTTCACAGGAAGCTGCTCCTGCAAAAAAGAAACGTGAAAACTTTCTTGCATCCTTGGAAGTCATGGAAATGTTTCTGAATTTCTCTTCGATGTTGTGCCATTCTTCTGACGTATACACAAATAAGCATCCATCAAGTCCCTTTGTCACTACAAATTCATCGCCAAGCTGCTCTCTGAATTTTGCCGGAACTATCAGTCTGCCTTTTGGATCAACTGTGTGGTTGTATTCTCCCATAAACATGACACAATCACCTGCCTTTGTGCGGCAGCTGGTTCCTCTTGATTTTCCATTTCTGTGGTCATTTGCCACCACTTCGAACCATTTTCTACCACTTTCCACCACTTTTAAACATATATTAGACTATTCTTAAGAAAAAATCAATATTTTAGCGCAAAAAAATAATGCCAGACCAGTTATTTCCTGATTTGGCATTATTTTCCATTCTTCTCTACTTACTTCTTTCTGTTTCCTCGATATACTCTTCAATCAGCTGATCGAGTTTTGTACTTTTTTGATAGTAATTATCAAACTTATCCTGTCGTAAAAGTGCCTGATCCAGTTCAAATCGAACGGATTCGATTTCCTGCTGTAACTCACTCAACTTTCTCATATGAATCCTCCTGATTTCCTCAATGGAAAATGCAATTTTACAAATTCAAATTTCTGCTAATTGCCGGAGCAGAGAATAGTCCCTTTTTCTTTTCCCCTTTTTCTTTTCCTCTCTTTTATATTCTCCATATTACTATCCGCAGATTCAAAAATCAAATGAATTAGGTGATGAGTTTTCTCCAAAATTCGACATTTCCAAACGGATTTTTTCACAATTGCACGTATTTCCTACAAAAACAGCGCATCCATTTTTCGACTTTGGATGCGCTGTTCATAAAAAATTAATATTTGATTCGTATGTTTTCCTATCGTTTTTGTATGTTTTTCATTTTTCAGGAATGTTTTAACCGGAATTCTGCCCTTTTCTCGGCGAGTAAATGTATCATTGTCTCCATTGCCTTGTAGTTCACCTCCACAATGTGATGGATATCATCCTCCACATCATGCTTTCTCACAAGATAATCATCATGGGATTTCTGGATAAAATCGCAAAGATTTCTGGCACTGTTAAATTCCAGATGATCTGCTTTATGCGGTTTTGCAGCGTCCGTCCTGATATATCTCCGCAAATCCCGCTTTAACTTCTCCTCGTAAGAACAGTGATCCTTCAGACTTCCCGGATAGATCTTATTGTGAGGATAGGTAAAATAGTCTGCCAGATAGTGGCTGATCTGTCCAAGATCCATGTAATACTTGCGCCCTTTTTTCTTCTCCACCAGTTTCCTGCCCTCGGAAAGGCGCTCAATATGGCGTCTGATATCCGGGTAAGTTCCGTCCATCTCATGGCGCTTATAGACGAAAGATGGCTTAATGTCCGGCAGGACACTTCCGATGTAAAAAGATAATTTATGTTTTTTCAGATCATTGTCTTCCATATTATTTACAATGTAACGTGCCAGTGAAATATGTGATTTTTTTCTCATAAGTACCGCCTCCAAACAGGAATCTTTTTGTTTTTCCAACTCCCATACTACATCTCCGCGGCAAAAGAAACAAGGGTATCTTTGTAAACTTTTTGTGTAGTTTTTGTGTTTTAAAGCACTGGAATCCTGCTTTACAGATGTAAATTTTCTTATCCTGCTTTTTTATGGTCTGCACAAATGGAGCATGTGCAGACCAGTTTCATACCTGTATTAATTATTCATATTTACAGTTGCACTCGAAGCTTGCGCACTCTGTCTCTCCACAGGTGCAGGCTCCGGCACCGGAAATACCGATATGATCTGCGTGACATTTCTCATTTTCATTGAAACGGCAGTGTGTTGCCTCACACGCAACGTCGATTTCCTTGGAAACATCTTTTAATGCGTTACAGGCTGCACCGTTTGTTCCGCGGTCTTTGAAACTTCCGCAACAGGTGCTCTGTGCTTCGGTTGCTTCGCGTCCCTCCACCTGAATGTCGCCTTTGCAGCAACAGCCGTCTTCATTATTGTAGGTGCAGCTTTTCACTGAACAATCCAAATATGCCATACTTTTTTCTCCTTTTCCTTCAAATCTGTCAGACAATTGTGAAACTCCTCATAATCTTCTTTAAATTGTTCAAAATTAACAAAAACATTCAAGACACGCTTTCGCTATGTGTCACTCG
>ENA-ORUU01001461-ORUU01001461.1-human-gut-metagenome-genome-assembly--contig:-NODE-1461-length-12398-cov-2.54314_pt1 | contig 12398 bp, 16 predicted proteins | sample MGYA00242085_ERZ509221 | MGnify/ENA primary metagenome ERZ509221 (study PRJEB26280, sample SAMEA2338809) | human gut metagenome | biome: human gut; feature: human-associated habitat; material: faeces... | reverse complement strand
CCATGTTGACGGCGTCCCGGTGCTGACCAGTCAGTACGGCACTCTCAACGGTCAGTATGCGTTACGGATAGAACATTTGATTAACCCGATTTTAAATTCTCTGAACGAGGAACAGCCCAAATGAGTGACATGAATAATCCGGCCGATGACAACAACGGCGCAATGGACGATCTGTGGGCTGAAGCGTTGAGCGAACAAAAATCAACCAGCAGCAAAAGCGCTGCCGACGCGGTGTTCCAGCAATTTGGCGGTGGTGATGTCAGCGGAACGTTGCAGGATATCGACCTGATAATGGATATTCCGGTCAAGCTGACCGTCGAGCTGGGCCGTACGCGGATGACCATCAAAGAGCTGTTGCGTCTGACGCAAGGGTCCGTCGTGGCGCTGGACGGTCTGGCGGGCGAACCACTGGATATTCTGATCAACGGTTATTTAATCGCCCAGGGCGAAGTGGTGGTCGTTGCCGATAAATATGGCGTGCGGATCACCGATATCATTACTCCGTCTGAGCGAATGCGTCGCCTGAGCCGTTAGTGATGAATAACCACGCTACTGTGCAATCTTCCACGCCGGTTTCTGCTGCGCCACTGCTGCAGGTCAGCGGCGCACTCATCGCCATTATTGCCCTGATCCTCGCTGCTGCCTGGCTGGTAAAACGGTTGGGATTTGCCCCGAAACGCACTGGCGTTAACGGTCTGAAAATTAGCGCCAGTGCTTCGCTGGGCGCGCGTGAACGGGTTGTGGTGGTCGATGTGGAAGATGCACGGCTGGTGCTCGGCGTTACCGCAGGGCAAATCAATCTGCTGCATAAACTTCCCCCTTCAGCACCAACAGAAGAGATACCGCAGACCGATTTTCAGTCGGTCATGAAAAATTTGCTTAAGCGTAGTGGGAGATCCTGATGCGTCGTTTGTTGTCTGTCGCACCTGTCCTTCTCTGGCTGGTTACGCCCCTCGCCTTCGCGCAACTGCCGGGTATCACCAGCCAGCCGCTGCCTGGCGGTGGACAAAGCTGGTCGCTCCCGGTGCAGACGCTGGTGTTCATCACCTCGTTGACGTTTATTCCGGCAATTTTACTGATGATGACCAGTTTCACCCGCATCATCATTGTTTTTGGTTTATTGCGTAACGCGCTGGGAACGCCCTCCGCGCCACCTAACCAGGTATTGCTGGGGCTGGCACTATTTTTGACCTTTTTTATTATGTCACCGGTGATCGATAAAATTTATGTCGATGCGTACCAGCCATTCAGCGAAGAGAAAATATCAATGCAGGAGGCGCTGGAAAAAGGGGCGCAGCCGCTACGTGAGTTTATGCTGCGTCAGACCCGTGAGGCAGATTTAGGGTTGTTTGCCAGACTAGCGAATACCGGCCCGTTGCAGGGACCTGAAGCCGTGCCGATGCGCATTTTGCTCCCGGCCTACGTGACCAGCGAGTTGAAAACCGCATTTCAGATAGGCTTCACGATTTTCATTCCTTTTTTGATTATCGACCTGGTGATTGCCAGCGTGTTGATGGCATTGGGGATGATGATGGTCCCCCCCGCCACCATTGCTCTGCCCTTTAAACTGATGCTGTTTGTACTGGTGGATGGCTGGCAATTGCTGGTCGGTTCGCTGGCGCAGAGCTTTTACAGCTAGAGAGGCAAAATGACACCTGAATCGGTCATGATGATGGGGACTGAAGCGATGAAAGTCGCGCTGGCACTAGCTGCCCCGCTGTTGCTGGTGGCGCTGGTCACGGGCCTTATCATCAGTATTTTGCAGGCCGCCACGCAGATCAACGAAATGACGCTGTCGTTTATTCCAAAAATCATCGCCGTATTTATTGCCATTATTATTGCCGGACCGTGGATGCTCAATCTGTTGCTGGATTACGTCCGCACCTTGTTCACTAACCTGCCGTATATCATCGGGTAGCCCGTACAATGATGCAGGTGACAAGCGATCAATGGCTTTCCTGGCTAAGTCTGTACTTCTGGCCGTTACTGCGCGTGCTGGCGCTCATTTCTACCGCGCCAATTCTGAGCGAACGCAGCGTGCCGAAACGGGTAAAACTGGGTCTGGCAATGATGATCACGTTCGCTATTGCCCCATCATTACCTGCCAACGATGTTCCTGTTTTTTCGTTCTTTGCTCTGTGGCTGGCCGTGCAGCAGATCCTGATCGGCATTGCGCTTGGTTTTACCATGCAATTTGCCTTTGCCGCTGTGCGAACCGCTGGCGAAATTATCGGTCTGCAAATGGGGCTGTCATTTGCGACGTTTGTCGATCCGGCCAGCCATCTCAATATGCCTGTTTTAGCGCGTATCATGGATATGCTGGCGTTACTACTGTTCCTGACATTTAACGGTCATTTATGGTTGATTTCACTGCTGGTCGATACCTTTCACACCCTGCCAATTGGTGGCGAACCGTTGAACAGCAATGCGTTTCTGGCACTCACCAAAGCAGGGAGTTTGATTTTCCTTAACGGGCTGATGCTGGCGTTACCGCTCATTACTCTGCTGCTGACCCTGAATCTGGCATTAGGTTTACTTAATCGTATGGCCCCGCAATTATCCATTTTTGTTATTGGATTTCCATTAACTCTGACTGTCGGTATCTCTTTAATGGCGGCATTAATGCCGTTAATTGCACCTTTTTGCGAACATTTATTCAGTGAGATGTTTAATTTGCTGGCTGATATTATTAGTGAATTGCCATTAATATAATTCCGTAACGTTTATCATGTTATCCTAAGGATTATCCGAAAAATAATACCTACGAACATCTTCCAGGATACTCCTGCGGCGAAATATTTGTTTTAAGGTCACTCACATATCGCAACATTTACTTTACTTTAAGACAATTCCAGGCAAATTATACAACACTTTACGGGATAGTAAGTCCGCCTGAAAAATCGCGAGAGTGGCGCATTAGGTGACCCATGTTGTTCCGTTTAGTCATGATGAAATATTCAGGTAAGGGGAATTATCGTTACGCATTGAGTGAGGGTATGCCATGTCAACGATTATTATGGATTTATGTAGTTACACCCGACTAGGTTTAACCGGGTATCTGTTGAGTAGAGGGGTTAAAAAAAGAGAAATCAACGACATTGAAACCGTTGATGACCTTGCCATAGCTTGTGATTCACAGCGCCCTTCAGTGGTGTTTATTAATGAGGACTGTTTCATCCATGATGCTTCTTACAGTCAGCACATCAAGCACATCATTAATCAACATCCCAATACGTTATTTATCGTTTTTATGGCAATTGCCAATGTTCATTTTGATGAATATCTATTGGTCAGAAAAAATTTATTGATAAGTTCTAAATCGATTAAACCGGAATCTCTCGACGATATCCTTGGCGATATTCTGAAAAAAGAGACAACGATAACCTCTTTTTTAAATATGCCGACGTTATCATTGAGCCGAACCGAATCGAGTATGTTGCGAATGTGGATGGCAGGTCAGGGAACCATTCAAATCTCTGACCAAATGAATATCAAAGCCAAGACCGTTTCATCGCATAAAGGTAATATTAAACGTAAGATCAAAACGCATAATAAACAGGTTATCTACCATGTCGTCCGACTGACGGATAACGTGACTAATGGTATTTTTGTCAACATGCGCTAACACATTCTGACTGGTGGTTTCCCACCAGTCAGGCTGAATAAGATTACTCTGCTTTCTCCACAAAGATACCGTCCTGATGCCCTGCTTCATTAAAGAACCAGATGCCGAGCGGGTAGTCTTCCAGCGAAACCAGGTACATTGTGCCTTCACTAAACTCCTCAACTGCCAGTACCACGCCAGGACGACGCGGACCGCCATCCGTTTTGACTGTTACCCGATCATTCACCTTCATCGTTTTCCTCCTGTGGCTTTGTGCCAGTGTAGAACAATTTCGTTTTTCTGGCAGCGCCAGGCGCGCGCGAGTGCTGATTTTCTCGACGGTCTATACTTAAGAGATGCCAGGCGGACTTAACGACTGGCGGCAACAACAGAGTAACGGTTGCGAGGAAAGATGATGAAAACCGCAAAAGAGTACAGCGATACCGCAAAACGTGAGGTCAGCGTCGATGTCGATGCCCTGCTGGCGGCGATCAATGAAATTAGCGAAAGCGAAGTTCATCGCAGCCAGAACGATTCTGAACACGTTAGCGTCGATGGACGTGAATATCATACATGGCGTGAATTGGCGGATGCCTTCGAACTGGATATTCATGACTTCAGCGTCTCTGAAGTGAATCGTTGAATGCACAATAAAAAAATCCCGACCCTGAGGGGGTCGGGATGAAACTTGCTTAAGCAAGAAGCACTTAAAAAATTCGTTACACCAGGAAATCTGATGTGTTCATCACCTTATCCGCAATTTTTTTCGCTGACAAGAAAATATTCGCGATATGAATGATTAACGCTACTTATGAATAGAAATGTGACGTGCGTCACCCCTTGGTGGCTCTGGCGTCAACGGGATCGCTCCCGAAAAAATCATCTTTGATTATTTGTGCTGTTTTGAGAATCATCCTGGTAAGGGGAGAACTGCGCGACCATGTTTTCAATTCAACAACCACTACTGGTTTTTAGCGATCTTGATGGCACCCTGCTGGACAGTCATAGTTATGACTGGCAACCAGCTGCCCCCTGGCTCAGCCGTTTACGCGAAGCGAATGTTCCCGTCATTCTCTGTAGCAGTAAAACTTCAGCGGAAATGCTGTACTTGCAAAAAACGTTGGGGCTACAAGGGTTACCACTGATTGCCGAAAATGGCGCAGTGATCCAGCTTGCTGAACAATGGCAGGATATAGACGGTTTTCCACGCATCATCTCAGGTATTAGCCATGGCGAAATCAGCCAGGTTTTAAATACGCTACGCGAGAAAGAACATTTTAAATTCACAACTTTTGATGATGTCGACGATGCAACCATCGCCGAATGGACGGGATTAAGCCGTAGCCAGGCGGCGCTGACGCAGCTTCATGAGGCGTCGGTAACGCTAATCTGGCGCGACAGTGACGAGCGTATGGCACAATTTACCGCTCGTCTGAACGAACTGGGCTTACAGTTTATGCAAGGTGCGCGCTTCTGGCACGTCCTGGATGCCTCTGCCGGAAAAGATCAGGCCACCAACTGGATTATCGCGACCTATCAACAATTATCAGGCAAACGCCCAACCACACTTGGCCTGGGCGATGGGCCAAACGATGCGCCCTTGCTGGAGGTAATGGATTACGCGGTGATTGTGAAAGGGCTAAACCGTGAAGGGGTGCATCTGCATGATGAGGATCCGACCCGCGTCTGGCGAACGCAGCGTGAAGGACCGGAAGGCTGGCGTGAAGGGCTGGACCATTTTTTCTCCGCCCGTTAAGCGTTATCGCTCGCGCATACCCGATTACGCCCGGCCTGTTTAGCGAGATAAAGTCGACGGTCAGCCAGTGACTGGAGTTGTTCAAAATCATAATCACCGGTTTCCTCGCTGCTGCTTACCCCCAGCGAGGCACTGATGCGTATCGTCGTACTCTTAGCAATCAACATCTCTTTTTCATTTAATTTCAGTCGAATACGTTCTGCGACCTCCGCAGCCTCCGTCAGACTCGCGCCTGGCAGAATCACACAAAACTCCTCACCACCGACCCGCCCGGCAATGTCCTGCGCACGCAAGGAACTGCTAATTAATCCGGCAGCATGAGAAAGAACACGGTCGCCCGCCTGATGACCAAAGCGGTCATTAATCGCTTTAAAATGGTCAAGGTCGACCTGAATGACAGAAAAAGGATGTTGGTGTGTCTGACACAATTTGGCGAGCGGACGGGCTTTTTCGAACAGCGCGCCACGATTATATAAACGGGTTAAGGTGTCGTGCCACGCCTGCCACTGCAACGAGCTTTGCAGAACATACATGTTGCTAACCATCCGGCGAATCACATACCAGGAGATGAGTAACATGGTGGTAAAGAGCGCCCACAGCAGGGTTAATGCAATGCTGATACTGCCGAAATCGCCGCGCACGCCTTCGCTTAACATATGGACGCGCACCAGCACACCGTCGAAATGGTCCAGACGTTCCCAGCTAACATAGCGACTGTCCATACGAATGCCGCCCCGCGTGTCATGTTCCATTGCCTGCGCCAGCAAGGCCAGTTCACGAGGATCAAAAATATTCCCTGTTGGATGGTCAGGATTGGAAGAGGTCAAAAATCTCAGCTTACTGTCATAGAGCTGATACTCACCATCGAGGTTTTTATCGATGGCGTTTCTTAAAAATTGCTGCATAGTACGTACGGGAATACTCATCCCCAGCACGCCATACCAGTAGTTATTACTGTCTACCGGAACACTGACGGTAACCTGCGGTTCAGTATTGCTGGCGTGTTCCGGTTGCGAAGTGAACCAGCGTACCGCGCGGTGACGATTTTCTCGTTGTGAATGGCCGATAAACCAGGGTTGGGTGACATAGCCGTAATAACGCGTTGGAACATTGCGCGTAAACAAGGTCGGCTGCGTCGAAACGTAAAATCCGGCACGCGAGACATACATCGCCTGTTCAACCATCGACGAGGAGTTGTGCGCCAGTCGCAGCAAGTAACCAACTTCCAGTGCAGCGGTAATTTCATTGTCGAGGCTTTCATTTTCGCGAGACAGGAGATTTCCCTCGCTGACTAATGCATCCGATACGCCATTGACTGGCAGGGTGCGTCGTCGGTTGAGTTCGATTTTCCAGGCGTGCTCGTCGCGATGCTGTTCGAACTCGGTTACAGCATCACGCAGAGAGGTGAAATCCAGTGGCGCTACGAGAGCTTCGCGCATGCCATTACGCAAAAAGATCAGTTTGTCGATGTTATACTGCAAATGCTTATCGAGCGCGTTGGCTACGTTTTCCAGATGATTACGCTGGCTGGAGATATAGGCATCTTCCAGCACCACTACTTCACGCCAGGTGAGCAAGGTGGAAAAAAGCAATACCACGATAAAGCAGAGATTAACGACATGACCAGGCCCCAGGCGGCGTGCGAGTTTTTTCAACCAGCTCTGGTTTTCCATTTTTGTCTCGTGCTGCACCCTGACGACTCCCAACCTGCTTTTTTATGATTCTGGCATAACCTGGCGATAGCGTACCGCAAAACAGCGATAATTTTATAATGGTGGCATGATAAGACGCGACAGACATCGATAGTTTTATAACGTAGGCATGATAAGACGCGATAGCGTCGCATCAGGCAATTCAGTGCAGACACTGGCACACCCGACCGGATGCGACGTGAGCGCCACATCCGGTCGGGTGTTAATGATACCCTTTCAAACTTCTTCCGCAGGACGACTCCCCTCCCCTGGAACAAGCTCGGTTTCATGAAAAGCTTCCCGCTTGACCCCGTAACCGTCATACCAACGACACTCAACCATACCGCTGGAGTATCCAGTGACAATCATCCGCGGGCCGCCCTCTTTAACCGTAACTTCCTCACTAACCATAAAGCTCATACTCGCCTCCTTTTTTCGAGTGAAACTTGTTCACCTTAGTTGAAGATGGCGAATTTTGCATAATAGCCTGTGCGAGTATTAATGTGCCTGACCGCGCATTTTCGCTACGGCTTTCACTCCCAGCACCACTATGCCGCCGATGATAAATCCAAGAATCAGATTTAAAACAGTCGGTAATATCATCGCCACCACTGCACTTTGCTGCCCGGCGAAATGTTCAATGGCGTGATGCAACGGCGCAATACCATGTACCACAATCCCGCCGCCGACGAGGAACATCGCCAGCGTGCCTACAATTGATAACGCTTTCATCAGCCAGGGCGCAATGATCAATAACCCTTTACCTAATGCCTGCATCAGCGCGCTGGATTTTTCCGCCAACCAATACCCCAGGTCATCAATCTTAACGATAACCCCTACCAGACCGTAGACGCCCACGGTCACTACCAGCGCGATGCCTGAAAGCACCAGCACCTGATTAAGCAACGGCGCTTCTGCCACAATCCCCAGCGTGATGGCGACGATTTCCGCAGACAATATAAAATCGGTACGAATCGCCCCTTTTATTTTGTCCTTTTCAAACTTCAGCGGATCCTGCGCCGCCAGCTTCTCCAGACGCTGCTGACTCTGCGCCGGATCTTCTTTATGTTTACGCGCCTCCAGCATATGCAGCACTTTCTCTACCCCTTCAAAGCAGAGAAACGCGCCGCCAATCATCAACAGTGGCGTAATCGCCCACGGGATAAACGCACTGATGATCAGCGCCAGCGGCACCAGAATCACTTTATTGATCAGCGATCCTTTCGCCACGCCCCAGACCACGGGAAGTTCCCGGTTGGCCCGCACGCCTGAAACTTGTTGCGCATTGAGCGATAAGTCATCCCCTAATACACCGGCGGTTTTCTTCGCCGCCAGTTTGCCCATCACGGAGATATCGTCCAGTAGAGTGGCGATATCATCGAGCAACGTCAGTAAACTACTCCCGGCCAAAAGCATTCCCTCTCATTTTTATTGTTGAAGGGTGTAAGTATGAAGCAAAAACGGCAGCTCTGATACTTGCTTCACAGGTCAACATTTTTTTAACAATCAAGTGCAATTATATCTCTCGCCAGCAGAATGATTTTCACGTTTACTATGAACCACCTTTTTATTTCCACCGTGAGGGATTATGCGTTTCCGCCAGTTGTTACCGCTTTTTGGCGCGCTGTTTGCGTTGTATATCATTTGGGGCTCAACCTATTTTGTCATTCGGATTGGCGTGGAAAGCTGGCCTCCGTTAATGATGGCAGGCGTTCGATTCCTGGCAGCCGGTATTTTATTGATGGCATTTTTGCTACTGCGCGGACACAAACTCCCCCCGCTACGTCCGCTGCTCAATGCCGCGCTGATTGGCCTGTTATTGCTGGCTGTCGGTAATGGCATGGTGACGGTTGCCGAAAATGTTCCTTCCGGCATCGCCGCCGTAGTGGTTGCAACCGTGCCCCTCTTTACCCTGTGCTTCAGCCGCCTGTTTGGCATTAAAACGCGCAAACTGGAATGGGTGGGTATTGCCATTGGGCTTGCCGGAATCATCATGCTCAATAGCGGTGGAAATTTAAGCGGCAATCCGTGGGGCGCGATTCTGATTTTAATCGGCTCGATTAGCTGGGCGTTTGGCTCGGTTTATGGCTCGCGCATTACCTTACCTGTAGGGTGCGATTGAGATGCTGGCGGCAGGCGTGGTGTTAATGATCGCGTCGATGATTGCAGGTGAAAAACTGACGGCACTCCCTTCCCTTTCAGGCTTCCTTGCGGTCGGCTATCTGGCGCTGTTTGGTTCGATTATCGCCATTAACGCTTATATGTATTTAATCCGCAACGTCAGTCCGGCTCTCGCCACCAGCTACGCCTACGTTAACCCGGTGGTCGCGGTCTTGCTGGGTACGGGACTGGGCGGAGAAACGCTGTCGAAGATTGAATGGCTGGCGCTCGGCGTAATTGTCTTCGCGGGGGGACTGGTCACGTTGGGAAAATATCTCTTCCCGGCAAACCCCGTAGTTGCCCCAGTTATTCAGGACGCATCAAGCGAGTAAATGAATCCCCTGCGTGTCGATCTGCGCGCTGGCACCTTCGCCGCAGATCCACTCTTCCAGACGCTCGCTAAGCGCTTCATCCGTCAGCTTCTCGCGCCCACGTAATGCACACTCCCAGACAATCAATACGCGCCAGCCGAGTTCCTGCAAACGACTGATATCGCGGCGATCGCGTTCAACATTTTTACCTATCTTCTCCAGCCAGAACTCGGTTCGAGTCGCAGGCACTTTAAACAGATAGCAGTGATGATGATGCCAGAAGCAGCCGTGGGTAAATATCACGCAGCGATATTCATCAACGACAAAATCCGGGCGTCCGGGCAGACTGGCGTCCTGAACGCGAAATGCCAGGCCCTGCCCGGTTAACAGACTGGCGAGGAGCTTCTCTATCGCCGTATCACGCGTGGCAATCGCGCGCATATTTTTGCTGCGAGTGGCCTTATCGTGAACGTCGGCCATGTTGTGCCTCTTGCTGACGCAACGCCACCGCCTGTTTGATTTTTGGCTCAAGCAGTTTTGCCACCGCGGCAAAGACCGGCACGACCACCGAGTTACCGAACTGGCGATAGGCCTGAGTGTCCGAAACCGGAATGCGGAATTTCGCTTCTCCCGGCGCTTCAAAACCCATTAAGCGCGCGCATTCCCGAGGCGTTAACCGACGTGGACGATGTTGCTGATTCAGCGGATCGTCAAAGTCTTTCTCACCCGTGGCCATATCCCAGCCGCGATCGATTAAAATTTCCGCGCCATCTTTGTAATAACGCGCAGACAGCGTACGCGTGACGCTTTGCGGATTGTTAGGATAGACCATTCCATAACCGAAGCCGTTACCGCGCGCCTGATGTTTTTTCGCATAACGATAGAGGTACTTCCACAGCACCGGCGTCAGGATATATTTCGCCTCGACCATCGGGTCCAGCAGCTGCGCCAGCGTCACTCGCTGTGCAGGGAAACATTCGCTGATATCACGCAGAGTAAAATCGGCTTTCAGATTAAGATCGCGACGAAAACCCACCAGCACGATGCGTTCACGGTGCTGCGGCAGAAAATGTTTACCATCGATGATTTTCGGATCGTCCGGCCCGTTATCTTCTGCATCAGCCACGTCATAGCCCAGTTCGTCCAGCGTCTGCATGATGATGCGGAACGTTTTACCCTGGTCGTGGCTTTTCAGGTTTTTGACGTTTTCGAGCACAAACATCGCCGGACGACGCGCGTCGATAATGCGCACCACATCAAAGAACAGCGTGCCCTGAGTATCGCAGGCAAAACCGTGCGCCCGCCCGAGCGAGTTCTTTTTCGATACGCCAGCCAGCGAAAATGGCTGACAAGGGAAACCGGCCAGTAAAACATCGTGTTCAGGAATGTGTTTACGAATATGTTCCGCCGCCGCCTCATCACTCACGCCTTCTTTATGGCTGAGGGTGATGTCGCGGATATCTTCATTAAAATGATGCGTCGCCGGGTCGCAATAATGATTGGCTTTATAAGTGCGTACCGCATGTTTGTTCCATTCGCTGGTAAACACGCATTGTCCGCCAATCGATTCAAAACCGCGACGGATGCCGCCAATTCCGGCAAATAGATCGATAAAGCGAAACGCATAATGCGGATGATGTGCCGGTGGTTTGGGTAACAACGTTTGCAGATGGGCGAACTCTTTCTCACTTAAACGGTGCCATGCCGAGTCATTCGCCAGCGCACGTTTTAAAATTGCCGCGCTCCAGTGATTCTCACCCACACCATTAAGCTGCGCCACCAGCGTTTTAACATCATAAATTTGCAGCAGTTTCTCCAGCATTGCCTGTGCGGCATTCCCGGTGCTGTATGAATCGGTTACTGATATATTTTCCTGCATAGATTTCACCGGCCATCTGAGATGGCCGACAGGTTAACATAATTACAGCCATTTAGGGCCACGCGCTCAGCCAGCGGATGAAAACGCATCTATCACCTTGTGATCGACACCTTCATTCTCCCCCGCCAGTTCGGCACTGAGCTTCGCCATAAACTCGACTAAAAAATGCGCGTTGTGCTGCGCCAGCTGCTTGCCTCTTGCGGTTTGCATGGTTTGCGGTAGCTTCAGCAACTTAGTCTGGAAATGATCCAGCGCGTAGCGTTTATCATCAAGCGGGCGATGCTGTGCGAGCGGATCTTCACCATCAAACAGCGCCACGCCCAATGCCCCTGAAACGGCAAACACGCGCGCCAGGCCAATCGCTCCCAGGGCTTCCAGCCGATCTGCATCCTGGACGATTTTAGCTTCCGTGGTTAAGGGGGCGATTTGCGCGCTGAAACTGTGAGCGGCAATGGCATGACAAACGGCCTCAATTTTCTCCGCCGGAAATTGCACGAACTCTTCACGGAGCAGGCGACGCGTCTCTTCTGCTGCCAGGATTGAAGAACGCTGCCTTTGCGGATGATTTTTCGCCAGGCTCACAATATCGTGAAAATAACAGGCGGTTAAAATCACCAGCATATCGACGTCGTCATCTGCCGCCAGCTTCTGTGCCGTAGCCCAGACGCGGCGAAAATGACACACGTCATGGGCCGCGTCCTGGTGCTGATGATGGTTTTTCAACCAGTTTTCGAACTGTGCCTGCCAGTGTTGTAAGTCCATACGCGCTCCGTTGCCAAAGAGTAGCCACCTTAGCAGTTTTTATTCATAGCGTCTGCTACGTGCGGGACGAGGTCGGGTGTACCAGGCAATGCTGCCTAACAATGCCCCGACCAGAGCCATAAATAAAAATCCGACCAGTGCCCCTAACCACTTTCCCGCGGTAGAGCCTAAATCGCTTTCAAATCCCGACACGGGGGCATCGGGGATCCGGCTCATCACCCAGATGTAACGCGCC
>ENA-ORUU01001458-ORUU01001458.1-human-gut-metagenome-genome-assembly--contig:-NODE-1458-length-12424-cov-6.16881_pt1 | contig 12424 bp, 10 predicted proteins | sample MGYA00242085_ERZ509221 | MGnify/ENA primary metagenome ERZ509221 (study PRJEB26280, sample SAMEA2338809) | human gut metagenome | biome: human gut; feature: human-associated habitat; material: faeces... | reverse complement strand
AGATGTTTTGATCTGTGGCGGAATCGGAGGCGGTGCACAGACAGCGTTAGCGGCAGCAGGCATTAAGCTTTTCGGAGGAGTTTCCGGAGATGCGGATAAAGCAGTAGAAGCTTTTATCAATGAAACACTTGATTATAATCCGGATGTTAAGTGTTCTCACCACGAGCATAACCACAGGGAAGGACATACATGTGGCGAGCATGGATGTGGAAGCCATAGCTGTCATTAAGAAGAATAGCAAAAAATAATAATACGAAGGATGTGCCAAGGTAATGGAGAAGTTACCGTAGTGCATCCTTTTTGTGTTATTTTCCGGAAAGATAACTTGTCTTCTGTAATGCGAGTTTTTCTGAATTATAAAAGATATAATTTGGAAGGGAGATTATGATATACTGTAAACAAGATATAGTGCAAAACGTAACAGAAAGGAGTATGCACAGTGTCAGAGAAAAAGAAGTTTACAGTATACGTCGGAAGTGTAGCACTATGCGTAGGTGTGGCCGTTCTGCTGCATTATGTGTCTTTTACCAATCCTTATCTGCAATCTGTTTGTCACCTTTTAAGACCTTTTATTTATATAGGACTTTATCTGGTATGGGCGGTTTCTTTTCAAAAAAGGATTATCCAAAAGGAAGCCAGGCGTTGTTTAATAATGATTGCAGCGATGATAGTTTTTTGGATGCTCATTCGTATGTGTAAATTTGAAATACCGTATGAGATGCCGACAGCATTGCGCTATGCCTGGTATCTTTATTATATTCCTATGGTGTTACTCCCTACGGTCAGTCTTTATCTGGCATTTTATATACGGCAGCCGGAGAATTATAAATTACCGGAAAGACGATGTCTGCTGTTTTGTCCGGCATTGTTTCTGATAGGGATTGTATTAACGAATGATCTGCACCAGTTAGTTTTTACTTTCCCGGAGGGGAGACTGGGGGAAGCAGCTTCCTATGAAGTAGGCGTCTATGGATATGGAGCAATGTATTATGCTATAGTCGCCTGGAATCTTGGCTGTCTGTTGACAGCACTCTTGATTATTCTATTAAGATGCAGAAAAATTAAAAACAGGAAAATGCTTTGGATGCCTTTTGGTGCTTATGGACTGTCGGTTGTCTATGGCATCGCCTATTATCTGAATCTGCCCTTTTGGAAAATATTTTCAAGCGATATGACGGCTGCATTATGCCTTTTGTTTGCTTTGATCATTGAAAGCTGTATCCAGTGCGGATTGATCCCTTCCAATACAGGATACGCACAATTATTTGCAGCATCTACAATTTCAGCACAGATTACAGATCGGAGTGGAAAATACATTTATCAATCGCAGGATTCGGAATATATTGCGCCGGAAATCGTAAGACAGATAGTTCAAAGCCCGATCATGTTGGAAAATGGGATCAGACTGTCGGGAAAACCAATTTTGGGAGGCTATGTCTTGTGGAAGGAAAACCTGTCGGAATTACAGGAAATCGTAAGAGAGCTTGAAGACAGGAAGGAAGAATTAAAGGATGCGAATCTGATTGAGGAAGAAAATCTGAGAACAAAAAGAGAAGTAGAAAAACTTTCTGTGAAGAATCAGCTTTATGATAAAATACAGAAACAGACGGCAAGGCAGAGTGCACTTTTGACGGAATTCATTGAAGCATATTCTATGGAAGAAGATGAGAACGAAAGGAAAAAAATATTAGGGAAGATAGTTGTGATCGGAGCCTATATAAAAAGGCGTAGTAATCTTATTTTTATTGCGGAGCAGACCGTAAAATTTCCGATCAGAGAGTTGGAGTTATGTTTCAGGGAAACGATAAAGAATCTGGAATGGAATCATGTTGAGGCAGGTTTTTCCATCGCTTTAGATGAAATACGAAGTGAAGATGCTATGCAGGTTTATGATTTTTTTGAAGCAGTCATTGAGGAATCTTTGGAAGATCTGTCGGCATTTACTGTAAATCTGAAACGCAGAGAGGAGCGGATCGTCATGTCTATGAGTGTGGAATGTAAAACAGATCTGCGGGAAATTGCCGGACGATATGGAGCTTGTGCGGAGCTGGATTTTGACGGAGCATGGCTGCTTTCTCTGATTCCGGGAGGAGGTAGCGCAAATGATAAAAACATTTGAAAACTGTTCGCCGGAGTATCAGATCACGATCATTTGCTTTTTTATTTTTTTGACTTTGCTGTATATGATTCTGGTTATTTATGAAGGAACGGGAAAAAGACAAAGAAAGATGTTGCTGCTGGACAGTGCATTGCTTATAGTTATTTTCCTTATAACATCCGGCTTGTGTGCGCGGCAACGGATGTTTAAAATACCATATGCGATTTTAATTGTTATGGGAATTTGTGGTTTTTTATATGTAGGAATGAAGATCTTTGGAATTCATAAGTACCGCAAGAACTGCCTGAGGGAAAATGCAGTTCAGGAGAGTCTGGACAATTTGCCGAGCGGAATTGTTTTTTTTGATGGGAACGGAATGCCTAAACTGATGAATCGGAAAATGTATCAAATTTGTCAGAATCTGGCGGGAAGAGATATACAGAATATTACAGAACTGAAGGAAGCACTGGAACATCCTCTGAAAGAGAATGTATTTTATGATGTTGATCTGAAAGTATACTGCTTTGCGGATGGAAGTGTGTGGAAATTTTCAGAGAAAGAGATTACTACGACAGCCGGAGATCGATTCTTTCAATTTCTTGCTTCTGAAGTGTCGGAATTATATCGGAACAAAGTGTTGCTGAAGGAAGAAAATCAGAAACTTCAGGAAATGTCTGTGGCTATGAAAGAACTTTCTAAGAATGTAATAACTCTGACCAGAGAAGAAGAAATGTTATCTATGAAAATGAGAGTGCATGATAATCTGGGATATAGTGTCCTGGCGGCACAGCGGATGTTGATGCGGGAATCAGAAGCAGACCGGGATATTTTCCGTTCGCAATGGAAGCAGACATTAGATTTGCTGAATAAAGATAACGAGTCTGTGGAAGGCGAACAACTGCACAGGCAGGTGCAGGAAAGAGCGAAGACTTTGGGTGTGAAAATCATTTATACAGGAGAAAAAGTCTGGGAATCTCATATTTCCGAACTGATGGATACAATACTTTTGGAGGCGCTTTCCAATTGTGTCCGCCATGCCGGGGCAAGCGAACTGTATGTAAAATCCGGCAGTGAGGAACAAGAGTGGATTATGGTAATCACAGATAATGGACAAAAAACGGAGAAGAATGTCAAAGAAGGAGGAGGATTATCCGGTATACGAAAAAGAGTGGAGCAATGTGGAGATACATTGAGAATCAGTGCGGAGTCAAAATTTTCGATAATCGTTAAGATACCAAAGGAGGTGCGGAGATGATACGAGTATTAATCGTGGAAGACCAGCGTATGGCTCGGGAAGATATGGAAAATTATATCCAGTCCAGTGGGAGATATTGTCTGGCGGCATCTATCACAAACGCAGCTATGGCAGAAACCGTATGCAGGCAGAGCAAATGTGAACTTGTCTTGATGGATGTCTGTACGGAGAATGATGAGAGTGGTCTTGTGGCAGCAGAGAAGATTAAAAGGACCATGCCTCAGATAAAAATAATTATCGTGACTTCTTTAGTAGAGTGCAGTTTTATTGACAGGGCGCGCAAAGCGGGAGTAGAAAGCTTCTGGTATAAAGATGCCGGTAAAGAGGAACTGTTGGAGGTTATGGATCGCACGATGAAAGGGGAGAGCGTCTATCCGGATGCTCCGCCGGTTGTGATGATCGGAACAGCGAAAAGCTGTGATTTTACACCGGGGGAATTAGCAGTTCTGCGATTAGTGGTGGAAGGAGAATCCTATAAAAAAATTGCAGAAAGTTTGTGTATATCACCGGAGACTGTAAAATGGCATATCAAGAATATGCTGCAGAAAACGAATTTTGATTCCAAAACGAAATTGGCGGTAGCTGTTACAAAGAAAAATCTGATTATAAACGGATTTTAAAAACAGCATTTTACTACCCACATGGGGAGTGCTTAAATCGCTGAAAACCGTTATCATATACTGTGTAAAAGTGTCTTAATCCTAAGATTTTATTTTTGTTGAGATGTCAGATGCTTTATAAGATACTGTCTGGAAGGGAGAAAAAATAATATGAGATATATTATGAGAAAAATCTGCCTGTTCCCGGTAATGATTGCGGTCATAGTTTTTACAGGGTGTGGGCAGAAGAAAAACGAAGATCCGGTAACCGTTACATTATGGCATGTATATGGCGGACAGACAGAATCGCCATTAAACGATCTGATTGATGAATTTAATGAAACGATTGGAAAAGAGAAAAATATCCGGGTACAGGTTGGCAGTGTTACAAATACGAATACGATACATGAAAATGTGCTGGCATCCGCATTTGGAGATCCGGGGGCTTCCAAACTGCCGGATATGTTTGTTTCCTATCCCAAAACAGTTCTGGCGATGCCGGATGATACGGAGCTTGTAGATTATTATGATTATTTTACAGAAGAAGAACTGAACGAATTTATTCCGGCCTTTTTGGAAGAGGGTGTCATTCATGAAAGACTTTCCATTTTGCCGGTAGCAAAATCAATGGAAGTTATGTTTATCAATAAAACCGTATTTGATCGTTTTGCAAAAGAAACAGGAGCGAAGATAGAAGATTTAAAAACATGGGAAGGACTCTTCGCAATGGCAGAACAATATGCTGCATGGACAGACAATCAGACGCCGGACGTTCCTGGTGATGGAAAGAATTTTTTCGTTCATGATTATCATTTTAACTATTTTCAGGTAGGTGTAGAATCCCTGGGTGAAAATTTCTTTAAAGGAGAAAATCTGGCTTTCGGACCGGAATTTCAAACAGTGTGGGAACCTTATGCAAAAGCGGCACTGTCCGGAGGAGTATGGCTTCGCGGCGGTTATGCGACGGAACCTTTGCGAACGGGAGATTCGATTGTATCGGTGGCTTCGTCAGCCAGCGTGTTGTATTATTCAGACGAAGTTACGTATGCGGATAATACATCGGAAAAAGTAGAGATTGTTTCCATGCCATGTCCCGTATTTGCCAGGGGAGAAACGATGGTCATGCAGCGGGGTGCCGGTATTTGTACGGTAAAATCTACACCGGAAAAAGAAAAAGCCTGTATTACGTTTCTTAAATGGCTGACAGAAGCCCAAAAGAATGTGGAATTTGTGACCAGTCTTGGATATATGCCGGTAAAGCAGGAAGCTTTCGATGTTTACCTTCCGGAGGCGATCGAGAAGTTAAGTGATCCGATGTATGTATCCCTGTATCAGGCTTTTTTAAAGACGCAGGAGAACTATACATTTTATACTGCTCCGAAATTGGATTCCTATCTGGATCTGGAAACAAAGTTTGAAGAACTTATCAGGCAAACCCTGTCAGTAAAGCGGTTGGAGTGGCAGGAACATCCGGAAAATATGGATAAACTTGTTTCAGAGACATTAGAGGATTTCAAAGCAGCATACACACAATAATGTCTGCCGGATCGGCAAAAGAGGTGGCTGACATATGGGAGAAAAGAGAATAAATTTCCGGAAGATTATAAAAGGAATAAAGAGACAAGGCATCCGTATGCAGCAAAGACTGATTGTTTATTGGTGCGTGGTGATTTTAACACTTTTTTTAGCGACAGTTCTGTTACTGAGTATTATTGGAGTTCTTCCGGGAATGGATTTTAAAGTACGGGAAATGTTGTCTGCCCAGCAGAAGAATACGTTGTCAGCGATGACAGAGCAGACCGACATTATGATGGCAAGAAGTATTTCTTTATCGGAAGATATTACAAAAGAATTGAATCAATGTCTGACAGCCAATGGAAAGACATTTTCAGATTTGAATGATAATCCTCAGCTGATCATGGATTTAGAGTCTGCGCTGTATCCCTCCTTGAAATCTGCATTGGATGTGAAGTATTGCAGTGGAGTTTTTGTTGTATTGGATGCAACGGTAAATACGAAGACGGAATATGCAGATACATCACGCATGGGAATCTACCTGCGCCTGTCTGATTTAAAGGCAGTAAATACAAGCAAACAGCACGTAGTTTTTTTCAGGGGAAATGCTGATATTGCAAGAGCAGAGCAGGTACAGCTCCATAACCGTTGGAATTTAGAATTTGATACGTCCGCATTGCCGGGTTATGAACAGATTATGCAGTTTGATGGGAATCGGCTGGTAGAGAGCTGCCTGTGGACAGACCGGCTGGAGCTGAGTGACACATGGGAGGATGTGCAGCTTTTATATGTCCCGGTTTTAGACAGTACCGGAAAAGTACGCGGTTTGTGCGGTATGGAGATGAGTAATCTGTATTTCAGGCTGTCTTATCCTATGGTGGAAGGTTCCTGTGGGAATATAGTGACAGTACTGGCTCCTATGGACAAAAAAGGAAACATCTATCTGGATAAGGCGATGTTCGGAGATACAAAAGAAACGTATCTTTCACCATCAGGAACGATGACAGTGAAGAAAGGAAAGTATTATAATACATATTCTACCGCTTTCGGGAATTATATAGGCAGGCATGAACTGCTTGAATTGAAGAGTTGTAATGGGATGCCGCTTGCGGTACTGACATTGATATCAGAAGCGAATTATGAAAAATTAACAGCGGACAATCGAAGGGACTGGATCATCGGTACGTTGTTATTCCTGATTTTATTATTGGTTGTTTCTGTCAGTATGTCCCGTCGTTTTGTGAAGCCGATTCTTCGGAGTTTAAAAGCACTGCAGGAGGATACGCTGACGGATGAAAATTTATCAGGAATTTCAGAAGTGGATGCACTGGTTGATTTTATGCAGAAAAAAAGAAATACGGAGAAACTGGAAAATGGGGGCATTCCTCCGAATATAGAAGAAATGCTCAAGGCGTTTGCTTTGCGCGTGGAAACTCTGACTCCGTCAGAGAGGATGGTTCTTCAGTATTATGTTGATGGATATACGATACAGGAGATTGCTTCATTGCTTTATATCAGTATTGGAACAGCAAGAAAGCATAATACAAATATGAATCGAAAACTGGGAATAACTGTCAGAGAGGAATTAATGCTGTATATTGAGTTGTTTCGAAAATGCGATCAGTTAGATAAGCTGACATATAATAGAACTGAGTAAAAGAAAAAGAGTCTGTACAGGCTCTTTTTTAGTTTGACCGACAGATATCGTTTACATTTTTACAAAAAGAAATTACGTATATATAGTAGACGGATAAAAAAGAAACGCTATATATAGTATACTAATCGTTCGTATTTTGGAAAATAAGCAAAATATACGAATGGTGACCATAGTATTTGCTTTCCGTATCTGCTACGCTTTCATTACGAAATGGTGGCCGCCCGATAAAAGAAAAAAATAAAGGAAATGGATAAGGAGGGAGAACTAAAGAATGGGATGGTGATAGAGCAAGGAGGTTAACAAGGAGGTTGAAATGTGGAATATATTACGAAAAAGGATTTAATAGATTGTTCTACACCGGATGAGTTTTGCTTTTCACTATGCTGTATGGAATGTAAAACAGTATGGAAAAGCACACCAATTCGTTTTTCCAAAGCGGGGAAAAAACCGGAAAATGAAAATCGGAAGATTATTTATGATACGCTTTATGACCGGGAAAAGAATTTAGCATTTCAAAAAGCATTGAATCAGGCGAAAGAAATCTTTAATATTTGTCCGATATGTAAGCGTCTTGTATGTGACCATTGCTTTTTGATCTGTGATGATCTGGATATGTGTGTGCAATGTGCTGCAAGACTTAATGAAAAAGGTACTGTTGTAGGATGAAAACGAAAAAATAAAAACGAAAACGAAAAAGAAAGGAGAACTTTACTATGAAAAAATATGAGATTTTAGGAGGAAATTTACCAGTTGTCGTATGTGAATTAGCAGCAGGAGAATCTATGATCACAGAAAGCGGAAGTATGAGCTGGATGAGCCCGAACATGAAAATGGAGACGGTTTCCGGTGGCGGAATGAAGAAAATGTTCGGCAGAATGATGTCTGGTGATTCTGCGTTTCAAAACAGATATACCGCAGAAGGTACAGACGGAATGATTGCATTTGCATCAAGTTTTCCGGGAGCAATCAAAGCGCTGGAGATTAGCAGCGGTCACTCCATGATCGTGCAGAAAAGTGCATTCCTTGCTTCAGAAGAAGGCGTGGAACTGTCCATGCATTTCCAGAAAAAATTAGGAAAAGGCATATTTGGCGGAGAAGGTTTCATTATGCAGAGATTGAGCGGAAATGGAACTGCATTTGTAGAAATTGACGGACATGCAGTGGAATATGATCTGAGTGCCGGACAGGAAATATTGATCAGTACCGGGTACTTAGCGGCAATGGAAGAAACCTGTACGATGGATATTGTAACCGTAAAAGGAGTAAAAAATATGCTGATCGGAGGAGAGGGCATTTTTAATACTGTTGTGAAAGGACCGGGAAAGGTGATCTTACAGACAATGCCAATCAGCAAGGTGGCAGAATTGCTGACTCCGTTTTTTGCAGATAAGAAGTAGTCGAAAGGGAAGAGGCTTATGAGAAAAAAGTTGAATTTGTTATTAGGATTAGTGTTTATCATCAGTATGTCAGCACTGACCGGGTGTGGAGGCTCCGGAAAAGCAGGAGAGAAGAATCCATATGAAGGAAAATGGGTAGCGGTCTCCGCTCAAATGATGGGAATATCCGTCAGTGTAGATGAAACTTTCGGTGGTGATTTTGAATTTGAAGTGAAAAATGGCGGAAAAGTATCCTTTTCAGTCGGAGACACTACCGGAAATGGAAAATGGTCTGTCGAAGATGATCAGTTTACCTTGAGCATCGAAGGAGAAAAAATGGTGGGAACCATCGGAAAAGATATCATTTCTTTTGACGACATGCTGGAGATGGGAGTAAAGGTGATTTTTGCAAAGGATGGAACCGATGCAATGGATCCTTCGCTCTATCTGACAGAGGAGGAAAGTGCAGTCATAGGTAAGTGGGCTTCTGAAAGCGTAGAAGAACTTTTAGGAGACGGACCGCAGACTTCTATGGAAGGAGTAGACAACATCAATGATGCACTGCGTCTTGATTTCAAAAATGACCGTAATGTAACAGTTATTTATAAAGGAGAAGAGATAGGGACATTCCCATGGTCAGTTGCACTGGGGTATTGTGCGATTGAATCAGATAACCCATCTCTCTCAGTGGCGATAAATGATGATGGCACGTTGAAAGTAGATTACAGTAATGACGAAGACTACTACACATTTCATTGTGTGAAAAGTGACGGTGAATAGCTGAAACGGATATGGAAAGCGTGAAGGGAGGGAAGATACCATGAAAAAGAAATTGTGGTGTGTGCTGTGTATCATGGCATGCATGATGATGATAGCGGCATGTGGACAAAAAAAGGCTCCGGAGAAGAAAAAAACAGAGCAGGCAGAAACAAAATTTAAGGACAGGGAAAATCTTAAATTAAATTTATTTACAGTGTATTATCCGAAAGCATGGAACTATGATAAAGAAAATATGAAGAAAGATAAAGACTACGCTCGCGTTAGATTTTTTGATGGAGATACAGTAGATGAATCCGAGAATATCATTTATATAGAAGCAACAAAGGAGGATTCTTATAAATATCGAAAAAGTTTAGTTGACTTCGGCGTGGATTTAGAGACATATGCAAAAGGGAAAATGGACACTGTAACAATAGGAAATGCAGAATATACAGCAATGCCGGAAAGTAATTCCGTAGAGAAAACGTATATGTATCGCCATGAAAAGTCTGGTACATCCTATGATATCAGAGTAAAGGGACAGGAAATAGATGATTCTGACAAAGAACTGCTGGAAGGAATTGTGCTGAAATTAAAGGATGAAGGAAATAAAGACGCACCATGGCCATGGGAGGGAGAGCCTCTTGAACCTGTATTGGCAAAGCAGATGGTAGGTTCTTATACAATCGTTCCGGAATATATTCCGTTTAAAGAAGCACAGGGTGTCATGCAGATCATGGAACATCAGTTTGTAAAACAGGGCAACCAGGTATTCCATTTGCTGGAGAACAAACTGGATACTTATGAATATTCAGAAAGCGGACTCAAATTCGTTTCTTCGATGGAACTAGACGATGATTGTGAATATTTGTCCGGAGACAACAGTGGAATGTTATATCTTTCGCCGGGAATCGGAGATGTAATTGGCGTAAAAGATGGAAAAAAGGCAATGCAGACAACCGTAGATGGACATTTGAATATGCATCCATCCGGAGAATGGGGAATCAGTTTCTGGGTGAACAGTGATACTCAGAAGATTGCAAATCAAGATGGTAACCTGACGGCTGAGCCGTGGATACTGACCGGATTAAACAATGATGAAGAACGCAAGGGACCATTTTCCATGTTAGATGACGTACAGATTACGAATAGTCATATCATGGTTGCCGGCTCCATGGCTGCGGAAGATGAAGGTACAAAAATTATTGTCTATGATTATGAAGGCAATCAGCTTTTGAAACTAGGCGGAGAAGACATCAGTTCTAAGGACAAGCTCGGTTCCATTACGGGCATGGCAGAAACAGAAAATGGTTTTGTGGCTGCAGATGGAAATATGCGTGAAATACAATTTTGGGCAAAAGATGGAACACACATAGGTGCAATTTCTACAGATGACATATTCGGTGTCAGTTATCCATGGCTGGAAGACATGCAGCTTTTAGATGACGGCTCTCTGTTAATTATGCTGACACAGGAACGAGACGACGGATCAGCAAATGAATTAATGTTTTTCAGATTGACAGGTTTTTAATTGAAAAAATAAAAATCGCTTGCCGGCAGAAATTTATCTGCCGGCAAGTAATTTTTTGTCAGAAAAGCCTGTTTTTTTGTTGCCTGCATTTTCAGACATATGGGACTTGTGGAGGAATTTGGAAAATTTGCATTTTGCATTTAAAAGATATAAAATGAATATCTACGGAAAGAAAATAAGCGAATTTATGAAGGAGTTAGCGAATGTCAAAAGACGAATATTTAATTACAGATGCGCCTCTTAAAGCGCTGACTGTTTTTGCAATGCCTATGATTTTAGGCAGCTTTTTTCAACAAGTATATAATATGGCTGATTCTATTATCGTTGGTCAGTTTGTTGGCTCATCTGCACTTGCGGCAGTCGGTGCCTGTGCTGCACTTACGAATGTCTTCATTTGTATAGCATTGGGTGCCGGTGTAGGTGCAGGTGTGCTTGTGAGCCGTTATTTTGGAGCCAGAGATTATAGTAAAATGAAAACAATTGTGTCAACATCATTGATCAGTTTCCTGATTCTAAGCATACTGCTGGGTGTCTTTGGATTTTGTTTTTCCCATTCGATGATGAGTTTATTACAGACACCTGCGGATATACTGGAGGAAGCAGTACTGTATCTCCGTGTTTATTTTGTGGGATTTCCATTTCTGTTTATGTATAACATCCTTTCAACAATGTTCACTTCGATCGGTGAATCAAAGATTCCATTGGGACTTTTGATATTTTCTTCTGTTTTGAACATTTTTATGGATCTCTGGATGGTGGCGGGACTTGGGTTGGGAGTGTTTGGTGCAGCACTTGCAACGCTCATCTCACAGGGAATTTCGGCAGTGTTTTCACTTTTGATCTTCTTTAGCAGGATGCGCCGGTATCAAAGTCATTTTGACTGGTTTGACAGGCATGAATTGTATTCCATGCTGCGGATTGCTGTACCTTCGGTTCTGCAGCAGTCTACAGTGTCAATCGGTATGATGATCGTACAGGCAGTTGTAAATCCATTCGGTACACAGGCACTTGCAGGTTATGCGGCAACGATGAGAGTAGAGAATGTTTTTTCCTTGATATTTGTATCTATCGGAAATGCAGTCTCACCGTATGTTTCCCAGAATCTTGGCGCAAAGAAAGTGGATCGTATCAAAAAGGGATATCACGCGGCACTGGTGTTAGATCTGTGTTTTGCAGTCCTTGCTTTTATAGTCATTGAAACACTGCATACGCAGATTTCTTCGTTATTTCTGGGTAAAGATGGATCCGCCTTGGCATATCAGGTGTCAGGGGATTATATGAGATGGCTCGGTTACTTTTTCATTTTCATGGGTATCAAGATGGCAACCGATGGAGTACTTCGTGGACTGGGAATCATGCGCCCGTTTCTCATTGCCAATATGGTAAACCTTGCGATTCGTTTGGCAGTTGCTTTGATTTTTGCACCCCGGTTTGGCATTGCATTTGTCTGGCTTGCTGTACCGGCTGGCTGGTTTGCAAATTTTTTGATTTCCTATGTGGCACTTAAGAAGAGTTATTGACATATGCTATTTTCCCAATATTTTAGAATTCCTTCCGGCGGATGATAATGAAAAGATGCCGCCCATTGTTCTGACGGTAGATGAGTACGAGACAATCCGTCTTTTGGACAAGAA
>ENA-ORUU01001454-ORUU01001454.1-human-gut-metagenome-genome-assembly--contig:-NODE-1454-length-12449-cov-2.83008_pt1 | contig 12449 bp, 8 predicted proteins | sample MGYA00242085_ERZ509221 | MGnify/ENA primary metagenome ERZ509221 (study PRJEB26280, sample SAMEA2338809) | human gut metagenome | biome: human gut; feature: human-associated habitat; material: faeces... | reverse complement strand
AGCATAGTCAGTGATATCCTTGAGAAAAATGTGTCAACTAATATTGACAATATCACAGGTGACAGAAGAAAAAGAACCCAAAACAGGTGCAATGGCTGTAAAAAATTTAGGGGAAAGACTTGGTCAGGCTACTCCTTTTTTTGGTTCTTATCTTGGCGGTGGCAGAATACCTATTGCGCGCACACTAGAGCCATTGGAAAATATTCCGACATATTTTGGCAAGTGGGCGGCTGGTGAAATCAGTGGTTCTGACTTTTGGAAACAAACAGGAACGGAGGTTGCGGATGTAGGGCTTTCTTTGATTCCTCCGGCTGGCGGCAATCAGATTAAAAAAACAGCGAAAGGGCTGAAAACCATGCTTGAGGGTGGCAGCTACAAGACCGGAAGCGAAGGAGAAAAACTGCAGTTTGCGGTTGATACGAAAGACCCGGCATCCTGGGTGAAAGCTGCTATCTTCGGTAAATGGTCACTTCCGGAAGGACAGGCGTATATCAGCAAAGAAGTCAACGGGCTGTCGGAAAAACGGACAGAAATGCAGAGAGAAATGCAGCAGCAGTTTGGGACTACGCCGAAGGCGTACTTTGATACCTTCCAGAGCATCAATAAGGCAGAAACCAGGGAAGGAAAAGTTTCTGCACTGAAAAGCAGTGGTTTGACTGATGCAGAAAAAGAGTACATCTATAAGAGGGAAATTTTCACTGGAAAAACACAGATAGAGGATTTTGACAAGATGCGGAGCTTTGGACTTAGTTTTGACCAGGCTGCTGGGGCACAGACAGCGCTGGAAGGCATCCAAAAGAAATATGACGAAATGCTGAATGATGGGTTAAAAGACAAAAATACCTTGGCAGCAAATGAGAAATACAATTATATCAGTGGGATGTCGATTCCATCAGGGCAGAAACAGAAAATGCTGGAAAACTTCGCCGTTGCAACGAGATGGATTCCACAGGAAGCAACACCAACACTGATGAATGAAAAATATCAGGCTGTCAGCGGTTTCATGTCAGTTGATGATTTCGAGATTGTGAGAGGCGCGGTAAGTGATGTAATAAGTAAGGAGGAATGGACAAAAGGATTGAAGAACGACAGATCAAGATATATTAAAGCTGCTATTGACCAATATACTCAAGGGATGCCATATTCACAGAAAAGAGAACTTTATAAGACGTTCGGTGTTGCAAAAAGTTTATGGTAAAATAGGTAAAAAGAAAAGCCCCCGGAAGGGGGCTTTTTACGTTGCAAAAGTTGCAAAAAAGTTGCAATGTTATTACAAATCGAAGAAAATCGTTATCGCATACTACAAATTTTATTAAAATACCGTAATTATCATAGACCGCAGGAATGTTGAAAAATCAATGTTTTTTCAGAAATGTTGATATTTCAACAAGAGACAATTTGATTTCAATTTTTAGTGATTTATTATAATCAATAATGAAAAAAGATGTATTTTGTAGAAAATTTCAAAATTCTGTCGTTGACAAAATCAGGATTTTATCCAATTTCCTTTTGAGCGTTCAGAAATTACTTTAAAAGTAGATGTGACATGAATTTGCAGCATTGCGAGGTTGAATAAATGTTTATCAAAGAAACTGGATATATCGAAATGATATGCTATGCGAAATATGCGGGTATTGATCTCGATCAGGAAAAATATCCGCAAATCCAGTATTCCGATGAACAAATCCAGCAGATTATCGATGAAAGCTGGAATACAGATGACGAAGAATATAACCGTATCATGAAAATTGGAAAACATTTTCATTTGTATCCTTCTGAAATCTATTTTATTTTTCTTGCAGTGCTGCCTTTTTGGGATAGCCGTTTTGGTGATATTTTCTCATTATTTGGCGGCATGGATGGCCGTGCCACGCCGATACTTGCAAGAGACATGTGGGAGAGAAATCATAAACAAAAGGCTGTAATTCGCGAGGATGTATTAACCAGATTTTTTCTGGAAGAAGATCTTCCACTTCAGCCCAAATCGCATCTACTTTCTTATTTAAGCGGTGTGATGCCACAGGATGAGAAAGCTTCTGTTCGTGATCCTGAAGCGATCTCTCCGAGGGCAACCCAAATTTTTCAGCAAACCAAACATATTGAAGAACCGCTTCTGTTTTATGGCCAAAAGGGCATTGGGAAAAAAACATGTTTCATGCGGCTAGCAAAACAAAAGGGGCTTGTGCCCGTTTTTTTGATTTCGGATAAAAATACGGAAAATCTATTATTTGATGCTGTGGCAGAACAAAAAGCCGTAGCTGTTTGTGATTTAGACATGATATCTGTCGCAAAGGCATATCTGTCATATCTGCCTTTTTATGTATGGATTTTTGAAAATCGGCCATTTGAGCTGGATGCCAGCCCTGTTTTCTTTTCTCCTTTGTCTATGGAGGAAAGATATGAATTTTGGACAAAGGCTGCTGAAAAGTTTCCGGTTAAAGATGACGTATCTTTTCGCATTTTGGCTAACCAATATGAATTGGCACCGGGCGAGATATGGAAATGTCTGTTCCTTGCGGAAAGAATGCGTAAAGTTAGCGATAGAAAACACATTGAGCGAGATCAGCTGTATGATGCTATCCATGATGTTTTAGCACATCAGTTTGACAGCCGCGCAGAAAGAGTTGTATGCGGTTATAAATGGGAAGACTTAGTGTTGCCCCTTCATCAGAAAACGAAAATCATGGAATGCTGCAATCAGGTCTCTCTTCGGCATATTGTTTTGGAAAAATGGAATATGGAAAAAAACAATCTTCATAGAGGCATTACCGTTTTGTTCTATGGGCCTCCGGGAACAGGCAAAACCATGGCGGCACAAGTGATCGCATCACGTTTTGGCATGGAACTTTACAGAGCAGAGCTTTCTGCCGTTGTCAGCAAGTATATTGGCGAAACCGAGAAAAATCTGAAACAGATTTTTGATGATGCGAAAAAAAGTCAGGCCATCTTGTTTTTTGATGAAGCAGATGCGCTTTTTGGAAAAAGGACGGAAGTCAAAGATTCCCACGATAAATACAGCAATATGGAAGCAGCTTTTTTGCTGCAGGAAATGGAGCGGTACAATGGTGTTGTAATTTTGGCTACAAACTTTGTGGAAAATATAGACGAGGCGTTCAAACGCAGAATGAAATTCATCATTGAATTTCCTTTCCCGTCAGCCAAAGAGAGAAGGGAAATCTGGCAAAAAGCCATTCCCGATGAAATGCCATTGGATTATGACGTGGATTTGGACTTTTTGGCTGAAAAATTCGAATTGACAGGCAGTGGAATTAAAAACGCTGTATACAGCGCTGCGTTTTTGGCAGCATCTAATGAAAAATCTGTGGGAATGAAAGAATTGCTTCTTGCTGTCAAACGGGAATATGAAAAAACAGGAAAGATGTTTTCTGACACAGAAGTTGGCATTTACGCAGAATATCTCCATTAGACATAGACGGAAAGGTTGATTTATGTGGAAAAGGAATTTTGGAAAACATCTGCATCTTCCCTGCGTGAAAAAGCAGTTCCACAACGACCTGAAAAACAAGCGGCACAGGCCAAAAGAAAAAAAACAAATAAAGAGCAGGGTTTTCAAGCGATTCGTCAGCTGGAAAACGCCTATGGAAAATATGTTTTTGGTGCCAACAAAGACAGATATGTCGTTAAGATAAGCAGAAAAAGCGAATATCACGAAGATACATTCGATCAAAGCAGGGAAGAACTGAACGAAGACAGGTTATTTGAAAAGAAAACAAGCGGTGCCCGCATTTTCTCTGATAGTCACAAAAAAGAGGAGAGTGCTGTGATCTATGAAGAAACCATCAGAAAAGCTCCCCCGGAACGAATGTTCAAAGAATTGAAAGCTGCTGCGCAAAAGGAAAACAGACTGACGCTGAAAGAGATGATGCCGGAAAAGGCTGATATCGAGAAAAAAGTATTTCAGAATCTAAAAGCTTCAGTTGAAACCTTAAAAAAGGGAAATACCCCTTCAGAAACCTTGCCTTTTTTACGGCGCATCATGAATCTTTTCACGCCGGAAGATATGGTATCTGAAGACGATGACCAGGACAATACATACTCTTAATAAGAATATAACGCGATGATTCTGTTCTAAAAGGAAAGCCATTTTTTTGGATACAAGGAAAGCGTTCTCTCTTATTGGCGGTATTGTAAGAAAACAATCATATAAAATGAATGATGGAAAGGAGGAACCAGTTTCTGCATACTTTGCAGGAATTGGAAATGAGATGGCTGAATATTTATCACCCGGTGTATATGTTGAAGAATTTGAGTCCGGTTCCAAACCAATGGAGGGCGTAAGCACCAGTACCGCTGGCTTCATTGGTCTGGCTGAAAGAGGCCCCGTTGAAGGTGTACCTCAGCTGGTTACAAATCCGGCAGATTTCCACAGAATGTATGGTGGTTATCTTTCTGAAAATGAATTTGGGGAATATCGTTATCTGGCATATGCCGTAGAACAGTTCTTCCTCAATGGCGGTTCCAGATGTTTTGTATGCAGGGTAGCACCTCAGGATGCTGTCTGCGCAACAGCATTTGCACCTTCCAAAGAAAAACCTGTTGTACAGCTGACAGCAAAAAACCCCGGTATGTGGGGCAACCATATCCGCGTTGTGATTACACCTTCCAGCAAAGCAAAAACACAGATTCTGGAAGAAATCGAAACAAACGAAGGTAAAAAATATCTTGTGAAAAATGGTGCTGGTTTCTATGCCGGTGACGTTGTTATGTTCACAGACGGAACAGAAACCGTTTACAACAAAGTTGTAAGCAGCCGTGACAACGTGATTTCCTTTGAAACTGAATTTACAGCAGATGTAGTGGACAAATCTCTGGTTCCTACAAAAGTAATTTCTACTTGCGAATTTGCTATGGAAGTCAGCTACAATGAAATCGTAGAATTCTACGATCAGATGTCCTTTAACGTACAGGCACCTAACTATGTAGATAAGAAAATGGCAAAATCTGATCTGGTGGAAGTACACTATCTGGAAAACAACACAGAAGCAGTAGCACCTTTTGAACAGCTTGTTGGCGAAGATGCATCTGTTGGTTCTGTTGCTTTCGCAGGCGGCAGCAACGGCAGCGTTGCATCCATCAGTGCAGCAGACTTTATCGGTGAAGACAGAGGTGCCGGCAGACGTACAGGTATTCAGGCATTCCTGGATAACGACGTTGTTTCTCTGATGGCAATCCCTGGCGTAACAGATCCTAACGTACAGCTGATGCTGGTTGCTCATTGTGAAAACACAGGCAGCAGATTTGCAGTACTGGATATTCCCAGAGATGCAAGAAAAGTAGAAGATATCATCGCGCACAGAAATATCTTCGATACAAACTATGCAGCACTGTATCATCCTTGGCTGAATGTTTTTGATCCACTGGATAAGAAAAACATCTCCATCCCTCCTTCTGGTTCCATTCTTGGTATCTACGCAAGAAGCGACAATGCAAGAGGCGTACACAAAGCGCCTGCAAATGAAGTGGTAAGAGGCTGCGTTGGTCTGGACTGCCAGTTCAATACAGGCGAACAGGATATTCTCAATCCTAAAGGCGTGAACCTTATCAGAGCATTTGCTGGTCAGGGTATCCGTGTATGGGGCGCAAGAACAGCTACAAGCAACAGTAGCTGGAAATACATCAACGTGCGCAGACTGTTTATCTTCATCGAAGAATCCATCAAAGCCAATACAAACTGGGCTGTATTTGAACCCAACGATGAAGTTCTGTGGGTAAGAGTACAGAGAACCATCAGCGTATTCTTGACAAATCTGTGGAGAGGCGGCTCTCTGGCAGGTACATCTCCTGAAGAAGCATTCTTTGTACATATCGGCAGAGATACTATGAGTCAGGATGATATTGACAATGGCAGACTGATCTGCGTGATCGGTGTTGCACCTGTAAAACCTGCGGAATTTGTAATCTTCCGTATCTCTCAGAAAACAGCTGACGCTGAATAATCCATTTTTAAGAACGAAAGGAGTAAGTTTTAAATGGCAGGTTATCCTCAAGCAAAATTTAGATATAAAGTTGAGATCGATGGTCTGGAAGCTGGCGGCTTTTCTGAAGTTACCGGTTTTGACGCTACCATTGAACCCATCGAATACCGCGAAGGCGATATGACAGCAGAAACACCCATGAAGATCCCCGGTCTGAAGAAATATGGCAACATCACTCTGAAACAGGGTGTAACAGATTCCAGAGTTCTCTTCGACTGGATCACAACAGGTATCAATGGCGCAATCGAACGCAAAACATTGACTATCACACTGTTGAACGAAACACAGTCTCCTGCGGCTTCCTGGCAGATCATCAATGCTTGGCCCACAAAATACACAGCACCCGATTTTAATGCAACTGCTTCTGAAATTGCAATTGAAACACTTGAAATCGTGCATGAAGGTATGACAAGAGTATCTTAAAATCTTAATGATCTATAACAAAGACTGCACGAAAAGGCAATCCTTTTTGTGCGGTCTTGTTTTTCAAAATAAGGGGAAATGAATATGGCATTTCAAACAGAGTTTAATTTTACATTGCCGAGAGGCTATATCGACAAAGACGGGAATGTGCATAAGGAAGGCACCATGCGCCTTGCCAACGCGGCAGATGAAATCCTGCCTTTGAAAGATCCAAGAGTGCAGCAGAATCCCGGTTATCTTACCATTATCCTGCTGGCACGTGTCGTGACCAAACTGGGTTCTATGCCTGCTGTTGACACAAGAGTCATTGAAAACCTTTTCACGATGGATCTGGCATATTTGCAGGATCTTTACCAGAGAATCAATACCATGGAATTCCCGGTTTATAAAAGCATCTGCCCGCACTGTGGGAAGGAGATTGATGTTCCCATAAATTTTATGGAAGCCGGTCTATAAAAACTTATCCGGCAGATAAGATCTATGAGGAAGCAGCGTTTATCGCCTATTATGTCCACTGGAGCCATGATGAAATCATGAGTATGAGCCATTTGGATCGGATTCGCTGGTGCAATGAAATTTCCGGCATCAATCGCAAACTCAATGATGAGCCGGAAAATATGTTTAAACTTTAAAAGGCGGTGGCGTAAAAAATGGATGGCATACATGATTCTATTGTAGCGAATAATCAATTTGTTGTAGGGTTAAATCTGGATATTTACAGCTTTGCTAAGGTGACCAATATCACAGGAAAACTGGAATTGGAAACCATTCAGGAAGGCGGATACAATGATAGCCCAAGAATGTTTCGGAAAGCAAAGACATCTCCGGATACATTGATTTTAGAAAAAGGTGTGCAGACAACTGGTTTGGATGATGCTTTGACTTTAGGCGCTGTTGTGAATGCGGGTATGATCTTGGTCATGCGTGACGGCTCCATTGCAAAACAATATACATTTGAGTATGGCATCATAACAAAATGGGAAACAGATGGACTGGATGCTATGAGCTCTAATCTGTTCATCAGAAGGATTGAAATTTCTCATACTGGATTGGTTGAGGTTTAAGAAACCATAGGGCAATAAGAAGGGGTTTATATGAAAACATCTGCAAGAAGCATTGCACAAACAACAAAATATCGAACACCTTCTGTATGGAACCCATTGGCGGCAGTTCGCCATAGAGAAGAAAGCTGGTTTTATTTTCCGGAACCTTCTTTGGTTTTCAAAAAGGAAGAGGAAGGGGAAGAACAGGACAATCAAATGTTTTCCCTTCTTTTTCAGCTGCTTAATTATGATTTCAGCAGCAAAAACCAATATTTCTTAAAACTCGAGATGCAGCCTCTGCTTCAGGAATTAAGGGTTGTTATGGCTCATGGAGCAAGAGAAGAAAAAATCATATTAGAAAAAATCAATCAAATGCTACTAGAAATACTGCGTCTGAAAGAAGTTCATGAAAATTCAACTTTTTGGTTAAGCCATGTTGAAACCATGAAACAGGAAGCCAATGTGCTTCTGGAACGACTAGTGAAAAAACAATCTGTTATGCATTCTTCTGTTCATGTGTCCCAAGATACGAAGTATCAGCTCAGAAATTGGGTTCTTCGTCCTGTGACGCAGATCCAGGAAAATGTCAGCCAGAAAATAACAGCATATGAAAATCGAATACATAGACCACTTGTTTCTTCTGAAAAGCTTTTGATGACAGAACGATGGAAAAATGATGTTCACCATCTTCGTACCATTTACGAAAGCATGTCAAAGGAAGAAAAAGAATTCTTTTTGCAGGAAATTTCTCTAACGGAAACGGAACTTCTTTCCACGCAGAATATGACAAGAGAGCAGTGGGAAGTGTTCTTAACAAAATCATTGCCTTTGATTTCTGTTTATGCGAAAAAACAGGATGAAAATGTAAGGGAACAAGAAGTACAGAGCCATGAGGATATCCTGCAGGAAGTAAGCAATTTTACAGATGTCCAGTGGCAGAATTTGAAATTGATATTGACGCGAAATGTACCTGGAGATTATGAGAATCTGTACTCTTATTTCAATACGGAGCATCAGGAGCATCATGATTCCCATGAGAACTGGATACAGGAAAAACAGGATTTTGTTGCGTATATTCAGAAAAATCAATATACATCTCTTTTAAAGTCATTTCTGTTAAATGCAGAAATCATGAATAATGCTGTCTTTTTGGCTGGAAAGGGAAAAAATGCAGAAGCAGAAAGAACGTCTTTTCCAGAAAAATCAGGGACAGAATTAATCAATTGGATTTCCCATCTGACGAGAAATCAGTGGCAAGAGGTACAGAACGTATATGACAGCATGGTGGAAAGCTATGCAACACCGCAGCTGGAATCCGTACAGGTGAAATCACCTGCTGAACAGCAGATTTTGACTGAAGAAATTCAACGGTTACAGAAGTACGTTCAGAAAAATAGAATTTCTGATTCCAAGTCCACGGAGAGCAGAACACCGTCCCTCAATGCTTTAGAGAAATGAGTAGCCATAAATTGTCACCAGACCATTGGCGGCAAGAGGTGCAACAGTTCTATCATATGTATCAGTCTATGGCAGCAGAAGAAAAAGAAGTTTTTCTGCGTGAGATTTCCGTAACAGAATCGGAACTGCTTTCTATTCAGAAAATGACAAAAGAACAATGGGAAGTGTTTTTCACTCATACACTGTCATTGATTTCCTCTTTTGTCAAAAAGCAGGAAGAAATGCAGACAGTAAAAGAAACTGCATATAAAAAGGAATTCCTGCATCACTTGGAAAAATTTGTTGAAACCCAGCAACAGAAATCCAATTTAGTGCAAAGCCAGAATGAACATACTGATATTCGGAATCTGCGTATCTTTTCAGATCTGAAAAGTCAGGAAACAACTTCCATTCTTCGTAATCAAATAAAGCAGACTCTTTCATTAAACAAACATAGAAGAACACTGGAAGAAATCTTTTTGGAGCCCATTGGGCTTCATAGGAAGAATGAAAATATCTTAGAAAATCGTCAGATTTATCGTTTCGGCAGAATAATTGACACGCTGGCGACAAGACACTGGAAGCATGATTTACAGCAATTTGTTACTGCCTATCAGTCTATGGAAACAGAGGAAAAAGAAATGTTTCTGCAAGAACTTTCTATGACTGAATTGGAAATGCGTGCTGTTCAGACTATGTCAAAGGAACAATGGGAAGTATTTTTGACAAATGCAATGCCATTGATTTCTTCTTATATTCAAAAACAAGAAGAACAGCAGACCACACAGGAAACGGTTCATCAAAAAGAGCTGATTCGCCAATTAAAGGAACTGGAAAAAATCCAACAGCAAAATCTGAAATCCATTTCTATCAGAAATGGACAGTTCCATTTTTGGGATAATCATATTTTTTCCAAAACGACAAATCATATGGTATCCGAACTTTTCCGAAATCAAAAGCTGGAAAACCATCAAATTTCTCTTTTGCAGAAATCGTCAGGCACTTTGACAACAGAACGCTGGCAGAGAAATTTGCGGCAATTCTATCAGATCTATGAATCCATGGAAATGGAAGAAAAGACACAATTCCTTGATTCCCTTTCTCTTACAGAAACAGAAATGCTTTCTGTGCGGAAAATGACAAAAGAACAGTGGGAAGTCTTTTTGACAAACGTATTGCCGCTGATTTCTTCTTATGTCAAAAAACAAGAAGAAGTCCAGAAAACACAGCAACTTCTTCAGGAAAATGAATTCTTACGTGTTGTAAATGAATTAACTGAAACCCAATGGCAGGAATTGAAATCACTTTTGGTGTCTGAGCAACAAACAGATTTCCAAAATCTACGTTCCTTTTTCTATGAAATACAACAGGCGCATCAGGTGTCCACTCAAAATTGGGTACAGGAAAAGCAGGCTTTTGCGGAATATGTACAAAAACATCAGTATATCTCTTTAGCACATTCTGTTTTAACTGATTTTATAAAAACAGAACAAAAAGAACATTTCGTGGAAACGAAAGAAGATCAGAGATACTCCGAAAAAACCCTTCATGAAACAGCAGAAAGGTTAGCTGAATGGTTTTCCTATTTAACAGAAACCCAGTGGGAGGAAATCCGAGATGTTTTCACAGAAAATAGTGAAAATGCGATCATAAAACCCATTTTGGAAATGATGGAACAGCAAAGACCTGCTCCTGAAGAACCATTGTTTTCTTCGGAAAAACGAGGACTGATTTCGTATCTGGCAGAACATACAGACAAAAGTGTGGAAATCATTCGCATGATACAAAATAGGGAATCCCTCAAAAGTTCTATGGAAAATTGGGTATCGCTTCCGCCAGAAGAAAAAGTGTCAAAAGAAAATGTGGTATTACAGGAAGTCGAACAGATATTTACAGACGAGCAGATACAGGACACTGCGGAAAGCTTGACAGAATGGATTTCCTATTTGACTGAAAACCAATGGGAAGAAATAAAATCTGTGCTCACCATCCACCAAAACGAAGCATATATTTCTCCGCTGCTGGAAATGGTGAACCATCAGGAACCCTTTGAAATGGAACCAGATTTTTCCGCTGAAAAACGCGGTGCCATGATATACATCAGTCAGAATAAGCAGGCAAGTACAGAGCTTATAAAGATTTTGATGGATCAGAAAACGATTGAAAACAATCTGTCAGAATGGGTAGATTTGACACCATGGAAAAAAGCTCAGGAAAAAACAAGTAAAGAGTCTAAGGAAGCAACGGTTTCTCTTTTGGAAAACGCTGCAAAAAACAATATCGTTGCGCTGACAAAGTTTATGTCCGTTTTAACAGAATCTCAATGGAGAGAACTGCGAGAAACTGCAACAAAACAACAGCGGTATCAGCACCTTCAGCCCTTACTGACCTTTTCCAAAACACAGGAGGAATACAATTCCTTTGAAGCAGAAAAGAAAACATGGATGGATCATATTACAGAAAGCCAAGCAGCTGCATCAGAATTTTTAAATCTGATACAGGAAAATAGAAATGTAAATCTGATTTTCCAGGATATGCGGCAGAAAGCAGAGACCGAAAGCCGCACTGTTTTTGAAAAATCTGTTAAGACACAAGTTTCTCAGCGTATGGCGGAAGAACAAAAAAGAGCCGTTGGGAAAATGACTGTGCAGCGTATGATGAATTGGCTTCAACAAGCAGAATCTGAGCAAAATGCCATGCCTGGACAAAGTTTGAAAAACGGTATGAACCACCAGACGATATTTCTGCAAAATCAAACAGGCTCTCATAATTTACCAAACACATTGCAGAGAAACAGATCTGTGGGAAATAGCAATTATGTTTTCAATCAGCAGGGAAATATGCGCAATCAGATTATGAGCAACGGAACTTTGCTGCAAACAATACATCCTTTCTCTGGCGTCATGAATCAGGATGCGCCGGAAAACGCGCTTTTGCAGCCGGATTCCTATGGAACCGCACAAATGGTTGTAGTAAAGAAAACCCAAGGAAATACCGCGGTGCAGGCGCCTCCCAAGATACCAGAAGTCATATTGGAAGCGAAAAAAGCCATGCAGACAGAAGTGCATGATATCATCACTAGAAAACGCAGTCAGGAACCAGAGCAAGCAGATAATAAAACCGTAATGGAACTGATACGGCGTTTGGACGTACAGCAAAAAGAAATTGAAAAAATCCGCTCAACACAAAAACAAATGCTGAATATAACAGACATTTCTGTTGTTACGGAAAAAGTTATGAATCAGATGCAAAGTCAGCTGCGTCTAGAAAAGATGCGGCGCGGACTTTAATGAGGAGGGCAGTTCAATATGAGCACTTTGAAAAAAGCCATTATCGAAATATATAAAGACAACGGCAAAAATGTTGAAGAAGTGGAATGTGCATTCAATCCCTCCCAGTATACCATCAAAAGCTCCGCAAATTATAAGGAAGATCATTCCATTGGAACTGACGTATCCAGAATGATTTTTTTATCCGGCGCCCAGAAAGAATTTACAACCACATTATTCTTTGATAGTGAAGGCGAAATCGGTCGTGCAGGCAACCTGAT
>ENA-ORUU01001422-ORUU01001422.1-human-gut-metagenome-genome-assembly--contig:-NODE-1422-length-12687-cov-3.05953_pt1 | contig 12687 bp, 8 predicted proteins | sample MGYA00242085_ERZ509221 | MGnify/ENA primary metagenome ERZ509221 (study PRJEB26280, sample SAMEA2338809) | human gut metagenome | biome: human gut; feature: human-associated habitat; material: faeces... | reverse complement strand
TCCTTTGCAGTCAACGGAATCTGACTTCCAAGCACATTTGCAATAAAGTCCGGCTGTAACTCTTCCGGCTTCTTGGAATAATACAAAATGTGATGGATATCAGAAGCACGGTCATTAAATGCCGGGAACAAAAATCCCTTCACCGGAAGCTCCACAAACCAGTCACGGATGCGATCCTCAATATTATTTGTTTCTGCGTTATATGTAAGCCCGGCTTTCGTCAGATTCACCGGACAGATACTGCACATAAGATGCTCATATACAACATCCGAAGCATCAAACATTTCCAATCCGTCGGTTGATTTCCCTGGAACGTCATAAACCGCATGGATTAAAATAATATAATAATTTTCTCCGTAATTATAGTTTGCAATCACTTTATCATAAAACTCTTCAATCAGAAGATCATCCTGAAGCTTACTGTCCCGAAGCTTTAACAAGAATTCCTGTGTTCCTCCCGGCAACTCCTGTTCTAACGGAAACTCCATATTGATAAGATTTTTCCCAAGTGTGCCGGAAAGCGTGTGTTTGAAAATATCAAAATATTTGAATCCTTCTTCTTCCGGAAGAGACAAAAAAGCTTTTTTCAGCTCTGTCTTCTTCTCTTTCTCGTGGTCAACATAACATCCACAAATACGCGTAATTGCACAGTTTTCAGGTGTAAACTGCTTACGGATCTCCAATACTTCTTTTTTATTCATGCCTGATTCATTCCCTTCTATCGTCGTTTCTATCTTGGTCTTCGCACTTTATCTCCACTCAATATTCCCTTTTCTTCTCGGTGCAGTGCGCTTATAAGACACTGCCGGATATCCAAGAAGCATACAGCAGGATACCGGAAGTTCCGAAATGCCAAGCCATTCTTTTAACACCGGACTAGCTTCAATCACCCGCATCATATATCCGCTATAAAGAGCTCCGGCTCCTTCTGCCACCGCCATATTTTCAATATTGGCTGCCGCAAGCCCTCCGTCCAGAGGATTTTGGGATGCGATTACTAAAAATGAAGTTGTATTGAAGAAAAATGTATCGTCTTTTGGATTTTTCTGATGCTTTAAGTAAAACAATTCAAAAGCTCTCGCATATGCTGGCGCAGTCTCTTTTAACACCTCTAATATGGAAGGCATTTCTTTCCACACAAGTTCCTTAAATTCTTCCAGTTGTTCTCTTAATACGATAAATTTACATGCCTGACGATTCTTCGCCGTTGCTGTATAACGTCCCGCATTTATAATCCGCTCCATTTTTTCCTGCTCGATTGGTTCCGGACGAAAATCTCGTATACTTCTTCTGAATTTTACTGCATGAAGAAAATTCTCCGGCGCTACTGTAAATGTTTCTTCCTTATATTCTTCTACTTCTTCCATATCATACTCTGGAATAGAAACTGCATTTACCGGACAAATGGCAACACAATGCCCACAGTGAATACACTCCCTTTTATAGACAGCCTTTCCCTCTTCTATGGCAAGCGCCTTTCCCGGACAATCTTTCACACAGGCTCCACATCCTATACACAATTCTTTTTCAATTTCAATCATGATTCTTCCTCCTTCATATCTTTCTTTTATTATTTTTTAACCGGAATTTTGGTTTTCTCCATCATCATTTCAAATAATTCCAAATTTTCATCTGAATGTTCCAGTTCTCTGGAATAACGATAAACAATTTCCGTCAAATCTTCCAGATCAAGGACTCCTTCGTTTCGAAGCCATCTTGCCTTCCACAATTCACTGATCAACAAGACACTCACTGCTGCCATCTGAACTTTTCCATATACTCTCGCATCATAGACTGCTCCACAAAAATAGGTATATAGAAAATATACAAATAGCTGCTCACATTTAACCTGCCAGTCCGGGATCTTCTCATTCATCCACTGTTCATATCTCCGGCAGTTTTCGCTGTAAGCTTTGCCTCCTTCTTTATATAGAAGGAGTGTGCTCTCCTGCAAGACCCGCCGCCAATCTTCTTTCAGCACTTCCAATCGGTACAGCTTTCGAAACAGGCGTTTCCCTTCTTTATAACGTCGCTCCTCCTGCTGCATATAGTGCGCAAGCCGACCGTGCACAAATTTCCCTGCGGCTTCTGATTCATATTTATCAAACAGCTCTTCACAAGTAAATAAACTGCCGCTTCGCACGCGTCTCTCTATGTCGTGCGCTAATCCCAACACAAGCAGAATCCGTTCACCAAGAGGCTTATCTCTATTCTGCGCAATCCCGATCATGACCTCTCTTGCGTCCGCCAGCATGGAATACAGAAGATAATCAAATTCCTCATAAGTCTCCTCGCCTTCTTTTTCATAACTTAAGAAACGAACCGGTTCTTCCTTCTCAAGAAGAAGCTTCGCCACTTCAGGACAAGACACAGACAGTGTGATCTCTCTGACATTTTCAAATTCTTCGATATGCCTTGGATATAACCGGCATGTTCTGCAAAGGCTTTTTTCTCCTAGATTCTTATACATCCGACACAGGTTATCTTCATCCAGAAAAGCGCAGCGCTTCTCTGTTGGCTGCCGAAATGTACCCTCTTTCCAGTTAATTCCTCGTCTTAAATCTTTTTTAAACACTCCGCTCACATGACGGTATCTGTTAAGCGCCTTTCGGTCCACAACAATCTGCCAGCCCGCGCAGCACGTATCCTCGCACTGATCCGCTGTACAGCTAAATTCTTTATAATAATCGGGTATACTGTATAACACTTACCTTCCCTCTTCCTGTTTTCAAATTGATAAAAAACATTATACTATAAAATCCTTGATTTTTCTAAGATTAATAGTTGCGATTTTAAAAAATGTATAGTAAGGTATGTTAGGATTCTTATAAATTAAATTGTGTATGTTAAACTATCGGGAGGGAAATTATGACATCAGATCATTCTTCGATACTACAAAAAATGGTATCCGTCTTTTTTGTGATTTTAGGAAATGTATTATACGCGCTGACTGTAAAGCTTTTTCTTCTTCCTGCCGATCTTGTGACCGGCGGAACGACAGGTATCGGCCTTGCTGTCAACCATTATACCGGATTGTCTATTTCCGGGTTTGTATTAGTATTTAATATCATCATGCTGCTCGCAGGATTTATCATTCTCGGAAAACAATTTGCACTTACAACGATTATCAGTACGTTTGTGTATCCTGTCACGCTGGAAATATTTCAGCGTCTTCTTGGGGATGTTGTTCTAACTGAAAACCTGTGGCTCTGCACCTTATTCTCCGGTCTTGGAATCGGACTTTCTCTCGGAATCGTCATCCGCTCCGGAGCGTCTACCGGGGGAATGGATATTCCGCCGCTCGTTTTAAATCGATTTTTCCGAATTCCGGTGTCTGTAAGCTTGTACGCATTTGACATAATCATTCTTCTTGCCCAGGCTTCCTACACACCAATCGAAAAAGTTTTATACGGTATCTCACTGCTTATGATCTACACGATCGTATTGGACAAAATCCTATTATTCGGAACAACGAGAATCGAAGTGAAGGTTGTAAGCCAGAAACACGGCGAGATCCGGGAAGCCATCATTCACGAACTGGACCGCGGTGTAACCGCTCTTTCTGCCACAAGCGGATATATGAATGAACCGACTGAGATGATCTTTAGTGTAATCTCCAACAGGGAATTGCCGAAAATCGAAAAAATCATTCACAAAATCGATCCGAACAGCTTTATGGTTGTAAGTCAGGTCAGTGAAGTCCGCGGACACGGATTCTCAATGAAGAAAGAATATAAATAGGTGGTATACATGAAGACATTAAAAAGATTTATTCATTACTATGCCCCTTATCGGGCAATTTTCTTCTTAGACCTTCTGTGCGCCACTGTGATCAGTGCCATTGACCTTGCTTATCCGCAGATCCTGCGCACGCTGACAAACACTTTATTCACCAAGAACGGCGCCACCATTCTACATGCTCTTGGTCCCATTGCAATCGGTCTTTTCCTGATGTATGTGCTCCAGAGCCTGTGTAAATATTATGTGAGCTGTCAGGGGCACATGATGGGCGCCCGCATGGAGCGGGATATGCGCCAACAATTATTCAATCAATACGAACGGTTATCTTTTTCCTATTATGACCAGCATAATTCCGGTCAAATGATGAGCCGTCTTGTATCAGATCTCTTCGACATCTCTGAATTTGCTCATCACGGACCTGAAAATCTGTTCATTTCCATTGTAAAGATTGTCGGCTCTTTTGTATTTTTATTTCTCATTAACTGGAGACTTGCAATTCCACTCGCAATTCTTGTCGTCTGCATGTTCCTTTTCTCCTTAAAACAGAACCGGCGCATGCAGCAGACGTTTTTGGAAAACCGCAGGAAAATCGGTGACGTAAATGCCAGTCTTCAAGATACGTTAGCCGGTATCCGAGTGGTACAGTCTTTTGCAAATGAAGATATCGAACGCCAGAAATTCTATAAGAGCAATCACGATTTTCTTCAGTCCAAAGATGATAATTATCGCTGTATGGGAAGTTTTATGTCATGGAACCTGTTCTTCCAGGGAATGATGTATCTGACTACTCTTGTCTTCGGAGGTTTTCTCATTTCCAAAGGCTTAATGAACGTAGGTGATCTTGCCATGTATGCTCTCTATATCGGCATTTTCATCAGTCCGATTCAGATTCTCGTAGAGTTAACGGAAATGATGCAAAAAGGATTGTCCGGATTCCGCCGCTTTCTTCATGTCATGGACACGAAACCGGAAATCGAAGATTCACCTGATGCCACGCCGCTTACTAATGTTCAGGGGCATGTCTCTTATGAAAATGTATCTTTCCATTACAGTGATGATGACACACCGGTTTTGTCTGATGTATCCTTCCGGATTGAAGCCGGGAAATCAATCGCACTGGTGGGACCTTCCGGCAGCGGGAAAACTACTATCTGTTCGCTCCTTCCTCGTTTTTACGATGTGACCGAAGGACGGATCACCATTGACGGCAAAGATGTTCGCTCGCTGACTCTTAATAGTCTAAGAAATCAAATCGGTCTGGTACAGCAGGATGTCTATCTGTTCTGCGGAACGATTCGAGAAAATATTGGAAAACCGCAAGCAACTATGGAAGAAATTATTGAAGCTGCTAAAAAGGCAAACATCCATGATTTTATCGAAGAACTCCCGGATGGATATGATACCTTTGTCGGTGAACGCGGAACAAGATTATCCGGCGGACAAAAGCAGCGGATCTCTATCGCAAGAGTCTTCTTAAAAAATCCGCCGATCCTGATTCTTGACGAAGCGACAAGCGCGCTTGACAACGAAAGTGAACGCTGGATTCAACAGAGTCTGGAAGAACTTGCCAAGAATCGAACAACCATTACTATCGCTCACCGTCTTTCCACAATCCGAAATGCAGACGAGATTCTTGTGGTCGCAGATAACCGAATCTGCGAACGAGGAACGCACGATGAATTGATAGCGGAAAACGGAATTTATGCACATTATTACGAAATGCAGTTCGAGTAGGGAGAAACGGCTGAAAGACTTATAATCATTATTCTAATGATCACAATAGAACTTCTGCCTGCAGATTGAGAGGAACCTTTATGAAAAAGATTATGAATCCGCGTTTGATGCTGATTGCTTCAATGACCATATTCGGAACATTGGGTATCTTTGTTAGAAACATTCCCGTTTCTTCCGGCGAATTAGCTTTATATCGTGCTGTTTTGGCAGCACTATTGATCGCAGTATTTCTGCTTTTAACGAAACAGCGTATTCCGTTTGCAAATATAAAAAAGGAAGTCCCCCTGCTTCTTGCATCAGGCGTAGCGATGGGCATTAACTGGATTCTTCTTTTTGAAGCATACAAATACACAACGGTCTCTGTTGCTACACTGAGTTATTATTTTGCCCCTGTCATCGTTACAGTTGTCTGTCCTGTTCTTTTTAAGGAGAAACTTACAGGAAAACAGATTATTTGCTTTATCATGTCAACGCTCGGACTTGTGCTGATTACCGGTATCGGTGATATTGGCAGCGGAAACGATTTTGTAGGCATATTATTCGGTCTGGGTGCAGCTGTCTTTTATGCAACAGTCATTCTTCTGAATAAATTCATCAAGAATGTAGAAGGCATCCATAGAACGTTCTTGCAATTCCTATCCGCCATTGTAATTCTAGTTCCTTACGTTATTATGACAAGCGGAGTGACATTAGGGAATCTTAATGGAATAGGTTGGGTAAATCTACTGATAGTCGGTCTCATTCACACCGGTGTGACATACTGTATGTATTTTTCTTCTTTGAAGGAATTGCCTGGACAAAAAGCAGCAATCCTCAGCTATATCGACCCTCTGGTTGCAGTTATGATTTCCGTCACGATTTTAGGTGAATCCATGACATTGTGGCAAATGATAGGCGGTATTTTAATTCTGGGATTTACTCTCTGGAATGAACTCCCACCTAAAGCCAGAGATTAGGGCGGTACAGATGGCTAGTGTGGCAGTCAATGGTTCTGATTAGAACTAGATTCTGCCAGCTGATACATATCATCCTTGACGACAAAAAGCCCGTACTGACATCCCATCAGTACGGGCTTACTTGTTAATATCGGCTTTAACTATCTTATTCCCACTCGATCGTCGCACAAGGCTTCGGGCTCATATCATAGCATACACGATTTACATTTTTTACTTCTTTCAAGATTCTGTCAGTAATCTTCATCAGAATCGGCCACTCGATCTGCTCTACGCTTGCACTCATAGCATCAATGGTATTTACTGCACGAATGATCACCGGATACTCGAAGCATCTTGCATTATCCTTCACACCTACTGATTTAAAATCCGGTACTACTGTGAAATACTGCCATACTTTCTTATCCAAGCCAGAGTTTGCAAACTCTTCACGAAGAATCGCATCAGATTCGCGCACTGCTTCCAGACGTTCTTTTGTGATCGCACCAAGACATCTCACGCCAAGACCCGGTCCCGGGAATGGCTGACGATATACCATGCCATGCGGAAGTCCAAGTTCGATACCACAAGCCCGAACCTCGTCTTTAAACAGATAGTAAAGTGGCTCTACCAGATCAAACTGGAGATCCTCCGGAAGTCCACCTACATTGTGATGAGATTTTACAACCTTAGCTGTCTTTGTTCCGCTTTCTACAATGTCCGGGTAAATCGTTCCCTGAGCAAGGAAATCAATTCCTTCCAGCTTTCTTGCTTCTTCTTCGAATACACGGATAAATTCCGCTCCGATAATTTTTCTCTTCTCTTCCGGATCTGCCACGCCTGCAAGTTTTCCGAGAAATCTCTCAGAAGCATCCACATAGATTAAATTTGCATCCATCTGATTTTTGAACACTTCTACAACACTCTCAGACTCTCCCTTACGCATCAGTCCGTGATTTACATGCACACAGACTAACTGTTTACCGATTGCTTTAATAAGAAGAGCTGCTACCACGGAACTGTCAACACCGCCGGACAACGCCAGCAATACTTTCTTATCTCCCACCTGCTTACGGATCAGTTCTACCTGATCCTCCACAAAGTTCTTCATGTTCCAGTTTGCTTCCGCTTTACATGTATCAAAAAGGAATGCCTTCAACACATCTTCCCCCGGAATCTGATCATGCACTTCTTCACATTTTGCTGTCGGATGATCAATTGCCATCACCGGATAACCAAGCTTATAAATCTCTTCACACACATCTACCGGTGTTCCGTCTACCACACGGTTAACACCGCCATTTAAAATAATACCTTTTACATTATCAAACTTTTTAATCTGTTCCGGTGTAATATCATGCGGATGAATCTCACTATATACACCCATATCACGAATCTGTCTGGCAATCACTGTGTTTTCAGTGCTTCCAAGATCCAGAATAACAATCATGTCCTGTTTCATATGTTTCTTGCTCTCCTTCCATTTTAATTGTCTGTCATATTATCAAAATATCCCTGAATCAAGATAACCGGTGTTCCTTTGTCCCCGGAACCACTGGTCAGGTCGCACAGCGAACCGATCAAGTCTGTAAGACGTCTCGGTGTTGTTCCCTGAGAAACCATGTTGCCCACCAGGTTATCATCTTTCTCTTTGATCTTCTTAGAGATTGCTTCTTTTAACGCTTCACCTGACAGATCTTTAAAGTCATTATCTGCAAGATATTTTAATTTCAATTCATTCGGAGTTCCCTCAAGTCCTTCCGTATTTGCAACAGATACACATGGATCTGCAAGCTCCCAGATTTTTCCAACAGGGTCTTTGAATGCACCATCACCATATACCATGACTTCTACATGCTTGCCTGTCTTATCAAGAATCTGCTTCTGAACTTCCAGTACAAGATCCGTACATTCACGTGGAAATAGTTTCACGCTTTCTTCTGTAGATTTGTTAGATCCAAGAAGTCCAAAGCGCTCATTACATCCGCTTCCGTCCACCGGACTTGTAAGAATGTCATCCATTCCATATACGCGCTCTGCACCATTCGCTTTCAGAATACGCTTCGTTCTTTCTCTTGAATGGATATCACATGCAAGTACATTCTTTGTATATTTTAAAATCTCCTGTGGCTGATTTGCAAAAATCACTTCCACATCAGCGCCTGCTTCACGGATTACTTCGCTATAATATTCTACATAATCCACTCCGGTAAATGGATGGATATTTTTACCAAATAATTCACGGTATCTCTTTTCGTCCAACACATCACTATATGGATTAATACCAGCTTCATCAAGCTGATCTAAAGATACTAATGCATTTCCCACTTCATCACTCGGATAGCTGAGCATAAGAATTACTTTCTTTGCGCCCTTTGCTATTCCTTTCAGACAAATAGAAAAACGGTTTCTGGAAAGAATCGGGAAAATAACGCCGATCGTCTCTCCGCCTAATTTTTCTTTTACATCTTTGGCAATGGCGTCAACAGATGCATAATTTCCCTGTGCTCTTGCAACAATAGATTCTGTCGCTGCGATTACGTCACGATCACGAAGTTCAAAGCCTTCGCTCTTTGCCGCCTCCAGCACGCTCTCTACAATAATACCTGCCAGATTATCTCCTTCACGGATAATCGGACAACGAATTCCTCTTGATATGGTACCTACTCTTCTTTCCATATTTTCTATCCCCTTGTATTAAAATGAAATATATTACCAAATATCACTTTATCACAACCGACGCATTTTGACAATTCTAATCTCCAAATAATGGTGTAGAATAATAGCGATCTGCACTGTCCGGAAGCAAAACAACGATGGTTTTCCCTTCATTTTCTTTGTATGATATAGGAGAATCATTTGCATGCAGCGCAGCGCCTGCAGATATTCCCACTAAAATCCCTTCTTTTTTAGCAAAAAGTTTTGCCACGCGAAAAGCATCTTCACTCTCTGCGCAGAAAATCTCATCATAAACCTCAGTATTCAACACAGCCGGTACAAAGTTAGCTCCGATTCCCTGTAACTTATGCGGTCCTGCCTCTCCACTGGATAAAAGAGGAGAATCTGACGGCTCCAATGCTATCACTCGAATCTCCGGTTTTTTTGACTTCAAATATTCTCCGGTTCCTGTAAGGGTTCCTCCGGTTCCTACACCCGCAATAAAGAAATCCACTTCACCTTCTGTATCTTCCCAAATCTCCGGTCCCGTTGTCAGGAAATGTGCCTTCGCATTTGCCTTATTATCAAATTGTCCCGGAATAAAGCTATCAGGAATCTCTTTTGCAAGTTCTTCTGCCTTCTCGATAGCGCCGCTCATTCCCTTCGCGCCTTCGGTCAGCACAATCTCTGCTCCATAAGCCTTCAAAATATTTCTTCTCTCTACACTCATCGTATCCGGCATTGTTAAAATCATTCGATAGCCTTTTACTGCTGCAATTGATGCAAGACCGATTCCTGTATTTCCTGAAGTAGGTTCGATAATAACTGCACCTTCTTTTAAAATCCCTTTTTGTTCCGCATCTTCAATCATAGATTTTGCCGCGCGATCTTTCACACTTCCCGTCGGATTCAAATACTCCAATTTTACAAGCACTCTAGCTTTTAAGCCCAGCTCTTTTTCAATATTTACTATTTCCATAAGCGGTGTATGACCGATAAGTTCCAATGCACCTTTATAAATCTTTGCCATATTTTCTCTCCTCCTGTTCTTTCTTATCTTCTACTCATTATTTTCATTCTATTCTACAGTATAGCATTTCTTCTCTCTATTTTCCTATAATTAATTTCCCAAAAGGTTCGTAATATTCGTGTAATATTTTCGTTTTTTTCAGAATATATCTGATTTTTTCATTTGTAACAATCTTATTATTATATATTTTCTTTCTATTTTCATTATAGTTCTGCATAATTTTTTCATTTTTCATTTTCCTTTTTGATGAAATTCCTATATAATAGAGGGTAAAGAGTTTTTCAATTAAGATTAGGAGGATACATATGTCAAAAAGAACAGATATTCACAAAGTACTAATTATCGGTTCTGGCCCGATCATCATTGGACAGGCCTGCGAATTTGATTACTCTGGAACTCAGGCATGTAAAGCCTTGCGTAAACTTGGTTATGAGATTGTGCTGGTAAATTCTAATCCGGCTACTATTATGACTGATCCAGAAACTGCCGACGTCACTTATATCGAACCTCTGAATGTGGAGAGACTGGAACAGATTATTGCTAAAGAGCGTCCGGATGCGCTTCTTCCAAACCTTGGAGGACAATCTGGTCTGAATCTTTGTTCAGAGCTTGCACAGGCAGGTATTCTTGATAAATATAATGTAAAAGTTATTGGCGTACAGGTTGACGCGATCGAACGTGGTGAAGACCGTATCGAATTCAAGAAATCTATGGATGAGCTTGGTATTGATATGGCAAGAAGCCAGGTTGCATATTCTGTAGAGGAAGGTCTTGCAATCGCAGATGAGCTTGGTTATCCGGTTGTACTTCGTCCTGCTTACACAATGGGCGGCGCCGGCGGCGGACTTGTATATAATAAAGAAGAGTTAAAAACAGTTATGGCAAGAGGTCTTCAGGCTTCTTTAGTGGGACAGGTTCTTGTAGAAGAATCCATTCTCGGATGGGAAGAACTTGAACTTGAAGTTGTTCGTGATGAAGATGGTAATATGATTACTGTCTGCTTCATCGAGAACATCGATCCTCTTGGCGTTCACACCGGTGATTCCTTCTGCTCTGCTCCAATGCTTACGATTTCAGAAGAAGTTCAGCAGCGTTTACAGGAGAAATCCCACAAAGTCGTAGATTCTGTTAAAGTAATCGGTGGTTGTAACGTACAGTGGGCACACGATCCTAAGACAGACAGAGATATTATCATCGAGATCAACCCAAGAACTTCCCGTTCTTCCGCACTTGCTTCTAAAGCAACCGGTTTCCCGATTGCTTTGGTGTCTGCAATGCTTGCAGCAGGTCTTACTCTGAAGGACATTCCTTGCGGAAAATACGGAACTCTTGATAAATATGTTCCAAACGGAGACTACGTTGTAATCAAATTTGCTCGTTGGGCATTTGAGAAATTCAAAGGTGTTGAAGATAAACTCGGCACACAGATGCGTGCAGTCGGTGAAGTCATGAGTATCGGTAAGACTTATAAGGAAGCTTTCCAGAAGGCAATCCGAAGCCTTGAAACCGGTCGCTACGGACTCGGACATGCAAAAGATTTTGATACAAAATCAAAAGAAGAGCTTCTGAAAATGCTCATCACTCCATCCAGTGAACGTCACTTCATCATGTACGAAGCACTGAGAAAAGGCGCAACTGTAGAAGAGATTAACGAGATCACAAAGGTGAAGACATGGTTCATCGAACAGATGAAAGAGCTGGTAGAAGAAGAGGAAGCTCTGATTGCCGGTAAAGGTTCACTTCCTTCTGACGATCAATTGATTGCCGCAAAGAAAGACGGATTCTCTGATAAATACTTAAGCCAGATCTTAGAGGTGTCTGAGGATGAAATCAGAAACCACAGAATTGAACTCGGCGTTGAGGAAGCTTGGGAAGGTGTTCACGTAAGCGGAACCGAAGACAGAGCATACTACTACTCAACTTACAACGCAGAAGATAAGAATCCTGTATCAAATGACAAACCGAAGATCATGATCCTCGGTGGCGGTCCAAACCGTATCGGACAGGGTATTGAATTTGACTACTGCTGTGTACATGCTTCTTTAGCTCTTAAGAAGCTTGGCTTTGAGACAATCATCGTAAACTGTAACCCGGAAACAGTATCTACAGACTACGATACTTCCGATAAGCTTTACTTTGAGCCATTAACACTGGAAGATGTATTAAGCATTTACAAGAAAGAAAAACCGGTCGGCGTTATCGCACAGTTCGGCGGACAGACTCCTCTGAACCTTGCAGCTGATCTTGAGAAAAACGGTGTGAAGATTCTCGGAACTTCCCCATCCATCATTGACCTTGCAGAAGACCGTGACCTCTTCCGTGAAATGATGGATAAGCTAGAGATTCCAATGCCAGAGTCAGGAATGGCTACTACTGTAGAAGAGGCTTTAGCTATCGCTACAAAAATCGGTTATCCTGTTATGGTACGACCTTCTTATGTACTTGGCGGACGCGGAATGGAAGTTGTCTATGATGATGAAAGTCTGACAAATTACATGAAAGCAGCTGTCGGTGTAACACCGGATCGTCCGATCCTCATCGACCGTTTCTTAAATCATGCATTAGAATGTGAAGCAGACGCGATCAGTGACG
>ENA-ORUU01001421-ORUU01001421.1-human-gut-metagenome-genome-assembly--contig:-NODE-1421-length-12707-cov-3.45234_pt1 | contig 12707 bp, 9 predicted proteins | sample MGYA00242085_ERZ509221 | MGnify/ENA primary metagenome ERZ509221 (study PRJEB26280, sample SAMEA2338809) | human gut metagenome | biome: human gut; feature: human-associated habitat; material: faeces... | reverse complement strand
GTGGTCAAGCGCTCCAGTGATCGGTATTTGCTGACACTGATGCAGCCACAGAGAGAAGAATAATTTGGAAGGAGGTGCTGTCGTGAAAAGAATTGCTGTTGTGGAAGATGAAGTCTATATGCGGGAAGAGCTCTGCAATATGCTCCAAAAGGACGGGTATCTTGTGGAGGCAATCACCGAGTTTGAAGATGCCGCTCGGCTCTTGGCAGCCCTCCGTCCTGACCTTGTGATCTTAGACCTGAATTTGCCGGAGATCAGTGGCTTTCAAATCTGTCAGGAGCTAAAGAATAAAACCGCTATCCCCGTCCTGGTGCTGACTTCCAGAGACCAGGTAAAGGATGAACTGCAAGCGTTCCAGTTGGGTGCAGATGAATATTTGACGAAGCCGTGCAGAAAAGACCGGCTTCTTGCCAGGGTATCCAATATTCTCAAAAGGTATGAAGGCCGTACCAACCTCATAGAGGGATTGGATTTCCTGTTGGACCAGCAGACTTACACACTTTATATTCATAACACCTCTGTGGTGCTTCCCAAAAATCAGGGAAAACTGTTGGTTGCTCTTTTGGCCAGTGGTGATGCTCTGGTCACGACGGAGCAGCTTTGCTTAGCACTATGGGGAACCACAGAATACATAGACGAAAATGCCTTGCAGGTTAACCTGACCCGGTTGAAAAAGACGATGTCCGGTCTGGAGATGAAGCAACGAATCGTTGCGGTTCGTGGGATGGGCTATCGTTTGGAAGCGGAGGTATCTCCATGAAGCAGTTTTGGCGCATAATAGAACGGTACTACCCTTGGCTGCTGTTGCTGCTGGGTGTGGATTGCTTTTGTTCTATCATTCTTTGGATTTCTGACATTCAGGCATTTCAGACCTTGATTGGGTTAGTGGTTCTGACAAGCATCCTTCTGTTTTCAGCGATCCTGTTTGTGCTAAACAAGCGGGAGACCACCCGCCGAGAGCTGTTCCGGGATTTCCTCAGTGATCCTACCATCTGCAACAAGGAACGGCTGCTCAGTGCCATCAGCCGGGAAGAAGGAGAATCTATCCAGCTTCTGGCATCCGTTTTACAGGAACACAAAACTGAGAGTAACAGTATGGCAGATGCCCTACAGGACTATGAAGAATATGTGGAGGGCTGGGCACATGAAGCGAAAACGCCCCTATCGCTGTTGACTATGCTCCTGGATAATCGGAGCGACGAAATATCTCCTCCCCTGCAAGCAAAGCTGGATTATGTCCGCAGTCAGCTTCAGGAGGATGTCACTCAAATGTTATACTATGCCCGGTTAAAGAGCAGTACAAAGGATTATCAGTTTGAGGATATCAATTTGAATGACTGCTTGGGGGAAGTTCTGGAGGACTATGCCCCACTTCTGGAAGAAAAGCAGTTTGTAATTCTCAATAAACTGCAATCTGAAACAGTCTATACAGACCGTAGAGGGCTTCAGTTTATGTTGGGACAGATCGTGAGCAATGCCATAAAATATAGCAGCGATAGTCCCATGCTAACAATCTCTATGATACATTCGGAGATCGCAGATGTCCTTTCAGTTGAGGATAACGGCATCGGTGTAAAAAAATATGATCTGCCGTATATTTTTCAAAAGGGCTTTACCGGGGATTCTACTGACAGCAGAAAGAAAGCTACCGGTATAGGGCTTTACCTGGTTAAGAAGATGGCTGACGATCTAAACCTTCGTCTGGAAGCTGCTTCCCAATGGGGAAAGGGCTTTAAGATAGTCATCTTCTTTCCAAAATTGAGATTTAATGGAAAATCATATAAATAGAAAAACGCCCGCAGATTTTCTCCTGCGGGCAGCGTGGTGTCAGCTATCCAAAGGCTTGTATTGTTATTCTTTAATCTTTCTTTAAAAAATATGATAAAAGGTTTGCCCACAGGAAATTCTTACTCAATCTCTTCTCCATCTATATATAGTTGAAATTTATCAGGATTATTGACAACGTCATAGTCCTTTCCGTATTCTATAGCCTATATTCGGCTGTCATTACCGACTCTCCTTCTTCAATATCCTCTTTCCATAAATAAATGTACATATCAAGGCTCGTCGCATATCCATGGTCTGTTGAGAATTTTGTCGAATGAAAAGAATCATCCTTGTACATCTGCAAAAGTTCTCTTGCAAACGCTTCTCTATCTTCAATATTTTCCCGGTTAGCGACCACAGTTATATTTTCATCACGATTTATGGAAAATGTTCCAACTACATCCGGTTCACCTTTCTTATGACCGGATTCAGATTTCATATAAATACTTTTTGCCGCAATTATCAAGATCACTGCTCCTGAGATCACTGCAATGATACTTCTCTTCATATTTCCATTCATTCCCTTCTAACTGTCCTACTGCATAATCTGTTACTTCTTTCAATATCGATTTGTCTCTTTTAAGTGTTACTTTCTTTCGTTCTTTCTGCACAGACAGATTAACATCTTCAAATCCTGCATTTTGCCTATATCTATTTTTAAGAATTATATATAGTTCTTTAGAACTATAATATCATGGTTTTGATTGCGAAAAAAGACATGTTTTACAAATAAATCCATAAAAAAAAGAAGAGCTTTATGCCCTTCAATTTTGCAGTTAATTCTATTAGCCTACAAAAGCTCTGACTGCATTTAAAATTCTTTTCTGTTCGTTCTTTGGTAATTTTTCTATCATTTCAGACAATTCATTGGTAACACCTGTGACAGAATGTGTCACGACATCAATCAGCAGTGCATCTGCCGATATATCAAGTGCATTGGCTATCGCTACAAAGGTATCCAATTTTGTTACTTTTAGTCCTCTCTCTATCACACTGACATGTGTTGTACTTAAATTTACCAGCGCTGCCAGTTCTTCCTGTGTAAGATTTTTTGCCTCTCTTGCAGCCTTGATTCGCTGACCAACCGCTTTTAAATCCATCGTAACACCTCCTTCAGAACGATAATTCGCTCTAAAATTAGTATACTGATGGATAATCAAAAGATACAGAATCTACAGAAGATGTGCTAGTTCTTTAGAACAAGTATTGATATTTTATATATCTTAACTTCCGGTTTTTTACGACTCTTTTTCTTGACCTCTTTATCTATTGTACTCTGATTTGTCATATGATTACCTCCGATAGCAGTCGTCCCCCCTTGTGATGATACCGTGTGCTTTTGCAGATGTGCGATACTCGTCTGTGGTGCTTAGCGGGACAAACTTTTCTTCGGTCAAATATTCAAGGGAGATTTCCCGTTTCCACCTTGCCACCAGCATACGGGCAGCGTCAAAGGACGCATGACGAATAACAATCCGGCAATAGGTATCATGCACTAAAATATCCGAATCCATATAGAAAGCACATATTGAACAACACTGCCAAAATCAGAGCTGACAGTATAAATGCCACTTTTCCTTTCCCCTTTGTATACCAGCAGATAAAAGCCAATAATGGAGAAATAGATGTAAATCCAAACCAAACCACCGCATAGCTTCTTGGAAAAAATCCTGCAATATAGTTTGAATACAAATAGTAACTTGCAACCATACCAACAAAGAATGCAAAAACATTAATGCTTTGCGTTCAGTAAAACCACATCTCTCTGCAATAGCTATGTTAGATTCAAAATAAAATATTTTAGAAGAAACACTCTCCGGATCTCTTCTTTTTGTTTGTAAAGAAAAATACTGATCGATTTTCCAATCTCTTCATCATTCCTGCCCGGAGCATACCTTTCATCCGGCAGTACATCTGCAAGTTCATCCAATGCCATAACCATATTGGCTGATCGTTTTTGGGCTTTTAGTTTTCTAAATTTATCGATGGAAATATTTCTGACGATTGTGGAAATATAAGATTTAAACAGGATAAATTTTTCTCATAATACCGTTCCAGGAAAAGGACCAGTTCTTCCCCTTCCTCGTCTTTCGTCTCATCCAGGTTTGATAAATCTGCAAACTGGATCTTTTTTCGGTGCATGTCGTCTGCATAGGATCCTTTTGTCAGCCGTAACATGGCACGAAACACTACCTGTCCATTTTTTTGGATAAATAAAAACTTTTTATTGGAATCAAAACAGGACAACAGACAGTGGCTGTTGCTTCCGGTACGGTAAGAAATGCAGGAATAAGTTGGGATTTCTCCAATTTGCATGATTGGAAGAAGTCTGGTTTCCTCTTGCAGTGTCAGATCTCCGCAAATGTAGGTCAGATCTTTTTCCCATTCCAGTTCCACTTCTTTTGATACCGCAAAATCAATCTCTCGGCTAAGATCACCAGCCGGATATTTCAGTTTTTCAAATTTTCCAAGCAGTTCTGCTACAACAAGTCTGCGGATTTCTTCTTTCTTGGATGGCTGCTGTTTTAAATAGGTTGCTATAACTTCAGCTCCTCCCGCAAAGATAAACTCTCCGATCCGTGTAGCATTTGTTTTTACAAAATCCTCAGAAAACGTAAGTTTTTCCTTTAATACTCCCCAGGAAATATCCCGCATAATAAGTTTTTCTTTTAATTCCCAAAACGAACCACACTCCTTAATCAGCTCCAGATTCTTTAAAAGATAAAAGACCTGTTCTTCCATAGTAATCTCTTTTTCCATACCTTTTAACTGTTCCTGGTATACAAGAAGCCAGACTGCTGTTTCATAGCTTAAGCCACGGATATTTCCAAAATCTTCCCTTATCCATCTGGATAAAGGCTTTATGGACAATGCTTTTGCAAGTATCCCCAATTGTCCATCCTGAAATGTTCTTGGCATACACTTTCTCTTTAAAAGTTCCCGGAGGACACAGATCTGGTCGTCTATTCGCATACAGGTTAGTTGCCCGTATAAGCATATGACTGTTTTTTCAGCCCTGCAAAGAAGTTTTAACTCCTCAAAAGTATACATTCTTTTTTTCAGATCGTGAAACTGCCGGCGTGGCAGGATTAGGTCAGCACTTTCTTTTAAATTCTTCTTGTTTACAGTATTTAAATTTAGATATTCCCGATAAACCGATTCCTCCAGCAATAGGGAATTATCTGGAAGGTCGTCGAAAAGCATTTTTTCTTTCTGGATCAGCCTCAAAAAGTTTTTCTTCTTTTGGGTAATTGCATATAACAGAAGTTCAGACTTTTTATAACTGAGACCTGAAAGGTCAATTCCAGATAATGGGTTCTGGTATAAAGTATTTACATAAGACACTCTGCTTTTAAAAACCTCTGATGCACCCATCCCATCCATAAAAATTCGTTCCAGTTTACAAAGGTCCGCATACAAAGCCCCATTCCACAGCCACAATTGCAAGCCATAAGACAGAAGGTCTTTTGGAATATATCCTGTTACAACCTGCATTTTTTCCAAAATTTCACCAGGTTTTTCCCTCAGCTGATCGAACTGGTTCTGGTTTAACGGTTCAATTCCTGCCTTGTATCCTGCCAGAGTGTTGACCAGTTTCAGCAGTTCAGGATCTTCAAGGCTTTCTATGGTTTTGGGCTTCTCCAGTAATCCAAGCAGAAGGTCAGAGGAAAATACCGGCTGAAAAAGTAGCATACGCCCTTTTTCTCCTGCCCTGTCAAAATCCAGCTCCCCGATACACATGGTCAGGCTGTTTACCAGCTGTTCCTTCTCTTCCAGGCTTAAATCCAGTTTTCCATAGTATTTCATATAATGATAAGCCGCCTCGTCTGGGATCATTGGATCAAAATATATTTTTTTCATCTGTCCGTATCCAATGTCCGATAACTTGTCATTCTCTACATTGGAAAGAATCTTCTGAAAACGTTCCATGTTTAAGCTGTCTTCCTCTTTTTTTAATTTTCCAAGACAATCTATTGCTTCTGGATTCTCCATCAGATACAACAGTGTTTCTTCACGTAAAGAAGGGATTATATCGGCTACCTGGTTTTTTATTATTTTTTCCGCTGCCCTTGCACAGTTTATTTCACCTTGTTCATTCAAAAGGCGAAACGGAATCGCTGCTTCGGTCATCTGCTTAAATTCCGTCAAATGTTTTATTACAGTTTCTACCATTATGCTGCCTCCATTCTGTCAAATATCTTCCGGACACCATCCAGTTCCAGCTGTCCATCTGCATATAGTTTCTGGATCAGTTCCATCAGATATTCAATTTCCTGTTTATCTGTTACTATTTTTCCTTTTCGTTTCAGGACATCCCTCATATACCCCAGTACCATTTTGGCACGCATGGAAATCCCATCAAACCTGCCATAGGCATAATAACTGTAAAGCGCTTTAAAGATCTGATCTGTGTCTGTATTTTTTCGGACAATATGATTGAAACTTTTTTTAAGTTCCTTTTCTTTCTTCCACCTTTCCATCCGCTTTTTCTGCTCGCTTTTCCAGTTCTTCTGTTTCTCATAATTTTGCAGTTCTTCTGCAGTCATATATTTTTTGTGCAGTTGTTCTTTCTGAAATCCTGATTCCATAAGCGGAAGAACCGCTTCTGCAATCTGCCTGGCTTCCTCTTCCTCCATCCAAAGCATTGTGCTCTCCTTAAGAAGAATTACCTGCAGAAACCTTACATAATACTCAGTATCTTCCGTAAAAAGCTTCTCTTCTGCCCAAAGGAATAATTCCCTGTGCATGCTTCTCTCCAACATTGGACGATAGATTTCACAGTTTTCTCTTTGGATCTCATAGTAATCCAGAAAAAAGGCTTTTTTCATGATCTGCCAGGGCACCAGATGACCAGAAACTCCATCCATACCGATTTTATCAACAAGAAGTTTCAAAAGGAAATAGCTGTTTTCCGTTTCAATATTTCCAATTTCACATTTTAAATAGAACAATATATGTTCCCACTTTTTTAACAAAGCTTCATACTCTTCTTTCGGATAAGAGCCTTTTATAACAATCTGCTCATGCTCTTTTACAAATTTTTGCATGAGACCAATTCCATCCAGGATCTCATTTTCACATAACAGATGGAATACATAGGTCAGGTCATAATTCCCTGTTCTCCGGAAAATATCTGAATACTCATGTCCAGTCAGATCCCGGTATTTCTTCAGGTAAGATACTAGTTCCTGTTTTTCAAAGACATTTCCTTTCAGTGTATCATTGACACATTCCTCAAAGGCTTCCTCATCCAGCTGTCCGGCCAGACATTCCCATTCTTTTTTATTTAAGTCTATGTAATGCCACTTTTTCAGTCCGTTTTTCCGAAAAGGGAATAATGCCAGAAACGTTTTTACATTTTCCACATTCAGGCATTCATACAGGCACTGCTGTATTTTTTCATTTCCATCAATACGTACCGGAAGCAGATCATACTGACACAAAAGTGTTTTGCATAGTTTATAAACGGCATCCGGGTAGGGCTCTTTTCCGGGCAGAAAGGTTTTTAAAACATTTACTGCAATCTTCTCGGCTGTAAGAGACTCTTGATCCAGCTGACCCAGCCCGCTTTCTGACCTTGTAAGGACACCATTTAGAAAAATCACTTCTTCTTTGGTATAGCCGGATTTTTCCAACTGCCCGATCAATATACCATTCGCATTTTCTGCGTTTATTCGGGATAATTTCATCAGCCGTTTTAAGACAGCCACATCCTTTGTCCGGTCATTTTTTAATCTTTTGTCATATTTGCCTGTAACCCAGGCATAAACAGGCCAGTCTTCATAAACGGATATGGTGCGTCTGCTTCCAAGGCAGGCTGCAACCTTTCCCTTTAGCAGCTGCCATAAAGTAATATCTTCCGGAAAAACAGAGAGGATAAAAACCATTTCCTCCACCTTTTCGTATGGATATGCATATAACTCATCGAACCAGGATTTCCGGTCTTTTTCCGAAAGCAGGCATCCAACTGAAATGCAGCACAGATCCTTTTTTCCAAGTACTTTGCCAAACTGCTTCCAGAAACGGCTTTTTTGTGTTCCGTTAAACATACATTTTTCCTGCAGATAATCACTTTTTGCAAGTGCAAGACCAAGCGCACGGTAGACAGGTTTTGTCATTGACCGGTGTGCATTTATACGCTCTAATACTTCATCGGGATAATAAAGACCATATTCTTCCTCCAAGCTCTGCTTATAAGCACCATAAAACAGGTCATTTTCTTTTTCCTTACGCATAAAATTCATTTTATCTTCCCGCGAAGAGGACTGATAAATCATGGATACCATCTGTCGATACAGATTAATATCCAGCCATTCTTTATAAATGTTCCATTCCATTTTAATCTCCCTTTTCCTGTTAAACTTAAAATTAACCATTTCAACAGCGTTATCCCTGTTCAATGTAACGGATGCTGTTTTGCCTGCATGTAAATTCCGGACACAGGGAGCGCCAAAGTTCTTCTAACTCCTTCATATTGTGTGCACTCAGCTCCGTTTCATGCTCTTCCCCATACAGATCAGTAAATCCAATCTGGTAGGTTCCTCCTGTGCTTTTCACGATACCTTTTCCGGCTTCCCTTATAGTCATGTCATTCTCTCCCTTCCATGTAGTTTCTTTCCATTAAATAAGGGGACAATATTGTCCCCAAAAGTTTTATGCAGCAATATAAAGCTCTTTTTCCTTGCTTGCAAGGGGCAGGACATATGTGCCAGATGATGTGTTTTCTGATACTTTACACCATCATGATAAGAAGGAAAGTTCATAACCCGTCCATTTTTTTCATAGGGTTTCAGCTCTTCCCTCTGCCCTGGTTCCATGGCGGGAACCGCAAGTCCCCAGGCCACCTTGCAAAGATTGCATCTTAATCCTGCATACCCAAGATATTCTTTTACAAACTGTTCCGCACTGTGGATGTTGAAAAAATAACGGGCATACTCCAGGGAGCGGCACAGTATTTTTCCCTCTTGAAATCCTGCAAAATAACAGTCTTTTTTTAGTTCAATCACATACCCGGTTGCGTAGATTTCCTTTCCAGGATTCCGTTTTTTGGAATCCGTATGAATCTGTAACAACTGCTCGGAATAAATCTTTTTTCTATCCTGCATCATATTCCTCCTGTTTTTAATTTGCTCTTCTAAGTAACTTTGCAAGCTGTTTGGTCAGACGAACTGGCAGTTCCCCCAGATCTGAAATATCAAGATAAGCATTTCCGTAAATCTCCTGGATCGCTTTTTTGTCCCAGCCAATTGCAGCAGCCTGGAACACAATTCCTTTCTTTACAAGTTTTTCCTTGATTTTTCTTAGGTCTGCCATGGCATAACTTCCAGAATAACAGGTTGCATTTGGCAATCCGTCACTGATCAAAAACAGCATTTTATGTTTTTCCGGCCGGTTCAGAAGCTTATTTGCCACAAAAAGAAGGGCTGCCCCATCCCGGTTGCTGCCACAGGTTTCCATAGTGGTAATTCTCAGACGGTCGTTTCGGTCTTCTGCAAACTCTGCACAACTGTGAAAATAGACGGTTTCCTCACTGGGATTATTATGACTGTAGCCATCCGTATGGTGCCCATATACAAGAACCGGGATTCCAGCCTTCCTGCAAAAATCATATAAGGTAAGGGCAGCTGCCTTGGCAGCTTCCATACGCTGTCCCATCATGGAATCGGAATTATCCACTAATACACAGACTGCTGCATCCGTTTTCTTTCCCTGAAAAGTCCGCTTGTACACCGCACCGCCAGGATCCGCAATTGTACGCATATCCAGCCGCTTTCCGAAAAACATCCTGTGTTCCGTTCGTTCCTTCTGGTTTTCCAGAATTGGAAGAAATCTGACCCGAAGCCGCTTTTCCGTTCTTTTTACAGCAGCTTCATATAGGGGAAGAAACTTCTTTTCCGCTTCTGTAAAGACATTCTTATACAAAATCTCTTTTTTCACCCTGTCATGAGCCGCATCAAATTTCATCCCATCCACTTCCTTCTGTAGTCGGTTTCGGACTTCCAGTCCTATTTTCTGATCTACAGTTCCCTCTACCAGCTGAAAAAGAATCTTTTGGAATATAAGTTCAGATTTCTCATCTGTACTCTCTTTTTGGTCTTCGCTTCTTTTGGAAACCTGTATGATCCTGGCATTTTCAACATCTGGTAAAGCTTTTTCCTCTGCCTCCGATTCCTGGATAAAGGCTGGAAGGTTCTCCGTCAATTCTTTTAAATACTTATCCATGGCACTTTCCATCTTTTTTTGCTGTTCTTCTGTCAGCTCTTCGCCACATCCATTTTCCTGAGCATTAGCTTTCCATTTTTCATTGTCCTTTTCAGGTGGTTCATCTGAAAAATCTTTTCCTGGCTGTTCCTCCTGGGGCGTTTCTTTTTCCGGAGATTGTTCCTGTGTCTCCTGCAGCTGTTCCCCATTTTCTTCCGGTTCCTGACATTCCTGTTTCAGTTCCTCCAGAAGCTTTCTAAAATACTTCCACATCTTTAGGAGAATCCGGTTTGTGGCCTGGTAACGGATCAGGTCACTGTCTGCTTCCACAGACAGATCTACAAGCTGTTTTACTTCATTTAAGGTATCCAGCATCTCACAGCTTTCCATATTCCAGGAATTTACGTAGCCCCGGAGGGCATACTGCACAAGTACTTTTAAAAAGACGGAAACCGGATCCGGATTCCCCTCCAAAAGTTCTTTCAAAGGAGGGATCCATTCCACATTACGTCTCCGGTTGACCAGAATCCCTTTTTTGATACTGCCAGGAAACAAACTGCACATTTTCTCCTCTATATATACGTCATTTAAAAGATTGCTGATATAGGAAGCGCATTCTGTCAGAAGGGATAGTACCGCCGGATCTTTCTTGGTCAGATAAGTATTCATTTCAGTCAATGCGCTCTCTTCATCCTCGTTTTCGGGCTCCGGTGCATCTGGATACCAGGTTCCCGCCTGCATTTTCTGTATATAGACTCTTCGAAGCCTGGAATCCGTAAATCTGGCATGGCCGCATTCATGTCCTAAAATTCCAACCAGGCTGTCACTTTTTTGTTCCAGTTCCAAAAAGCTGCCAGTGATTGTATTATCAACGTTGATGCCAATCCTCTTTCCGTCATTCCAGCCGGCAATCCCATCTGAAGCGTTCTGGTACAAAAGCAGCTGCTCCAGCTTTTCCCCTGCCACTTCATCTGCAAGATGCTGGAAAAGCCGCTGATAGCCTTCTGAAAAAAACACCTGCTGGGGGCTTAACTTTTTTTGTTCCTCTTTGATCCGTTCTCTATAAGTATCCTTCATTCTTTACTCCTGTTTCGAATAATATGGTTCGATATAGGTTTTCATCAGATGTTCCTGCTCTTCCGGATCCATTGCTGCCTTACTAAGGACCGCAATCTGGGCTGCCCGCCTGATATCTTTAATTGCCCGAAAAGTAAGCACCCAGTTTTCCAGTTCCCGGTAGCCGCAGACGCCATCCTGGAGATCTTCTTCCTTCAGATAAGCATGGATCTTTTTTACCACGGAAATCATAAACCTTAAAACGTTCTCATCTGCATACCCAGTCCTTGCCGTTATCCGCTGCTTCATTTCCTCTTCTGTAAGCTCCTGCTTGGGCTGGATCAGACTCATACGGGACAATACAGACTGGTTAAAATTCCCACATCCCACATAATCCAGGTTAGTGGTCATAATGATAATGGTATTCGGATCTCGTCGGATTTTTTCACCATTAATCAGATCTGTCACTGCACCGTCATCAAAAAGGGAATTCAGCCTGGTCAGGGTACCCGGTTTCTCGATCATGGACGGTTCCTGTATTTCCAGAACCGAAGGCCGCCGGCATGCTTTTATGATTTCTGATTCCTTTAAGAAAAAATCCTTCTCTTTCCTTGCACTTTCATATCCTTTTTCAAAAGCCAGGCTCAAAAGTTTGTGGAATGCCTCCCCTTCTGAAATGCCGTCTTCATAAATACCGCTTAATACATAAAGCGCAGAGGCAGGATCCATCTGAAGGTCCTGAAAATCTGGCAGTTGCGGCAGCATCCTTTTTTTCGTTCCCATGTTTGGGACGGTACTTGCCAGGAGTTCCAGTTCATCCGTTCCAGGTCCGCAGGTAAATACGTAATAGGGAAGTCCTAAAATCTGGGCCAGCATCCTGGCATCTGTGGTTTTCCCGGTTCCTGCTTCCCCGGTCATCATAAACAGCCTTGCCGGGGTATGCGTCACCATTTCCAGAATCTCTTCCACTTCCTGGCTGGCAATATAATTCTCCGGAAGCATGGGAATCCTTTCTGCTTCGACAGAAGGGCAGGTAAAGCATCCTTTATAAGCCACTTTTAACTCTGCAATGGTAGCGTTATTCTTTCCTTTTTGCGCTCCCAGCACTTTAAAACTTCCGATTATACAGGCATTTGGGGCGTAAATTCCAGAATTAAGGTCAAAGGGCAGAAAACTGTCCTTTAATTTCCCGTTAAAAAACTGGTTACAGTCAAATGGAATCGTGTCTTTTGTTCCGGCCGTAACCCTTTGGTATAGGTTGTCACAGCAGAGGAGGGACATTTTAGGCACCAGCTGCACCAGTCCTTTTTTTAGGGCACGTTTTAACTCTTCATAGCAGGCATGAAACTCATCATCGTAATACCTGCTTTTGGAAACAATACTTGCAAAGGCAAGCATGGCAAGATATTCCTCCCCTGTGGAGCCCCCTTTTAAAACCCCGGGCATTTTTGTTGTATCTCCTCCGTCCGGATCTTTTTTCTTTCTGATCCCACAAAACCTTCCATTCCGGAAATTATAGGTCATGACACAAACTTCTTCATCCAGTGGATATTCCATACAAAAATACCGGATGGAATTTTCTACATTCTGGATCCCGGCAGCTCCCGCCTCCGGCTCTTTTT
>ENA-ORUU01001417-ORUU01001417.1-human-gut-metagenome-genome-assembly--contig:-NODE-1417-length-12750-cov-11.1179_pt1 | contig 12750 bp, 10 predicted proteins | sample MGYA00242085_ERZ509221 | MGnify/ENA primary metagenome ERZ509221 (study PRJEB26280, sample SAMEA2338809) | human gut metagenome | biome: human gut; feature: human-associated habitat; material: faeces... | reverse complement strand
TTTTAACTATCCATCCAGTTTCACCTAATTCAACGGATAACAATAAATTATCTATTATTTATTAAAATGGGCAATCCGTAAGATTATTGGATTGCCCATAAAACCTATATGTGAAAATTTTTCCGAGGGTGTTTTGTGGCAAGGATGTCTCTTTGCTTAGATACTGTAACATGTGTATAAATTTCCGTAATATTAATGGAGCTATGTCCTAGCATTTCCTGAATATAACGAATATCAACGTCAGCTTCTAAAAGACTTGTTGCAAAGGTGTGGCGAAACATATGAGGCGTTATGTGTTGGTCTATGGAGGCTAGAGCGGTATATTTGTTAATCATTCTGCGCACAGACTGATCGGACAGTGCTTTTCCCGATTGATTTACGAAAAAGTTGTTGCAGGTTTGCCTTTCTTTGCCAAAAGTGCCATTATATTCTGCTAAAATATTCATCACGGATTCATTTCCAATTTGGATACGGCGCTCCTTGTCACCTTTTCCATAGATAAGAATGGTTCCGTCGTACAAATTCACGTCATTGATTTTTAAAGAACAAAGTTCTGATATTCTCATGCCGGTTGCAAATAACAGCTCCGTAACGGCAGCATCTCTGAGGGCATTTCGTTTCTGGTAGGAAGTCTTGGCATTTTCACGTTGCTTGTATATGGTAGCCAAAAATGTTTCAACCGTATGTAAGGGAATGGTCTTAGGCAGTATTACGGGTTCTCGGAAATGTATCAGCACTTTGCTGAATGGATTATGTTCAATGATGTCCTGATATTCCAAGTAGCGGAATAAGGCTTTTACTGATGCTATTTTACGTTTTGCAGTTTTGGGTTTATATTGTTCATGCAGCCGGGCGATATACTGTTCCAATGTTTTGGAAGTAATCTCTGCAATATTGATGATGGGAATCTGCTCTGAAAACTGCCTCAAATCAATTCGGTATGCTTTCATCGTTTTCTCATCAAGACATTTTTGCGAATTGCAGTATTCCAAATAACTGCTAATGCATGTTTCTAAAGTATCCATAGTTCAAATCTCCTTTGTGTTTAAAGTATCGTATATTGATTTTAGTTCTTGCGTCTGTCTATTTCCATTTATTGTATGGATTTTATAAAACTGCTGTTTCTTGCAATAGAACTCTATAAGATGGCATATATTATATTTTTTTATCCACTTCTTGAAATGTTTTGTTGCCGTTTTCTGTAAAGATTAGTGAATATAAGAAGATGTTTGGTATATAAAGAGTTAAACTTGAAATCGCAATGAATCGGAATCTTCCAAAATGGCAACAGACAGGAATATTGTCACAAGCGTCGTAAGCGCCGGGCATCCGGCAGCGCACACGCACTCCCACGCAGGCGAATAGCGAAGCTGCTTAGAGACTGTAGAATTATGCCCAAGAAAAACAGAAATGCCAGGCCATGGACGGCCGGGCAAGGCGTTATGCGCCACGGACGGCGCATAAAAGCCGGTTTCGTCAAGTATAGAACCACCCCAAGGCATAATTCGTACAGCTCTCTTAGCAGCGTAGCGTAGCAGGCGCGGGAGTTCGTGTGTGCTGCACGGGTGCCCGGCGCTTACGCCACGCCCTCCCCACACAAAAAAGAAGAAAAATTTAATATCTAAAGAATTGCACGAAAAATCTGTATATAGTATAATGATAGTTCAGGAAAACAAAACGGAGGACCATGAATTTTGATAGATATACATTGCCATTTATTATACGGAGTGGATGACGGCTCAAAGTCGCTCGAGGAATCGGTAGAGATGCTCAAGATAGCCAAAAAGCAGGGCATTACAGGCATAATCCTCACACCGCACCTGCGCCATGGAATGTTTAAGCATCCGCTTGAAAAGATAGAGCGACACTATAAAAAGCTGATGCCATATGCAAAGAAGCTTGGAATAGAAATAAAGCTCGGCACAGAGTATCATGTGGCAACCGATATGATAGATGCCTTTCATGGTGGGCTGTGTCATACACTGGCAGATACACAGTATATACTCACAGAGTATTCACATTCCAGCGAATACTCGTTTGTATACAAGATGACGCGCGAAGCTATATTTGCAGGATATATACCGGTGATAGCACATGTTGAGAGATATGAGTGTCTCAGTGATATAAGCCGTATAGAGGATTTGCAGGAGCTGGGAGCACTCATACAGGTCAATGCAGACTCAGTGCTTGGCATAGATGGCAGACACTTCAAGAGATACACAAAGAAGCTTTTGAAGGCAGGACTTGTTGATGTAATAGCAAGCGACAGCCATGGTACAAAGGAGCGCGTCTGCAACATGAAAAAATGCTATGAGTACGTGGCAAAGAAGTTCGGTGATGACTATGCGCAGGAAATCATGCAGACCACACCGGAAAATATAATAAACGGAAGATAATAAGTGTAAATGCGGGGATACGTAATGGAGAGAGAACAGGATTTTGACAACGAGATAGAGATAGACTTAAAGGATCTGTTTCTTGAGATAATTTCATATTGGCAGTGGATAATTCTTGTTACGATAGCAACAGGTGCAGTGGCATTTGCAATAAGCAGATTTATGATTACACCTATGTATGAATCTACATCTGAGCTCTATGTACTTTCAAAGAGCACATCCATCACAAGCCTTGCGGATATCCAGACAGGCACCAGCCTGACAAATGATTACATAGTTGTAGTAAAGGGACGTCCGGTGCTGGATCAGGTCATAGAAAATCTGAATCTGAATGAGAGCTACAAGACACTTGGCGGAAGGGTGACGCTTGATAATCCGTCCAACTCGCGAGTACTCAATATCACAGTAACGGATCCCGATCCGCAGATGGCAAAGACCATAGCAGATGAGATAGCAAAGGTCGCATCAGCATATATAGCGGAGAAGATGAAGCAGGATCCGCCGACCATCATCCAGAGCGGATATGATGATGGAGGCGCGGTAAGCCCTAATATCGGCAAAAACACAGTGATAGGAGCCTTTGCGGGAGCATTTCTGTCGATTGCGGTTATAGTGGTTTCTTATCTGTTCAATGATACAATCATAGATACAGAGGATGTGGAGAAGAAGCTTGGCATGAACGTACTTGGTACACTTCCGCTTGATGAATCGGAAGATGACGGAGAGCAAGGAAAGGGCAGAAAGCATGGCAGAGGCAGCCACAGAAAGAAAAGAAAAAAGAAATCGGCTTCAGCATAAGGAAGCCTGTATCAGGAGATGGGCAGATGGAATTAGTAAAATTTGGCAAGCTAAAAGAACAAAGCTATACGATGAAGGAATCACTTCGAGCTTTGAAGACAAATATACAGTTTTGCGGGGATGATATACGCACGCTTCTTGTGACAAGCTCTGTACCAAATGAAGGCAAAAGCACCGTGGCACTTGATCTGGCACGGTCACTTACAGAGTCGGGAAATAGAGTGCTTTTCATAGATACTGATATGCGTAAATCAGTGCTTGCAGGGCGTCTGCGTGCCACAGCGGCAAGTGGAGGGGAGATATGCGGATTGTCGCACTATCTTTCCGGTCAGAGACGTCTTGAGGAAGTGATGTATGGCACGGAAATACCGGGCCTTTTTATGATATTTGCAGGGCCGTCTGTGCCGAATCCGACAGAGATTCTCGAGAAAAAATACTTTCAGGAGCTTCTTAATTTCGGCAAGGAGCACTTTAACTACATAATTATAGACTGTGCACCGATAGGAGCTGCCATAGATGCGGCAGTTGTAGCAAAGTATTGTGACGGAGCTATAATAGTGATAGGACAGGGCATGGCGAGCGCCAGGATGATACAGAGTGTGAAAAAACAGCTTGAGGCATCGGGAGTGAGGATACTGGGCGCTGTGCTCAACAAGGTAAACAACAAGAAAAACAGCCATGTCAGTGGGTACTATGGCAATTACTACGGCAGCTATTACGGGCAGTCGGATAAAGCATGAAAAGCATCGATGTAGAGTTAGGAAAATCAAATATGCTTCCGCTTATTGCAAGCCAGCAGTTTTATGCTTCGTGGAAGGTCTTTATCAGGGAGCTTTTGCTCAATGCCATGGATGCCTGCAATGTGCGGCAGGCACTTGAGTGGAGCTGGGGCACGGAGTTCCTTGAGATGGAGCAGGCAAGCCAGATGCGCGATGTCAGGGCCATATATGAGCCACGCATAGACATCACGTACAGCAGTGATACAAGACTGTTTACGATAGAGGATAATGGAATAGGCATAAATGAATATGACCTGGAGCACTTTATCGCACAGATAGGGGCAAGCTATTATACAAGCACAGATTTCTTCAATCAGCAGTTGAAGTATGAGCCGTATTCTCACTATGGCATCGGGATATGCTCGTGCTTTACAGTCTCAAAGGCTGTGCTCATCGAGTCGAAAAAGGATAAGGTCATAAACACTGCCTGGAACATAAGCAATCCGCAGGATACGGCACCGGTCATGGCAAAGTGGTTTGGAGAGAGCGGCCAGATAGAGTATGTCATATCGCAGAAAAAGACACCGGGCACACGCATCTCTATCCCCGTAAAACCATCATATGCGCCGTATATAGATCTGGACTTTATAGTAGAAACCATAAAGCACTATATGCTTACACTCCCTATACCTGTAAATATCAGGTGTGATACGAGGGAGGTATGCCTGTCACAGCCAAAGGCAAAGTGGAACTATCCGATGAATGAGCTTGTTGGCATGAATATCATACGAGTGGATAACAGCCTGCTTGAGGGCTATGTTGCCATATATCATCCAAAGCACAAGGGGTATTTTCATAAGTCCACGCTGTACCAGCAGGGAGTCCTTGTGTCAGATGCTACAGACATACTGGGGCTTGCACCATCATGGATAGACAATTTTTCGTATCAGCTCAATATCAAAAAGAGGTTTTTAAATATAAGCATATCAAGAGACGGTGCAGCCTTCGATGAAAAGCTCATAGAGCTCCGCCAGTATATAGGACAGATTATCATAGATGCCTTTGGGCAGAGCCCGCTTACACTTGGCCAGTATCTGTCAGATGGCAGAAAACGGCTGGTATGTGAATACGAGGCGGAAAACGAGCTGGTAAGCAGAGCTGTACAGGTGCTTGTATATATAAAGGAGCGCGAGGTAGAGGTTCCGGTGAGGACAGTAATAAACGGCTTTATCGGGCGGAAAATAAAGATAGCTTTCATGCAGAGGGCACTTTTTGCGCACTATAGGGAGAACTACCCTTATGATTATGGTCAGTTTATTGACAAATACGATATCATAGTATTTGAGCAGAATATCAGAGCCTTCTGGCAGTTTATGACACCGTATATCACATCGATGGAGTATGTTATGGGTGACATGCCGGGCATCATATACACGGATGTATCGGCAGACCTAACCGTGGCAAAGACAGCAGCAACGTTTCGAAACGACTACGTGCTAAGACCGGAGTATTATGATCTGGACCCTGTATTTTGTCTGGTGTCAAATGAGCTGACAGACCCGATGGAGCTGGTGATAAATACCCACAACCGCAATGCGATGCTTTTGCAGCGAGCCGAAAAGTACAAAAAGGTAAGGATTGCAAGAGCTGTGATCATAGAAAATATCAAGCAGAGGATACTGGGCAATGCATCCAGATGGAACAGTATCATAGATTTTGGAGGAGAGCTCGTGCACCAATATGAGCTGGAAAAGCCAATGAGCCTGCAGGCACAGTGGTGCCTCGAGAGAGACTTCCCGGATGAAATCAATGCGTATATAGCAAAGACCTTTACAGACAGGGAAATCGCAGATTACGGGCTTACAAGTCTTTATTTTACAAGGAAGGACTTTATAAAGTGGTGGATGGCACCATAGGTTGTACCGCCATGACATATATTATCAAACACTCATTGAAGCATGAATAAGGAGAACATGAAAATGGAGATATTAGACTTAAACAACGAAGAAGACACAAAAACAACCGATGAGATGGAGCCAAAAAAGCCGGAGGAAAAAACATCACCTGTCAAGGAAATCTTAAGCTGGGTGTTAACAATCGCATTCGCCATTGTAGCGGCAATACTCATAAAGAACTATGTCATTATAAATGCAAATATTCCGTCAGGCTCGATGGAGAATACCATACAGATTGGAGATGACATATTTGGCTTCAGGCTCGCATATACATTTTCAGACCCAAAGAGAGGGGATATAGTCATATTCAATGCACCTGATTCGCCTTCTGAGAAATACATCAAGCGTGTAATAGGTCTGCCGGGAGAGACAGTCACCATAGAGGACGGTCAGGTGTATATAGACGGTGAGGCGCTTGAGGAGGATTATCTCAAGTCAAACCAGAGCGGTGAGGATCCGTGGACAGTAAATGCCGGACCTTACGAGTTTAAGGTGCCACAGGACTCATATCTGCTGCTCGGTGACAACAGAAATGGCTCATCAGACGCAAGAGTCTGGGAGCACACATATGTGTCCAAGGACGATATACTTGCAAAAGCGATATTCAGATATTACCCGTTCGACAGATTCGGAGCGGTGAAATAAGCTGTAAATCAGGATATAAAATAAAAATAGAGGTAAAGTAAATGCCAAAGACAGAAACAGATATTGAAAAACGAAATAAATATGGCATGTTGTGCGGTATAGTCGGTATATTTTTAAACCTCATACTCTTTGCCGGCAAGCTCTTTGCAGGAATGTTTAGCGGTGCAATCTCGATCACTGCGGATGCATTCAACAACCTGTCAGATGCAGGCTCATCAATCATCACGATAGCGGGCTTCAAGATGGCGGCACAGAGAGCCGACGAGGAGCATCCATACGGACATGCGAGGATGGAGTATGTGGCTACACTGGCAGTTGCAGCAATCATACTCATCATGGGCTTTGAGCTGTTCAGGGATTCCTTTGGTAAAATCATAAAGCCGCAGGACATAGAGTTTTCGTGGCTTATTGTAGCGATACTACTGGCATCAATAGCCGTAAAATGCGTCATGGCGGTATACAATTTCTATTTTTCAAAAAAGCTTGATTCATCAACACTCGAAGCGACAGGCAGGGACAGTCTGTCAGACTGTATCGCTACATCTGTAGTACTTGCAGCCACACTCATAGCGCACTTTTTGGGACTCAATCTGGATGGAATAGGCGGTGTATTTGTGTCATTGTTTATATTCTATTCAGGAATATCATCAGCCAGAGAGGCGATAGACCCACTGCTTGGAGCAAAGCCGGAGCCGGAGTTTGTCGACAGACTTAAGGAGATGGTACTGGACTTTGACAAAAACATACTCGGTATGCATGATCTTATGGTGCATGATTATGGACCGGGACACAGGATAGTATCGTTTCATGCAGAGGTGCCGGAGGACGGAGATATGGTCGAGCTGCACGATATAATCGATAATCTGGAGCGCAGGATACGAAGGGAGCTGGGCTGTATAGTGACCATCCACATGGACCCGGTAGCGATAGAGGACGAGGAGGTAGCCGGACTGAAGGCCGAGGTGCTCTCCGTGATAAAAGGGCTTGATTCGCACATAAATATGCACGATTTCCGTATTATCAGAGGTGATACACATACGAATCTGGTTTTTGACATTGCAGTTCCATTCGGCTATATCACCTCAGATGATGATATATGCAATGCAATACAGGAAAATGTCAGGAAAAAGCTTGGAAAGAATTACTATACCGTGATAGAGGTAGACCGCGACAATTACATAAATATATGACATTGTAATAGATATATATACGAGCTTCGCCGGTGGCTGTTGGGATAAAGAAACGGTGCACAATAAGATAAAAGAGGGTAAACATTATATAATTTTGTATTTAGTTACCATCAGTTCATTGATATTAGTAGGATCAATTCAGATTTTTCAGAATTGGAAGAGTATGAAGATTTGCAAATTTATGGAGTGTTTGCAGTAATGGCTTGCTGTACATTTGTTGTAGTAACACTTATGCAGATTGTTGTTTTAAGCCAAAATGCATATATAAAAAAGTTAAATGACATGTATAGCGATGGGAAGGATTGCTGATTCGAAGTAGTTATTTACCAAGATATTTTTACTTCAGCATTTTTATTATAAGCCGGGGCGTTTTTGACCCGGCTTATAATTTTTAAAATACTGAATTAGTTTGGATCATGCTGGAAATTGACATTTTCTAATTCTTTATCAATCTCGTTCATGTCGATAGATTCTTCAATTTCGCGAAGCTCCTCTTCGGTTAAATTGCTTTTTAACATATAATTCACCTCCCTTGTATTATATGATAGCGGCGTTTATAGACCAGTTCCTAAGTTTATATATTATACTTTGGAGCTATTGCTGATTAATTTCATCTTTTGCCACTTGATATTTATAAAAATCAACAACAACCTCCAACCATAATTATTGAATAATTAAATATTTCACAGCAATTAATTGGAATGCAAGTAGAAGTATAAATGTTAGCCGTTTCAAAACAACAACTAATAGTATTTTTTTGAAACTTAAATAAAAAATCTTTTCAGTCTTTATTATGCAGAATAAACATGATGTCTTGAAATTTTCTCAAAGTAATTTTATGAAATTAGTATACAGCAGTTCCGAAATAAAATCAATATATTTTATATAAAAAATATTTGATTTATTTTTAGAAATATAGTATTTTAGTTATATAATCATATCAGCCAAGAGTTTTCAAAATATTAAGTATCATGATCGGTCAACATTGGTGCTACACTTTGAAAAGTAAGCATCGTTTCCAAATTGGAAAAATATAAAAATTTTTAAAATTTCTCGATGGAAATGGTTTATTAATATTAATATAAGGAAATTGTGAAAAACAGGAAATTATCATTGTACCTGCCGATACAAAAAATAAAAATCACAGGTCCCTTGAGATAAAGACGAAACTTTTTTGCAATAAAATTTGAATTATAATGAGTCAATTTAAGATAGACATAACTCCTAGAAAAACGTGAGATGGTTCAATCAAATGTTTTTTCATTTGCAGTATGCCAGTTTGAATCAAAATAGTAACTCTTAAGATAAACATATTTGTAGGGTCTATAAAATTAGTCTTGAACAGGTTAGTAGTTTCTTTAGGATTCTTAAAATCAGTTTTTAAGATAAAATTGCGAATCTGGTGTCATAATTATTTGTGAGGAAAAAATGGTATTATATATGTAAGAATTGTGATTGATGCTAGGAAGTCTACTTGTTTTCTTGTGATTTGTATTATGTTTAGTTCCATATAAAAAAATATGCTCAAAAAAATTTGCAAGGTTTATACACGGGAAAGAGAGAGGAATGACTATAACGATGAAAAAAAATAGCAGGCTATCTAAATCTCGCCAATTTATTCTTTTAGAAATGGTTTTCTTTTTGCATACAGGTATAATTGGTGCAGTTTATACTTTGTATTTGTTATCACTGGGACTTTCTTTGTTTGAGGCTAACGCTATTAGCGCAATATTTAATATTGCAGCTATTGTTTTTGAGGTTCCTAGTGGCGCAATGTGTGATTCTATTGGAAAAAGAAAAACATCTCTTTTTGCGGGTGTTACATTGTTTTTAGCGATGTTGTGTTTCCTAAGTAGTGTTAATATATTAGTGACTGTAATGGGACAGGTATTTTGGGGGCTTAGTTATGCTCTTGAGTCTGGAACCATTGAGGCTTGGTTCGTAAATGACGGAGCTTTAAAGGGGAATGAATTAGATAGAGTATTTGCTGCATCAAGTAAAATTCAGAGTGTTATAATGATAGTTGGTAGTTTTATTGGTTCTTGGCTAGCGGACTATTCTTTGAAGTTTATTTGGTTAATTCCCTGTATATCTTCAGTATGCTTTATAATCATGGTTCTAAAGTTTGTAGAAGATAAGAAAGAGATACAACCGAAATCTTCTATTTTATCATTATATAAAACATCTATAAAATACATAAAGATAGGTGGAAGTTTGATCGTAAAAAATCAAAGAATAACTTATCTATACATTTTTGTGACTTTAATGGGATTTATTTCCTCACCACTTATGATTTTTTGGTCTGTGTATTTAAAACAGATTGATTCTGGTTTTTCATATATGTATTTATCGGTTATATGGGTTTTTATTCAAGTATCTATTATCATAGGCAATCAAATTCTAGAGATTATTGGGAAGTATATTAAACGAAAAAAAATATTAATGGTTACTTTTTTGATTTTTGGACTTAGTATTTTGTTTATGAATATTAAAAATGGAGTAATGGTGGTTATAGTTCTGATTTGTATACAAGAAATTGTTTGGACAATGATTTGTTCCATTCAAAGGGGGCTTTTAAATGATTATATAGATGACCAGACACGGACGACGATGATATCGTTCTCATCTTTGTTCAATGCAATCGGTAAAATTAGTGCATCTGTATTATTTGGTTTTCTAGCGGATAGCTTTTCTATACTGTTTGCGTGGACAATATCTGGTGTATTATCATTATTTACCATTTGGTTTGTGCATATTATGTACAAAAAATTAGATTAAGGTAATAAATAAATTTACATAGGGAGGTATTATTATGGCGAAGGTAGCATTTGTTTCAATTATGTGGCACTCACGATTTGTAGAAGAATTGGGAGTGGAATATCTAACAGCTGTATTGAGGAAGGAAACAAATCATGAAGTTAGGATTTTTTATAAGTTTCCAGAAGACAATTATAACGATTTCTTTCAACAGGTGATTGGATTTAATCCTGATATTGTTGGAATATCTCTTTCTCACAAGTATACGGGTTTAGAGCCATTGTATGCAGGAGCATCTTTACTTAAAGAGAAGTTGCCAGAAGTGTATCTTTGCATTGGTGGAATTTTTGCATCTACTAATGCAGAAAATATCATGCGTAAGATACAAGAAGTTGACTGTGTGTTCCTTGGTGAATCTGAAAATATTATTGTTGATTTTGTGGATAAGGTTATTAATCATCAAAGTATTGATGCTTTAGATGGGGTGGTTTACCGTTGTGAGAATGGAACGTTGAAAACGATTCCTAAAAAAAATTTTATTATGGATTTAGATGCTATTCCATTCCCAGTGAGAGATTATATGGAAGAGGATTGGTTTAAAAATGATCCGTTTAAAATGGTAAATCTCATGGGGTCAAGAGGGTGTCATGGACACTGTCATTTTTGCAATGTACCTAGTATGTATGCTGTTTATGGTACAGAACATTGTTGGAGAGGAAGAAGTATTGCTAATATTGTAGATGAAATGGAGTATCTATATAAGGAACATGGTGTTTTAATATTTAGTTTTAATGATAGCAGTTTTGAAGATGCTATGCCATTAACAGAGGGCAAGAAGCGACTTGCTACATTTGCTAATGAAATTTTAAAAAGAGGTTTAAGAATTCTCTGGACATGTTGTTTTAGAGCTGAAACTTTTAAAAATAATAAGGAAGATATTGAGCTGATTGAGTTGATGGTTAAAAGTGGATTGTACAATTTGCTGATTGGAGTTGAAGCTGGAAATAAACGAGCTCTTAATAATTTTTCTAAGCGAGCGACCATTAGTGATAATTATCAATCAATTGAGATTTTTGATAGATATCCTGTATATATTTCAAAAGGCTTTATTATGTTTACTCCGCAATCAACACCCTCTTTATTACGCGATAATTTAGAATTTGCACATAAAATAGGTCTTGATCAAGAACTAATATATTTGACGACAAAGGCAGCAGTTTTTGACCAGACACCATATGTTACTGATTTACAAAATGAAGGTTATTTAACACAGGATTATGACTGGGAAAATGAGTATCCTTATACTTGGAAAGATGATAATGTAAGGCAATTTGCTGAAGCACTTCAATTTATCCGGGATGTTTATATGGACGAATTAGAATACACACAATATTACGGACGTAATGCTATTATTTGGTATCGTTTTGCAGAAGGACGTTATCGAAAAGAGTTAGAATACAATCAATATCATGTCAATCGCTTGCGAAAAGAAATTGGAATATATAATTATGCTTTTATTTCAGCAAGTATTGATTTGTGTGAACGTGGCTGGAATATTCATGAGTATCGTATTATCAAAAGTAAATATTTTGATCATGGATTTTTAAAGGTCTACGATGAAATGGTATTGCAATCCAAAAAGATTTCACGTTTGTTCAGAATGAATAATATCACGATGGAAGATATTGCAAATAACCACTAGGGTAGTTGATATGGATATCTTGTTGGATTTTCTGTTAATCGGAATCTGGTCAGGTAGAAATAAAGAAATTATTTAGAGCAACAGTCATCTATTTTAAATTCAATACATAATAGAGAGTATGACGATTTTTGAAGTAATCTGATTGTTATGTTAGAAGAATAATTATTTTTGAATGAATTTTTATATTTTATAAGGATTGCAATATTTAGATATTCGACATTTGTAAATCTGTTAATAAGGAAAACAGCAATATTACATTGTTTAATTTTTGCTTATAACAAAAGTGGTTAACTTCCATAGCTACATCAAAATATCTTTAGTTTTATTACAATGTCAATGCTGCCAGAATGGAGAGTGGTACTATGAATAGTTGTGTTGTCTATTTTTATAAGTCGAATAAAAATTATTTTAAAGAAGACTATGAAAGTGCATATATTTGTTCTTATCTAAAAAAGTTTGGTAATAGTGATGTATTTTTATATTCTCCAGCTACTCCGCTGGCTCTAAACACCAAATATGATTTGTACTTTATAAAAGTACAGTTTACAAGGGACTACACAGGGTAGGTATCTGACGGGAGGGGTGCCG
>ENA-ORUU01001416-ORUU01001416.1-human-gut-metagenome-genome-assembly--contig:-NODE-1416-length-12778-cov-5.2916_pt1 | contig 12778 bp, 10 predicted proteins | sample MGYA00242085_ERZ509221 | MGnify/ENA primary metagenome ERZ509221 (study PRJEB26280, sample SAMEA2338809) | human gut metagenome | biome: human gut; feature: human-associated habitat; material: faeces... | reverse complement strand
TGTATATGGCAATAGGCATATGGACAATTCCATTTATGATGAAAAAACGGCAGGTAAATAGAAAATATATTATTTGGATAGCTGTTAGTTTAGTCTGTGCAGCAATACCCTTATTAGAAAGTGTTAATACCATAAATTTTGCGATACTTAGATTTTATTGTCCAATAGGGCTGGGGTTGTTAATAGGCTTATATGTTCCAAGGGAGAATTTTTGGAAGTTGCTAAATAAATTCATAACTATAATGTTTCTAATTGCATGTATATCATTATTCTTTTGGATATTTGGCGCAATTTTACAGGTAATACCTTCCTCAGGAGATATATATTTTGAGTGGAATGATATTCGTAAAGCCAAAAGTTACTTTGGTTTATATTATGTACCATTATGGCAAATTATAGTGATTGGAAATAGCCAAATAGTTAGAAATTGTGGGATTTTTACAGAGGCACCTATGTATGGCTTTTTATTATGTGTAGCATATAGCTTTTATCGAATGAGAGAAAAACAAAAAAGATGGGTTGGGATTATAATAGTTGTTACGATATTGTCGACGATAGGTACAACGGCAATTATATATCTATTACTTTTTGAAGTAATATCTTTTGGATTAAAAAAAAGTGGCAATAATATAATGGGACTTTTAAAATTTTTCTTATTTTTTATTATTGCAATAATTTCAACTATAGTTATTTATAATTTGGTAATAAGTAAATTTTTAACGGGCTCAGGAAGTGTCAGACAAGATCATTTTAGAGTTGCATTGGAATTGTTTAAAGCTACATTTCCATTTGGATGTGGAATAGGAAATTTTTTATCATTTGAAAGGCTAGAAATATACAAGCAGGGGCTTTCGATTGGATTACCGACAGTGTATGCTATGACCGGCGTTGGCGGGATGGTTATTACGCTATTTCCGTTAGGATATTTAAGCGTTACGTCTATGTTGAAAAAGGAATGGAAATTATTTGCGTTTGTAGTTGCTTTTCTATGGATAAGTATATGTACATCAGTTCAGTTTAATTCGCCATTTTCGTGGCTTATAATTTTATATGCTGCAAAAGGAACAGAGGGTTTTGTCGCGGATAGTCAATAAATATGGAGTATTTTTTAATACTCACGTCAGGAAGAATAAAATTTGATAACCTGCACAAAATGGAGTATTTGGATTGTATCTTATAAAGGCGGAGTAAAGAAGATAAAATAGTTGAAAAAATACAGAAAAAGATTATAAAGTTTCTATTAGAGAAGGCTATATAGTATATTGAAATACATATGAGGAGAACGGATGTGAAAAAGACTTCTATTAAGAAAAATTTCATAATGAATGCATTACTTACAATGTCGTCATTTATTTTTCCTTTGATTACATTTCCATATGTTTCCCGAATTTTATCACCAGAAGGCACCGGAAAGGTGTCTTTTGCTAATTCGGTGATTGCATATTTTGCATTGTTTGCACAATTGGGAATTCCGACTTATGGGATTCGTGCCTGTGCGAAGGTGAGGGATAATAAAGAGAAGCTGTCTAGAACGGTGCAGGAAATATTTATTATCAATATGGTTATGACAGTGATAACCTATATTGTATTTGGAATAACCTTAGTATGTGTGCCACGGTTACAGACAGAACGACCGCTGTTTCTGATTATGAGCACTACTTTGTTGTTTAATGCAGTGGGGCTGGACTGGCTGTATCGTGGATTGGAAAAGTATACATATATTACAGTTAGGTCAATCTTATTTAAATTTATCGCTCTTCTTGCAATGTTTGCGCTGATTCATCAGAAGAGTGATTATGTCATTTATGGTGGCATTTCCATTTTTGCGGCATCAGCTTCTAACATTTGCAATCTGGTGAATGTCCATCGGTATATCCAGATCAGACCAGTTCGAAAGTATCAGTTCCAGCGGCATTTAAAACCGGTTATGATTTTTTTTGCAATGTCATGTGCTACAACGATTTATACCAATCTGGATACGGTTATGCTAGGTTTTATTAAGACAGACATTGATGTAGGGTATTATAATGCCGCGGTAAAGATCAAAAGCGTATTGTTGGGAATTGTTACTTCCTTAGGAACAGTACTGTTACCTAGAGCTTCTTATTATATTGAGCATCATGAAATGGAAGAATTTCGACGGATTACGAAAAAGGCAATCAATTTTGTCTTCCTAATTGCAGTGCCGCTTACATGTTATTTTATCTTATATGCAAAGGAAGGAATATTATTCCTTTCGGGGAAGGAGTATATGCCGGCAGTTATTCCTATGCAGATTATTATGCCGACGATCATATTTATAGGTCTGACTAATATCATGGGAATTCAGATGTTAGTTCCGATGGGATGCGAGAAAATAGTTCTATATTCAGAAATCGCAGGAGCTGTTGTTGACCTGGCGTTGAATACATTATTAATTCCGCGTCTGGCATCAGCTGGTGCGGCTATTGGTACGCTTGTTGCAGAAAGTGTGGTGTGGATCGTGCAGTTTGCGGCATTGAGAAAAGAGGTCACGCCTGCTTACAGGAATGTGTATTATGGAAAAGTTGTATTGGCAACAGCAATTGGCGTAGTAAGTTCTGGATGGGTTAAGACACTGGAAATGGGGAATTTTGCTACGCTGCTGGTGTCTGCGATTCTTTTCTTTGGCGGATATGCAATAGTTCTGACTGTGTTGAAAGAACCGCTTGTGTGGGAAATCGAAAATCAGGTATTTACAAAAGTTAAAGGCATGATAAAGTAACATTATTTAAGATAGGCGTATGGCGAAAGGGGAATAATGAAATGTATGATTATTTGGTAGTAGGTGCGGGATTATATGGAGCAGTTTTTGCTCATGAGGCGAAGGCAGCAGGTAAGTCGGTTCTGGTAATCGATAAGCGACCGAATATTGCAGGAAATGTTTTTACGGAGAAGATAGAGGGAATTAATGTCCATAAATACGGTGCGCATATTTTCCATACAAATAATGCAAAAGTGTGGAATTATATCAATCGCTTTGCGACATTTAATCGCTTTACCAATTCACCGGTGGCGAATTACAAGGGTGAGCTTTATTCCATGCCTTTTAATATGTATACATTTAATAAAATGTGGGGCGTGGTGACACCGGAGGAGGCAGCTGCGAAGATTGAAGAACAGAAGAAGGAGATTACAGGGGAACCGAAGAATCTGGAAGAGCAGGCAATCTCACTGGTTGGCCGTGATATTTATGAGAAGCTGGTAAAAGGATATACAGAGAAGCAGTGGGGACGTGACTGTAAGGAGTTGCCGGCTTTTATCATAAAAAGGCTTCCTGTACGTTTGACCTTCGATAATAATTATTTTAATGCGCTTTATCAGGGAATTCCTGTGGGTGGTTACACAAAGATGGTGGAGAACCTGCTGGAAGGAATCGAGGTCAGATTAAATGAAGATTATCTGGCGAAGAAGCAGGAATATGACCAGCTTGCTGAAAAAGTGGTCTATACAGGAGCAATAGATGCTTATTTTGATTACCGCCTTGGAAATCTGGAATATCGTTCTGTTCGTTTTGAGAATGAAGTTCTGAACATTCCAAACTTTCAAGGAAATGCAGCAGTGAATTACACAGACCGTGAAACACCATGGACAAGGATCATTGAGCATAAATGGTTTGAGTTTGGTAAGGATGAAGATGGAAATGATCTTCCTAAGACTGTCATCAGCCGGGAGTATTCCTCTGAATGGAAACCGGGAGATGAGCCTTATTATCCGGTTAATGATGAGAAGAACAGTAATCTGTACAGTGAGTATAAAAAACTGGCAGATGCGGAGAAGAAGGTGATCTTTGGAGGACGTCTGGGAGAATATAAGTATTATGATATGGATCAGGTGATTGCTGTAGCGTTGGAGAGGTGTGAAAAAGAGCTGGAGTAAAAGTAGTAGTCTGAGGAACGACTTTGCAAAGTACGAATAAAGCAAATCTATAAGATTGGAAGAATAGAGAACAAGGAGAAGAGAAAATATAGATAAGTGCCTCAAATAATGGTAGAGGTATTATAGCAGGAATTCTGCTGTTTTACACTATGCCATGTATTGAGGCACTTACCTATTTATGATTACATAAGAGTTGTTTTCGGATTTCATCTGCAGTAAATCCTTTTTGATATAATTGATCTAGTAGTTGCTTGAGATCTTCTTTAGGTTGATGATTTTTTATAATGTTGTCAGCTGAATAATCCGGTGCCCGTGTCCCTGCTGTCCGGTGACAGGGGTTCTTCCGCAATTATCCGTTATTATTGTTATATCCCATGTACCTCAACTTTGCTTCAAGCAACTGCCTGCCACATCTTCCATACATTGTACGTTTTATCATTTTTAATCTGCTATTAGTTCCTTCCACAAATCCATTACTGTAATCATATGCTACAGCATTTTCAACTGCATCTATATCTCTTTTTAATCCCTCAGCAAAACTTCTTAATGGCTTAAGAAGACTTTTACTATATTTTTCAACAAATAAATAGAGCATTGGCACATTATGATTTTTAAAAATATTTCTAAACTCTCTTATGCAGCATTGAAGTTCCCAAATATTTGGATACTTTTCATAAATATATTCCTTATGATTATCTGAAAGTTCAGTATTCATCCACATGTACCTAAACACACCTTCTCGTGTAATATAATCTTTATCTTTTCCCTTACTGCCGGTTTTGTATTTTAAACACTCTGTCATTGTTCTGACATATGGCTGTGGCTCAAAACATTTATTTTCTTTTTGCTCTATTTTGCACAAATAATCAAAAGCATTGCTTTTGGATCCAGAATATCCTTTTTCGTATATTGCTTTTACAGTTTTGCTTTTACTCCATCCTTCTTTAAGACAATCTATAATAAAATCATGAAATGGAGCCAGTTTGCTTTGATGAATTCCATACATACTTAATTCTTTTGGATCACCTTTACGATATTTTGCAATTGTGTTGCGACCTATTCCCATACGTTTGGCAATTTCACGGTAACTACAGCCTTCTTTTAAAAAATTTTGTATTTGGCAGATCATTTGATAACGTTTTTCTGAAAAAGCAACATAATTATCCACATCAGATGCCATTTTTTTTACAATGTTCTTCTGCATCGATAGATGCATCATTGTGTGGGATACTTATTGTTGCAGGAATTTCTTGATTCAGAGCTTTTTTTATTGTTTCCAGTAGGCTCTGATGTAAATGAAATCGGTCTGCCACCTGCATTGCATCGGGTAATTCTTCTGATATTACTTTCGCATATGCACTTGCCCTATCTCTTGTAACCACTTTAACATTTTTATTATTCTTAAGCCATTCCCGCAATGTATCCCCATTTCTTCCATTCAACAATGTTATAGGCTCGTGCGTTTTTTCATTTACTATGATAGTCCCATATGTATGGCGCTTTTTATATGCAAAATCATCCACACCTATTACATCACTAACTTCCGGTTGGGGAAGAGATTCATATCTTTTTAAAAGTAATCGTATTACGGTATCACCACTAGTTTTTATCCCTAATGTGCGGCAGACACGGGCACAGCCTTCACAACTGGTTTCAAGAGCCAATGTACAGATAAAATCAGCACATCTTTCTGTCATACGACTATAATTATTAAGGAATCCATCAAAAGTCTCAGCAATAGAAATAACCTCACATTCGTCATTCAAACATGCATACTCATGTGAACAAATTTCAAGTTGGACATTTTTTCCTAAAATAGGTAAATCCTGTACTTTACGAGTATATGTTCCATGATATTTTTGTGTTATACGATTACACTTTGGACATTTACAGCTGCTTGAAGTTGATTTCATCTGAATTATAATTTTATCACTTTGCTGATAAATATCTGTTATCATCAAATCCTTTTCCGGGTAAAATTTATCTAAGCATAATGTATTATTAGACTTTGCCATAAATAATTCTCCTCATACATCCTAATACAAACATTATACTATATATCTGATCATGCTAAAAGAGCCAAAACGGATAATTGCGGAAGAACCTCAAAGTCCGGACAGGTGGCTCAAAGAACCCCGGAATAATCAGGACCATTTCACTTCAGTTCTTCTGGTACCTGTGCTAATCTCACTCCAAATAAAAGTAAGTAGGTAATCATCCGTATCTGTTTTTTCGTTTTTTATTCTGCTACAATGTTGCTGATTCCTCAGTTTGTCACTAATCAGATTTGCTCTCATGTCCCAGAACTGCTAAGTTTTGTGTCATTGCCATAGATGTAAACTCAATAGAATATGACAAATTATTGCTTTTACAAATCAATGTTCGTGTGAGATAATAATCATCAGGCAGAAAGACTTATAAGAATACAATACGATTTTACAATGGGGAGGATAAATGAATGGAAAGGACAGATTATGAACAGCAGGAAGTGTCAGTCTGGAATAAAAATATAGAACCACCATTGCTGATACAGATGTTTTATGACTTCATTATAGATGAGGAAAATAGAATCAGAAAAAGAAATCATGAGAAGAAATTTCAGAAAAGAGATCTCTATAAGGAGATTTCTGAAAATATTAATCTTTCAGAAGATATTGTTAAAAGATGTCAGGGAATAAAAATAGAGGGCAGACCGGAAAAGTTTCTGCTTGGATGTGTGGAAGCTGGAATGAAGCATAGGGTTTCTGCTGAAAGAATAAAAGAATTTGTTGAAGTCTGTACAGATAGTTGTTGGACATATTACAAATATAAAGTAGAAATAGAAAATCACATGGAGAATAAGAATCGACTGGAATATTACAGACAAAAAGATAATGAGAACAGGTATATTATATGTCCGCAGGTTTTGAAGAATAAACTGGATACTTTTTTAGAAAAAAGTAAGAAGCGCTTTTTATATCTTGCAGGTACTTATAAAAGTGGAATTACAGCCAGTGTGATAAAATATTTTGAAGAAAAAGATTATGGAAAAACTCCACAGATTTTCGATTTTTATAACAAAGAGATGACAGAAATTAAGACATGTATGGCTTTAAAAGCTGCTCTCTGGTCTCAACAATATGTAATCATACATATTGGCCTTCAGACATTTCCGTTAAGCCAGATGAATTTTTGGGGAGATGGTAAGGTTATTTTGATTGCACATACGCCGTGTGAAAATTTATATCTGAAAAATATGGATTATGTGGTTTTTAATGATTTGGTTAATCAGAAAAGATGTACAGAAGAACTGCTAAAAACATATGTTCCAGAGCTTTTGTATGGAAATCGGGATTGTCAGGACATTTTGATCTCCAGAATCAATGAGAAAACAGGAGGAATTCCGTTAGCTGTGTATAGGTTAGGAAATGCTATATTTGAAAAAGAACTTCTCAGATATGAAGGAAATCTGGAAAAGTTTTTTGCGCTTCCGTTGTATTTGAATCCAGAACTGGAGTCGGTGTACGAAGATATGTGGAAAGATTTTATGGAAGATACCTGGAATAAAGTCAGCACGGATACACAGATATTACTTGGATGTGCGAGTTATTTTACAGGGGATATCAGTCTGGATCTGCTTAAATGTCTACTGGGGAATAAAATGACCGATGAGAGATGGAGAACAGCACTTTCTCAGGCATATCAGTATATGCTTGTAATGGAAAGCGGAAGAAATCAACAGAATGGAGAGAATGGAAATTTCAGAGGGGTACGGCTGTTTCCGATTGTAAAACAATTAATTCGCTTTAAGTGCTGGGAAGAATCAGAATATGAGAAATATATGGACAAAAGTGTTGATTTTTATATGGAAAAAATCAACACTTTAGATGTAGATGCATTGTATAGTGGAGAAAAGATTTTTCTGGATCGTGGTGGTGAACTGATGATTTTAGAAGAAGTACTGCAGTTTTGCAATACAAATCAGCTTGACAGTAAATATCTTAGCTTAACTGGGAACAATCTGGCAGACTTTTTTTTCATGAGAAGCAAAAAAATGGATCTGGCAGATGATATAAATGAGGAAAGACGAAAGGTGGCAGAGCGTTGTCAGAACCATATCCAGGTTCTGGAAACCTATGGTATGCTTATGAGAAGATGCATTGCCAGAAATAAAAAGGACTATGCTCAGGAAAATTTGAAGAAAGCGGAAGAATATTTGAAAAAACATGTAAATATTGATATATATGATTGTAGTCGCTTTTTAAATGGAAAAGCAGTAGTTCTTTTTAATGTGAGAAGTGAAATCAGGGAGGCTCAGAAAATATGGGAGGAAATGCTCGAAAATTGCACGCTGAGTGATCGTGAAATTTCCTGGTGTAAACGCTGGAAATTAAAGTGTGTTTTTCGGTTAAAAAGTGATACATTAGACCGGATGGCTGAAATGTTTCAAAGCGGTTATGCAATGGCAGATGACAGGAAATATTATCGTGCTGCAGTGGATTATCTGTTATACACAGTAAGATGCTATTTATTGATGTATGTGCAAGATCCATCTGATAAAGGATATATTAATGGAATGGAAGAATCATTAAATAAGACAGATTCTGTGATAAAATTACACCCTTTTCTGGATGAGCAGTACAAAGCTGGCTATTATTATTTAAACTGTTGCTTTATGACGATTAAAGGCTTAGATACAAAAGAAGAATTACAAAAAGCATGTGAAGCAGCAAGAAAAGCCAATGAATTGAACAAATATAAGGCCTGTAAGGCCCTTCTGGCAGTCCTTTCGAAAAAATGGGATATAAAAAATGAAAAATGGGATTTTGAGTATGAACAAGGGGAAATATATGATTTTATTATCAATTGCTGCTGAGAAAACAGGGGATTTTGTAATGGTAAAAGAAATGGACATTGGGAAATTTCCAAGGTAAAATAAAATCATAAACAAGCTGATCAGCTGTTAAAAGTAACTGGCAACAGAGGTATTTTTTACAGGAGGAAGTATATTATGAACGACAATACAAAACCACTTGATCCCAAGAGCTTTGAAATCACAGGGGATATAATCAAATGGAATGGTACAGTCATGAAGATTCAGAACATTTCATATGTGACCAATGAAAAATTTGCGTTACCGGCGTTTCCTAAATTGGCTGTAGTGCTGATACTGTTTGGTCTTATTGTATGGCAGTTTAATGTAGCTACTGGTTTGGGCTGTCTTGTAGCAGGATGTTTATGGATATTTTCCTGGTTCAGTGAAAGAGAAGATTTAAAGAGCAAAATACTCTTAACGTTGGCGATGAACTCCGGAACCAGAATTCCGATTCTGTTTCATGATAAAGAATTTCTTAATAAAGTGTTGGATGTCTTGGAAGAGGTTATGAAAGCGGGTAGTATTGGAAATAAGAATATTACTGTAAGTATTAGTAACTGTGATATTAGCGGAAATGCTAAAATTCTGACGGATATGGGAATTAGTCAGGATAGATAACAGATAATAATCAGGAAGGAAGTCAAATATGAATATAAAAGTTCAGCTTGATGGTGTAAAAGTATATAACGATGCAAAAGTTCTGACAGGTGTAAAAATAAGAAGTGGCGGTGACTTGGAAATAAAAGCCAGAAATTTGGAAGTGACAGATAAAGCAGAAGTACTTACAGATATGGAAATAGAAGAAGTTTTAAAGAGAGCGGAAAGTGCTTTACAGGAACTTGAGCCATGTACACCGGAATATTCTTCATTAAGTAGGATTGTTCAGGCAGGAAATCTGGAAAACAGGACAGAATTTATGAAAAAAATTGGAAAACATATAAGTATTTTTGCAGGAGGTATCCTGCAGAATATTATTTCAGATGTCATCAGCGGGAGGATAATGTAAAAGGCAGGGAAGCATTGTGGTCAACTGTAAGGGTAGTGTAAAATAGTTTGTGTTTTTGGTAAAAAATAACTCCTTTTTGGTAAGAATTCAGATATGACAATTCTTATCGAAAAGGAGTATTTTTTATGGCAGTTGCAAAAGAACAAATTCGACAGATCCTCTCAGAAAACAACATTAATAGCGTTTATATACACGCTTCTGAAAGACAGTTTCAAGGATATCCTGCAGGAGCTGATGGAGGCAGAACTGGATGCAACTCCTGGCTACGAGAAAAACCAGAGGGTCGACATCGTGGTCTGGATGGAAGACAACATATGCATTTATCGTTATGGTGAGATTTTACATACCTCTTCGGAGTTGGTTGGAACTATTCATGTTATACAGGGAAGATATATCAACTGGAGAGAACCTGCATTTTCTTCTGTAGTGTGTAAATAGGAAGTATGCCTGACAACCAAAAGAAGGATGGCAAGTAACCTAAATGTTTGCTACTGGTCTCTCAGTTCTGCTTTTAAAATTTCTATAATAAAACTTTAAATTGTATTTTTCATAGTAATCCGTTATACTAAAGACAATGTATAGCGGATTTTTATTAGTGGATTTATTGAAATTTCCAGATTCACTAGTGTTCAGGAAGGCGGCATATTGTATGTGTGAATTTAATATCCAGGAAATAGAACTTTTTAATTACAGGCAGTTTGAAGATAAGAAATTTGTGTTAAATTCAAGAATGAATGTTTTTGCAGGAAAGAATGGCTCTGGTAAAACAACAGTATTGGAAGCAGTTAATGTCGTGCTGGGGGCATATCTTGCAGCGTTTAAGACATATGTACCTTCCAGGTTTGTGTTTAATATCAAATCAACTGATGCAAGACGAAAGACTCAGATTTCAGATGATAGCAGAATTCTTACTGCTGGTGCAATCCCACAGTATCCTTGCAAGGTTAGTTGTAAGGCTGCATGGAATATTGATTATGAGTCTATTGGTTTTCAGCGTGTTCTTTTGAAACAGGATGGCAGAACTAAGTTTGGTGGAAAAAATCCAATGCAGCAGACTGTAATTGAATGGGAAAGCAAAATCGCAAATGCAGATCACTCTGATGAAGATGTTATTCTGCCACTGGTATTATACCTTAGTTCAGCACGACTTTGGAAAGATGGAAATAAAAGAACAGTAAAGACAGGCGTATTGAGCAGAACAGACGCATATAGCCACTGCCTTGATGCGCAGCATGGATTGGATATTGCATTTCGATATATAGATACGCTTAAAGCTGTTGCAGTTGAAGAAAATGATGGAAAAATTTTCCCGGCTTATGAGGTCATTTTGTGGGCGGTTAATGAGGCGTTTAGAGATGAGTTAAAATCAGGTGAAAAAATTATATTTTCTACAAAATATGAGGATGATATTATTGCACTTAGAACATCTGAAGGAACCGTTCTTCCATTTCAGATGTTGAGTGACGGTTATAGAAACGTTATCAAGATAATCTTGGATATTGCAGCAAGAATGTGTATATTAAATCCATATTTGAAGGAGAAAGCCTTACAGGAAACACCGGGTATTGTTCTTATTGATGAAATTGATTTAAGTTTGCATCCAACCTGGCAGAAAAGAATTATTGGGATTTTAAAACAACTGTTTCCTAAAATTCAGTTTATCTGTGCAACACATTCGCCTTTTATTATTCAATCACTTGAAGAGGGCGAGCTGATCACATTAGACCAGCCTCTGGAATCTGAATATTCAGGAGAGAGTATTGAAGATATTTCGGAGGATATTATGGGGGTTGTGTTACCTCAATATAGTGAAAAAAAGAGAAAAATATATGAAGCTTCAAAGCTGTATTTTGAAGCACTTACACAGGCAAAATCGCAGGAAGACATAGACAGACTGGGAAAAAGACTGGCGGAACTGGAGGCTGAATACAGCGAAAATCCTGCTTATATGGCGTGGGTACATCAGCAGTATCTGGAACAGAAATGGAAAGTGAAAAAGAATGAGACCAATAAATAAGGGGGAGTCTCCATATAAAAAAATAAATGAATATAAGGACGCATTGCCATATTTAGAGAGACGGATAGGAATGTATTGTTCTTATTGTGAATTTCCTATACCACATGTTCCTGAGGTAGAACATGTGGTTTCAAAATCCAAAGGTGGAGATTTAACAGACTGGAATAATCTTAACCTGGGATGTAAGTATTGTAATACACGAAAAAAGGCACAGACAATGCCGGAAAATAAAAAAAACTATTTGTGGACAGATGAAGATAATACTGCTATCGCATATTCGTACATTAATGGTATCCCAAAGGTGAATGAAGAGTTATTGATAAAACTGGATTCAACAGGGGATTACCTGAAAAGAGCACGTAATACATATAACCTTGTAGGTTTAGGCAATCTTCCTATGGGAAAAGATAGAGATAGACGATTTGGACAAAGAAATACAGCTTATCAAAAAGCATTAAACTCGCTGGAACACTGGAATCATATGAAAGACCTGTCAAAAGAATATCAGAATGATATGAAAAATCAGATTATTATGACGGCATTGGGAGATGGATTTTTTTCGATATGGATGGAAGTGTTTTGCGACGAACCGGAAATACGACTAGCACTCATAGAGACTTTTCCAGGAACCAATCTGAATTATTATGATGAGAAAGGATGCGTTAAAGAAATTATATGACAAGGATTCAGTATAATCTGGATGAGGTAATGGTTATCAAGTCTACGATCCCGGTTGGCTTTACAGCCAGTGTGAGAGCGAAATATCACTGTGACAATATTATTTAAAGTCAGCACATTGAGATCAGACGTGCGTCCAGTAAAGGGAGAAAGCCCCATCAATAATCACAGCATTGAATGTGAACTTCCAGTAATTTTTCCGCCTAAAGAAAAAAGAACAAAAATAAAATCATAAAAAATCCCGGTTTTCTGCGCTTTTCCATTGCAGACAGCCGGGAAATATAGTACAATTATTTTAGGCGGATAACCGCCTAAAAGGAGGGCG
>ENA-ORUU01001412-ORUU01001412.1-human-gut-metagenome-genome-assembly--contig:-NODE-1412-length-12808-cov-13.4206_pt1 | contig 12808 bp, 17 predicted proteins | sample MGYA00242085_ERZ509221 | MGnify/ENA primary metagenome ERZ509221 (study PRJEB26280, sample SAMEA2338809) | human gut metagenome | biome: human gut; feature: human-associated habitat; material: faeces... | reverse complement strand
GGGGCTGAATGGAATTGAAGCAGAGGCGAACAAGCTGGCGAAAGCCCCAAAAGGGCTTGATGGAGTAATCGAGGGAACTGGAAATGTAGCGGAAGATGTTGGGAAAGCCGGAAAAGGGCTCGAGGGAGCAGCCAAGGGAGCCGAGAGTGCAGCGGAAGATGCTGGGAAGGTTGTTGAGAGTGGTGGTAAAACTACTTATAAGATTCTTAATACATCTTCAGCAGAAGATGTAAATAAGATATTTAAAGACACAATGGGATATGAGCCACCCTATAAACCAGGAACAAGTGTAACAGAAATTCAATTAACAGAAAATGCAACATATGTGCGTGTTTACGATAAAGTAAATTCAAGGATGCAAGGTGGTTGGGTTATGAAAGCAGAGGATATTGTTGGATTAACGCCACAGGAAATACAGAATAAATTTGCATTGCCCAATACACCTAAATATATATGTGATGTTAATTTGGAAGCAGTAACACGATTGAGAACTGGAGAAGTTAATCCTCTATTTGGATTTGATGGTGGTGGACAACAGTATGATTTAATAATAAATGGAAAAAACGTTGGTACATTTACTAATGAAAGGATTATTGGACAATGATAGAAATTCAAAATAATAAAATATTGTTAGATGGAAAAGAATTGCAATTTGATAATAAAATTATTGAGGCCGCAGAATATGAAGGAAAAGTAGTTATCGTGTTTGAAACTGATGAAGATGGCGGATATGATAATGTGTTTTGTTATACGCAAGATTTACAATTGCTTTGGAGAATAAAACCAGCACCAGTCGCTATTGGCGGAACTGCTAGAAGTCCGTATGTGGGAGTTGATATAGTAGAAGGTAATTGTAGAGCAATTGATTTTTATGGAAGGCGATTTAAGGTTAATCTTGAAAATGGAGAAATAATTTCAAAAGATATAGTTCGATAATATTTATTTTGGATATACTGATATACGCACTTTTAGCAATAGAATGTTGTGAAAGGGTGTGTGTTGTGAAAGTATTATTATAAACGGTGAATGGAGTTCAATGGGAGATATGTTCCGAAGGTGCTGGATCAGGAAGACTAACTATTAAAAGTCAAGCCTTAAAATGATATTTTTTGAATAAAGTACAGAAATGTATTTTAGATATATTTGGAACTCAGTTAGAGGTCCTTGAACCTTGAAAACTGTATGACAAAAAGAGCATCGTGATAGGTGCTCAAAAAAGGAGTATTGAATTAGAAAGATTTAAGCTGCTTTTATGTATTGCTGCTTTGTTTTTTCAAGATGATAAATCACTCGAACCAATTTTTTTACAGCGTGTGATATGGCAACATTGTAATGTTTACCTTCCGCTCGTTTTTTAGCAAGATAGGCTGCAAATGTTGGATTCCAGTGGCAGACATATTTGGTGGCATTATACAAAGCGTATCGCAGGTATCTGGAGCCACGTTTTTCCATATGTGCGTAGGCACCATCCAGTTGTCCGGATTGATATGTTGATGGCGAAAAGCCGGCATAAGCTAAGATCTTATCAGGAGAATCAAAACGATTGAAATCACCGATCTCGGCAATAATCATAGCTCCCATGCGATAGTTGATTCCAGGAATGCTAAGAATTGGAGAGTTGATTTCATCCATGATGATTTTAATCTCATTTTCGATTTCATCAATCTCTGAATCAAGTTCCTGAATAAGTTTGATGGTGTGCTTCAATTCAAGAGATTTGGCTGGCATATTTGAGCCGATAGAAGCTCTTGCAGAATCTCTGAAAGTAATAGCAGTATCTTTACCATATCGACCTTTGGAAGATTTGGAAAGAAGATTTGTAAGTCTGGTAAGGTGTGCAGTAGCTACATGTTTAGCACTGGGAAATTCAGAAAGCAATGCATAAACAGATGCCATATGAAGTGTTGGTACAAGTTTTTCTAATTCAGGGAATAAGATACAGACCAGTCTTGAAACGGAAGTTTTTAGCTTGGCACGTTCTTTTACTTTATCAAAACGATAACGAGTTAATGACTTTAACTCTTCGTTGTGGTAAGATGTGTCTGAGTAGGACTTTAAGTTCACATCAGACATGAGCATGGAAGCAATCGTGCGGGCATCTACTTTATCCGTTTTCGTCTGTCTAAGGCTTAGACTTTTTCTGTACAGATTTGTATGTAACGGATTGATAACATAGGTGGGCAGACCTTTATCAATGAGATATCCAAGGAGATTGTAACTATAGTGTCCAGTGGCTTCCAGTCCTACTTTTACTTTTGTCACATCATCCATAACGGATTCAATCTTTTGATAAAGATCATTAAAACCATCTAAGTTGTTGAAGATGGTAAATGCTTTAAACAACACTTCGCTATCAGAGTTGGTGATAAAGCAATCATGCTTATCCTTTGCAACATCAATTCCTATGTAAATCATAATAAATCTCCTTTGAAATGTATTAATGCTGTTTTAGAACCACAGGGTGCTCCTTGCGATTGTAACCTCGTTCTAAATAAACCGTCATGCGGTATCTAACTGATTAACAAATGAACAAAGAGACTGTGGTTGGAGCCTTCCTAAAACCATCAAGTGGTAGGAAAAATAAAACCAATCCACAGCATCTTATATATCATAGTCGAACCTACAGAAGAGGTAAAGAATGGACTATGACCTAATAGTTGCAAAGACCTTGGAGAGGGTCTATAAAAACTACTACTATATAATACGAGGAGAATATTTATGAATGAAAAGTGTAAGAAATACGATGATATGAGCGATGTGTTTGAATATGGAAATATATCGGATGATGAAATTGTAAAATTGTGCAATCAAATATTATTAGAAAGTAAAGATGAAAAAAATGATATAATACTTGAAACAATGTATCATGCTGTTTTTACGGCTGCAAATTATCGGAATATTGCAGATAAAATAGAAATTGACAGCATTTTAGATTACATCGAGTACTTTAATGAAGAAATATCAGATTATATTATTTCGATTTTGGCTTTTACAGGAAAGCGAAAATATATAAATATAATAAAAAGTATTGGAGAAAAATATGGGGATTTAGATATTAGTGAAGCAATTGGAGAGTTAGAGAGTAGATGTAAGAGTTCGGAATGATTTTATAAACCCTAACTATGGATTTAAAAGGTCAATACATTGGAGAATTTAAAGAAATAGGAAGTTTAGTAGATTGGAGTATGGGAAAGTGAAAAAAATATACTTTATATAGGTGATAAAAATATCGTTTTTGAAGATGAAATATTTCAAGTGAAAATTGAGGATGACAAAATATATGTTTTATTAGATATTAAACCGAAAGAAAAATTAACCTATGATGATTGTAATAATGTTTTTTGTTATTCTGGGAAAGGACGAAAAATATGGCAGATAGGAGTGAGACCGAAAGGAAATCCAACCGTATATACAATGATAAATTTTGATGATAAATATCTTTATGCGAATGACTTTATGGGAAGAAGATATTATATTGATAAAAATACAGGAGAAATACAAGGGATGATGATTGCAAAATAAAATTGATGAATAAGCAATGCCTGCTGATTAAGAATATATCTGTAATTTCTAACTTTTATGTTTGCATCGTTCATACCATAATCAGAACAAATGCAGAGGCGTACAAAGTATTCGTCTCTGAATACAGAGCAGAAGATAAAGGATGACCTGTTTCAGGGAAACGAGGATGCATATTATCTGACAGAAAATGCCTTTGCATTTGCGGCATCCGCAATGATTCCAATCGGCCAGGCATCCACAGCGGGAAATCTGACATTCAAAAGCACAGCAACAATAGTTGCCAAAGAAGGCATCTCAATGGGAGCCGGAGCGCAGAAGATAACCACAGATGTGACAGGAAATGATACAGCAGGAATGGTTGCCGGTATGGTTGCAAGTGGAGTGACAGCAAAGGGGCTGAATGGAATTGAAGCAGAGGCGAACAAGCTGGCGAAAGCCCCAAAAGGGATTGATGGAGTAACCGAGGAAGCTGGAAATTTAGCGGAAGATGTTGGGAAAATTGTTGAGACCAGCTATGGGAAGTCAAGGGAAATAATTCAATGTAGTGATATTAATTCAAAAGAAGTAGCTAAGGTAGAAGAAAAAGTGCCCGTTAGCGACGCCGTAATGAAAAGTTTAGAGGGTAGTGGATTGACTTCTGATAGAATTAAAGAAATTCGTGATTTGCCAAAGCCAGATTATTCAAAAGGGGAATTTGTAAATCGTGATGTGAACAAGCCTGACCCTAAAACATATTTAAATCCAGACTACTATCAGAAACATTTAGAACCGTTTGAAAAAACTGGTTGCTATAGAATTCAAAGAACCGATCCAATGTTACCAGATGATCAATATGGTGGTGTTTTGGGACATAATAGTGGCTTGTTTGTTACCTCTGGAGAAGACATGATGAAGGTCTTAAAAGAGGCAGATGGTGATGTTTCAAAATTGGAAAAAATATTTGGAATGGATGAAGGTGATTGGGGTAAAAACCCTGTAATCATACGGGTTGATGATCCGCAACATTTAAGAATTCCAGATGGTAATGAAATGGGAGCTTGGACAAAATACTACATTCCTGGTGGATTTACTTCTGGAAATCAAGCAGAAGCTGTTATTGATTCAGTCCCTAGAGGAGAATATCAGGTGATGAAGTTTAATAATCCAGAGTTAATGAATTGGATGAAAAAAGGAATAGGTGAGTGATATGGAGATATTAAAGAGAGACCAAGGTATAATTGTTCTTAATCAATATGGAAAGTCATATATACGCTTTATGGCTGGTGGTATATCAGATAAATTGTATCAGATTGAGATTTCTCAAGAAGAACTAGATTTAGTTATGAATTCTTCAGTAAATGGTGAGTTAATAGTAAATAGGCATATGAATTTGGAGCCAAGCTTACCAGATGGGCTAGAAGATAGAGTTATAATTGATTATTTATCTTTTTCGACCGATTACTCTGATAGAAGAAAGCAGGCTATATTGGATAAGCTTCACAAATATGGGGATATCTTCAATGAATTTTATTATTATGTTTTAAGAGAATCATTCGAAGATGGAGTTGTAGAATCTGGATATTATGCAAGTAAGCTAGTAGAAGATTTTTCTTTGAGTCCGTTGGGCGCGTACAACTATCTTATTTATTTGAGAGAAAATCCACAAAATGCTCTTGCAGATTTAAAAGCAGGATTACCAAGAAAGTAGGTGTGTAGATGAGCGGACCCAAGGTTGATTACGCTAAATTGCGCGAACAAGAGATGGCTAGTCTTGCAGAGGCAAGAGGGCGTCGTCTCAAGGTGGCGGATAAAATTCAAAAAATGATTAATCAGATTGATTCATGCTTAGGGGGAGATGTGGATTTGATGTTGCAAGATCTCCAGATTGGACCAAGTTGTAAAAAAATACAAGAACTTCAGGCACAGTATAAAAAAGAATTGCAAGCTCTTTATAATACCGTAAAGCATGGAACAGAGTTGTTAGATGTTGACGCTATATTGCATGGAGGAGAGGTTTTATTAAGAAGATTTGGCGAAAATACTCAGGAAGAGTTACAGATTATTAATAAGCTTGTAGCTACAAGTCAACAGTATCAACGATTGCAAGAAGAAAGAGAAATTCTGGCTCAAACAAAGCGAAAGAAAATAGTTAGAATTTCTAATGATAAAGGCGTTGATATTGTTGTTAGCGATGCAGATATTCAGGAGCAAATATCTGTATTTGATGATGAAATAAAAGAATTTATGACTAGTCCTATGACAAGCAAACATAAGAATTCAATTTTATTGATAAACCAAGATTTGCATGAATTAGAGGTCAGTGATTTAGATAATGATCGTAAGAGTAAAAGAATTCAAAGGTTATGGCTTGCTGTATTATTTGGATGATGAAGATGAAGTATATAGTGATGAATTTAGGGTTCTAGTATCTAAGAAAGGTAAGTGTGGATGGAAAAGAGATGAAAATTTTAGTCCATGTAGCATTATGATAGAGGAGTTTGATTAATCTTTACACATGCAAACTAAGCCTCCCCACGGGCAGGCTTAAATCCTAGTCTCACTACCAGACATTTAACAGAACTTCTTAGGTTCATAAGGTTTACTATCCCGTAACACGGCATAAATTACGGTGGTAAGCTTTCTTGCCACGGCTCCTGTGGCAGTTAAGTGATGTTTACCTTGGTCACGTTTCTTTTTGTAATATGCATTCAACGGGCTATTGTGAAAAGAGCAGGTGGTAGCCGCAAGAAAAATGGCATGTCTTAAGTAAGGTGAACCACGTTTTGACATATGGTTATGTGTGCTGTTAAATTCACCCGACTGACGTACAGTTGGATCAATGCCAGCAAAGGCAATTAATGAAGAGGAATTTTTAAATCTGCTTATATCACCGATTTCAGCAAGAATAGTAGCAGCACCAATCATGCCTATCCCGGGAATGGTATGAAGATAACAATCAAACTTCTCATAGTACTCAAGAATCTGGCAGTCAAGAGCTTCAATCTGCTTATCAAGAAAATTCATCCGATCAATGAGCTGTTTTAACTGGAAAGAGAAAGCATCCTGTGCTATCTTAATACCAAAGGTATCAGCTGCAGCTTCTTTGATGGAAATGGCTTTAGCTCTGGTAAGTCGGTTGTGGCTCTTATCTTTTATGATTTCAAAGAGCTCATCTATTGGTGCATTCTCAATATTCTCAGGGGTGAGATACTTTTCCAGAATGCCCATGGATGTGCTCACCCAAAGAGAAGAAAACTGTTTTTCATACTCTGGGAAGATTTGTTCCATAATTGTGCCGATTCGGAGCTTAATTTCAGTTCTGGAAGAAATGACAGAATCACGATAACGACATAACTGACGCATGGCAAGGATGTTTTCATCAGCCATGGAAGTAGTCCCAAACTGACCGAAACGTATCACTTCTGCAATTAAAAAAGAGTCAATTGAATCGTTTTTGGTTTGTCGTATATACATTTTTCTTAAAGAATCAGACTGGATAGGATTGATTACATAGATGGTATATCCTTTTGCTTTTAGAAATGAATAAATGGGATACCAGTAATGACCTGTAGCTTCCATGCCAAATACACAAGGGGAATTACCGATGTTTTTGAAGATAAAGCTCATAAGAGAATCTGCACCTTTGTGTGTAGTTGCAAAGCGAAGAGAACGGCCGATTTGTTTGCCTTCAGGTGAAACAATGGATGCTTCATGATGATTTTTGCCAATATCAATGCCTACGATGTACATAATTGAAATCCTTTCTAATGTGAATTGTAAGTAGATAGAATCCTCACTTCAATGCGGGTTACAATCTGGTTAGATATACGAAGTACAGCACATATGCTGCCAACATCCAGCTAATACGCAAAATCCTGCAAAGCAGAGGGAGCAGTCTCAATGAACGAAGTCACAAGTGCTTCAAGAGTGGTGACGCACACCTCTATCTATTACAGGATAATTGTGAAATAGGAATAAAAGAAAAGCAATAGATAGAAAAAGACTGCTTTGATTCCTATGTGTTTAGCATACCAGAGTGGTAGTTCATCAGGTAAAGTATGGGATTATTCTAAACAATTTGATGGTGAATTAGCTAACTTTAATGCTGGATATGAGATAAAAAACGTTATTAAAGAAGATTTGTATTTAGTTCAATTTCATTCTAATGCTGAAGTTGGTAGTGGAAGAAGTTTGAAATACTGGACTACTTTTGATGCAGCAAATAGAATTAGTACAGTAGATGACTACATGAATCAAATGGCGTTATTGAGTAACTGGGGAGCAAGAGATAATGTGTCTATTGCTAAAATACCAGCAGGAACAAAAATTAAATATGCAATTGGAACTGCAAAGGAACAAGTTGGAGCAATAGAATCAAGACCTGGTGGGGGACTACAGATATTATTTGAGAAATTTGATGATGGCTGGGTTTTAGATACAAGACCGTTACCATAGAAAGAAGGAAATATGAATAAATATGATATATTAGAAGGAAAGTTGACTGCTATAAATGCATATATTGATACTATGTGCTTAGAAAGTAATGCTACAATGGAATATTTGAAACAGTATAAGGAATATGTAAATGAATTAATTATTGCTATTCAAAATAGAACAATAAGAAATTCAAATGGTGCTGTGATGGGACTTATTAGGGGTGTTTCAGATTATGATGAGCTTTGTGCCGATGATACTTTTTGGCAGTTAGTAACAGATGCAGACAATTATTATTGTAATGAGTGTCAATCATTTTAATTATGTCTGCACATAAGGACAACCACCACAAAAATTTTGGGCCTTTAAATTTATCGGAATGGCTCTTACCGAAGCTGATAAAATCCATGGAGATTAGTTTAAAGAACTTAGGGCGAAATTTGCATCTGGGTGCACTTAAGGACATCCGAAATAAAAACGGAATATTACTTCTTCAAAGACTTAGAACATATTGTTTTCATAGCATTTAGTGTTGTGAAGACAATGTGTTTTCTTGTGACAATTTCAAATTCTTATTCAGAATGCGGATAATTCTTTACGAGCATATTAATCCATGGGAAGAATATCAGATGATTTATTGCTAAATCCGAAAACAAATACAAATGGTGCAAATAATCTGACTGAATGGAGAAATTTCGATGGAACAAGACATTCAGAGAAATTGAATCAGATTACTTTGGCAGATATGGAATTGATTCCCAATACAGCCTATGTTTATTTTGAATTTTCGGGGACGTCAAATGTAGGGGGAAATGAACTCAAGGTTATTAGAAATGTTCATGTTCCATTAAAATAGTAGAATGGCAGGTTAGTGCAGTTCCTCTATAATGAAAACAGGGAAGTCGTAGCAGAGAAGGACTACAGCGGCAACATCATCCGCTATATCCGTGGACTGGGACTGATCAGCTCCGACAGCGAGAATGCCAAGACGTATTACCATTATGTATGCGATGAGCAGGGCAGCGTGAGCCGTATCATCAGAGGCGAGGATAAGGAGAACGGAGCAGCCGCACAGGACAAAGTCTCGGACAGAGTACTCAATCATTATGAGTATGATGCGTTTGGTAATACCATAAGCTGTGAGGAAAGAGTAGCGAACCGTTTCCGATACCAGACCAGCTATGGGAAGTCAAGCGAAAAATTAAACTGGGACGCAATTGTTAGTAAGAAAGGTGAAACCAGGGTTGAGCATATTAAGCGACATACGGTTCAAAATAATAGTCGAGAAACACATAGTGTATTTAACGGGAATCCGATAGATATGGTAAATGATGCATGGGAACAACGTCATTTGGTTGAACCGATATCGGATGGAATGGGAGGAACAATTTATAACATTCCGTACAAAAATGCAGGCTATGAAAGTGGATATATTAATACTGGTGCTCAAATGGATTATATAACAATAGTAACGCTGGATGAAAGTACTGATTTAATAACCGCATTTCCGTCTTTTGGAGATTATCATAAGTGATAGGAGGAACCTAAAATGTATAATATTGGTTACTGTAAGATATGCAAGCAAGGCTTACTTGAAATTGTAAAAGATAAATTAACTAAAAAAATATTTATATGTTGTGATGAATGCGAAGCAGAGTGGAATAATCCAGAGGATGCATTAAAAGGTATCAATGGAACAAGAAATAAACATGGAGAAATAGAATATCCAAATATAGAAGATATACTAAGAGAAAAATGGAGTGTTTCAATAAATGAGCATCACAACTAAGCCTCCCCACAGGCAGGCATAAATCCTAGTCTTACTACCAGACATTAACAAAAACTTTTAGGCTCATAAGGCTTACCATCCCGTAATACGGCATAGATTACGGTGGTAAGCTTTCTTGCCACTGCACCGGTGGCAGTTAAGTGGTGCTTTCCCTGCTCCCGTTTCTTTTTATAATAGGCATTTAAAGGACTGTTGTGAAAAGAACAGGTGGTTGCAGCAAGGAAGATTGCATGTCTCAGGTAAGGTGAACCCCGTTTGGACATGTGATTATGAGTGCTGCTAAATTCACCGGATTGTCGTACAGTTGGATCAATACCTGCAAAGGCAACTAAGGCAGATGAACTCTTAAATCTGTTTATATCACCGATTTCAGCAAGAATGGTTGCAGCAGCAATCATGCCTATCCCGGGAATGGTATGAAGATAACAATCAAACTTCTCATAGTACTCAAGAATCTGGCAGTCAAGAGCTTCAATCTGCTTATCAAGAAAATTCATCCGATCAATGAGCTGTTTTAACTGGAAAGAGAAAGCATCCTGTGCTATCTTAATACCAAAGGTATCAGCTGCAGCTTCTTTGATGGAAATGGCTTTAGCTCTGGTAAGTCGGTTGTGGCTCTTATCTTTTATGATTTCAAAGAGCTCATCTATTGGTGCATTCTCAATGTTCTCAGGGGTGAGGTATTTTTCAAGAATGCCCATGGATGTGCTCAGCCAAAGAGAAGAAAACTGTTTTTCATACTCTGGGAAGATCTGCTCCATAATCGTGCTGATGCGGAGTTTTATTTCGGTTCTGGAAGAAATCACAGAATCACGGTAACGGCATAACTGCCGCATAGCAAGAATGTTTTCGTCTGCCATAGAAGTGGTGGTAAACTGACCGAATCGTATCACTTCTGCAATCAGAAAAGAATCGATGGAATCGTTTTTTGTCTGCCGGATATACATCTTTCTGAGGGAATCAGACTGGATGGGATTGATTACATAAATGGTATATCCTCTGGCTTTGAGGAATGAATAAATCGGATACCAGTAATGCCCAGTGGCTTCCATGCCGAAGATACAAGAGGAATTGCCGATATTATTGAAGATAAAACTCATAAGGGAATCAGCACCTTTGTGTGTAGTTGCAAAACGAAGCGAATGTCCGATTTGTTTCCATTCAGGTGAAACAATGGATGCTTCATGATGATTTTTGCCAATATCAATGCCTACGATGTACATAATTGAAATCCTTTCTAATGTGAATTGTAAGTAGATAGAATCCTCACTTCAATGCGGGTTACAATCTGGTTAGATATACGAAGTACAGCACATATGCTGCCAACATCCAGCTAATACGCAAAATCCTGCAAAGCAGAGGGAGCAGTCTCAATGAACGAAGTCACAAGTGCTTCAAGAGTGGTGACGCACACCTCTATCTATTACAGGATAATTGTGAAATAGGAATAAAAGAAAAGCAATAGATAGAAAAAGACTGCTTTGATTCCTATGTGTTTAGCATACCAGAGTGGTAAAAAGACTGGTACTGTATGGGATAATATTACTAGTACAGCTGATAATATGCCTGCTACTAAAATACCTGCCACATTTAAAATTGATTTGGATGGAAACATTAATTATGTGAATCCTGAAACAGGAACGAACACATTATGGACAAATTCAAATGCAACTAAACATATGGGTGAGTATGTAAGTAGATTTGGAGATGAAAGTTGGAGCATTGGTACTCGAAGTCAAGCGATGTTAGAAAGTTATTCTGCATCACTTAATAAAGCAATGGAAACAATAGGCACAGAGACACCTGGAAGATATTTTGGAACATATGGCAATTGGGAACTTGGCATTAATACTGAGACTGGTGTAGTATATCATGCAAGGATGATTAATTAGGAAGGTGAAAAAATGAAGTTTGAAAAAGTATTTAATAATAAAAAATATGTTCGAAAAATAGAAAGTATGGGGGAGGGGCTTGTTTTGTTTGAAATATCAGTTGTTGATAAAAGAGTAGGACAAAATTACCATTTATTTTTTGAGGATAAGCGAAAGCCTCCGTTGGATATAGCAATTAATCCAGACGATGGAATGATAGAGTATATTAGTTATTTTGCTCAAGATGAAATGATTAATAATATTAGTGATATTCCCGAAATTATAAATGAGGATATGGGAATTAGTATATGTAATAAAGATTTCAATGAGGATAATATGAATGTTACCGTAGATGGGAGATTCAAATTTTGGAAATTAGAAAATACAATTTTGATATTGAAAAATGATATTGAGGAACTTGTGCTAAATGCATATAGGATTAATGATTTAAATAATTTATTGTTTCTAGGAGATGATTTTGTTGGAATAGAATTTAAAAATTTGAATCAAGAGGAAATACTAGAAATTCATAATTCGAAATGTTTGCTATAATTAATTATGGTTATATTTTCGGACATCCACAACCTACAACTTTTGCAAGTCTATTAATTAACCATCATGGCTGTTGCGAAGCAATTAAGAATCCATGATGTTAATTAATAGACACTAGTGAAATTTTGCCGAGTTGGGTATACGAACGAACATTGAAAAATGACATGCTGATGTAACGCACTCTTAGTAACAAAATGTTGCGAAAGGGTGCGTTTTTCTGTGAAGGTATTTTTATAAATGGTAAGGGTATTTTATAAAAGTCAGTATTACAAGCGGTATTTCAGACATAAAAAATGGTCTCTAAAAAGCGGTAATCCATTTACAGATTTTCTTCGTTATACTGATAATTTTAAGAGATGCATTTCTGTATAATGATGAAATCGTTGTACTCAGACCAAAGTGTCGGACAAAGTTTTTAGCCTTTTCTGGAAAACTATACAGTATCTGCATTTCTGCTAATGGAGAATTATAGCTGCTCCACAGAACTGATGTTTTTATAGGTGCTAGAAAACCTAATAGTATCTGATTTTATGTAAGAAGCATCCGACCCTGCATTTATTATTTCAGTACGAGTTTTTATATTAAATTTCTTCATATTGTGGTGGTGATAGTGTCAAATGACCTATGAAAAAACTGAGCAAAAGAAAAAGGCTCAGATGAA
>ENA-ORUU01001393-ORUU01001393.1-human-gut-metagenome-genome-assembly--contig:-NODE-1393-length-12993-cov-4.29603_pt1 | contig 12993 bp, 9 predicted proteins | sample MGYA00242085_ERZ509221 | MGnify/ENA primary metagenome ERZ509221 (study PRJEB26280, sample SAMEA2338809) | human gut metagenome | biome: human gut; feature: human-associated habitat; material: faeces... | reverse complement strand
ATATAAGAAGACAATTGTCATGGTAACGCATGATCCGCAGATGGCAAGCTATTGTGACCGGATTATTCTGCTGAAAGACGGCAAGATTTTGGAAGAATTAAAGAAGGGTAGTAATAGAGAAACATTTTATCAAACAATCCTTTCCAAAATGGCGGAATTATAAAAAGACCAATGCCAGTATCAGCTATATTTGAATTCAAGATTATTGTAAGGGGTGGGAAGGTATATGCTGCATAAAATAATTTACAAAAATTTTAAAAGCAATATACGGAAATATATTTTATTTTTTGTCAGTAACATTATAGCCGTAGCAGAATTATTTATCTTTTGGGGATTGAATGATGTTGTAGTGCGGGCAGTTACAGAACCTTCGATTATGATGGGAATAAAAAGTGATTTTATGATAGCGGTTGGATTAATAACTGTTGTTACAATACTTTTGATGGTATTTTCTATGCGCTATTATATTAAACTCCGGGCAAAAGATTATGGAACTTTTATTATGCTTGGGATGAAAAAGAAGATGTCTTATATGCTTCTTTTTGCGGAATACATTATAGGATGTATAGGTTCACTTTTAATTGGTATTTTGTTAGGAAATCTGCTCCTATATGGAATTTTATATTGCTTAAATCAATACAATCCTCAGATTATTACATTACAAAAAGTGGATCCGGTCGTATATAAAAATACAATTCTTTTGTGTCTGGGAGTTATGCTTGGAATCTTTATAATTCTCCTGGTGTGGATGGACGGAAGAAATTTAAGCTCTTTAATGATGAAAGAGGAAATAAAGGAAAAACGTCCCGTCAGTTCAAAATGGCTGTTGTTTACAGTGTTAGGGATTGTATTTATAATACTTGCAATTAAACAATATAAGCCAGGAACATGGGGATATTATTTTGCACATATATATTTTCTGATAGGCGGAATTCTTATTATCACTTTCGGTGGTGCATTTATTCTTGAACAGGCGAAAAAAGAACCTTTTTACTTTCGGTATGCATTGAAAATCAATCAACTTGATAGTAAATATCAAAGTAATATATTAATTATTCTGATGTTATTTGTAATACATTTTTTTGCTCTTTCTTATATCGGTACACAAATAGTAGAGATTCTGCCTCTTGACAAGACAAATAGTAATTATCCTTATGATATAATCTGGATGGCACGTCAGAACGATGAAAAATACAGTGAAAAAATAGCTGAAAAATATAATGGGACAGTTAAACATATTCCGATGATCCGGGCAACAATGTTTTATTCACAGGAAGAAATTGGAATATCTGAATCCACATATAAAGAACTAACAGGGAAGGCTTATGGTTTGTCTGGGAAAGAAATTGTTATAGGAATTGAGGACCAGAATTATCAAAGGGAAGAAAAAGTAACTGATAAGGTTCTTTATGATTTATTTGGATGGCTGTATATTGGTAAATTTAATCCGAATAAAAAGGAATTTGAATCTTCTAATATTTTAAAAGATGCGAATTATCAGTATAGGATAAAAGAAATTCATACACAAAACGTATTTGGAAAATTCGTACCAGAAGATGCCGGTGAAGGGTGTGAAGATACAGTTATATTTTCGGATGAATATTTTGATAAACAATGGAAAAAACAGGAAACAGATTATGAAGAAGTTTCAATGTTAGAAGCATTTTCTTTTCCAAAAACAAAAGAGCAGATGGCCTGGAAAGAGATAAAATGTCATGCAGATAAAGAGGGAATTACTGTATTTCAACCAGATGACAGTCATTCGCCACATGCTATATGCTATGATAAGACTGTGTTTTTAAAAGAGCAGAAAGCAAGTAATATATTTTTACTTTTTAGCAAGCTGTTTATTCTGATAACCCTTTTAATCAGTGGTGCTTTTATTATGGTTGTTAAAAATCTGGCCGAAATGTCTTCTTATCAAAGACGTTATGAATTTTTTCATTCTATGGGCATGAAACAAAAAGAGCAAAAGAAGATCTTAAGTTTTGAGATTTGCAGCGTAGCAAATATAGCATTAGGTACAGGTATTTGTTTAGCTCTTTTATATGTAATGACTTATTTACATTGGTATGATGCGATGGGTGAAAAAATATCAACCACTTTTTGGATCTACTGGCTTAAGCTCGTTGGAATTTATATAATTATTCAGATAGTTGTGCAGAAATTATTTGTAAGGTATGTGAACAAAAGAATTTAGAAGAAAGGCTCAGACGAGGTTTGTTCTGTCAAATTTTGAATGCGATATAAAAATACGCATATAATATTTTACTGACAAATGTTTGCAAAAATCACTTGCCTTTTGCAAAGGTTCGTGATAAAATTTTTGTCAGTGATCAGGTTGCAGAAACTTGCGATGCCTGCGACCGGACGGAGGACCTGAGGGCCCTCCGTTTTTCTATATATGCAGATTTTTATAGAATGTGAAAAATGACAGAAAAAGCGTTAAAACCGATAAAACCGTTTTTGAATTATGAAGAACAAATCAATAATCTCATCGAGCAAAAAGGAATGATTGTTAATGATCATAAATTTGCTGTGTCCAAATTAGAAGATATCAGTTATTTTGCTTTAATAGATGGATATAAAAATCTGTTTTATAATCCTATGACAAGAAAATATAAGGAAGGCACAACCTTTGAGGATCTTGTTGCTTTATATGAATTTGATGAAAAACTTCGTACATTGATTTTCCGGTATCTTTGTCATTTTGAGCAAAAAATGAGATCGCTGATTTCTTATCATTTTTGTGATACTTATTCAGAAAAACAGGAAGATTATCTGAATGCTGTACATTATAATAACTCGGGAGCAAATAAAAAGAAAATTGCTGCTTTAATAGCTATACTGGATAGAGAAGCAAAGAAAAGCACAGATCACGCTTATGTAGTTTATCAAAGAAAAACATATGGAAATGTTCCTATGTGGGTCATTATGAAAACTTTAACATTTGGACAGATGTCAAAGATGTATTCATTTCTGACGACCAGTATGAAAACGAAAATTAGCCGACATTTTGATTATGTAAGTGAAAAAGAACTAATTCAGTACATGAAAGTGCTTACCTTATATAGAAACGTCTGTGCTCATAATGAAAGGTTATTTTCATATAAGAGCAGGTTTGATATCCCTGATACAATATTACATAGAAAAATGAAACTTCCGCAAAATGGAAATAAATACAAATGTGGAAAAAACGATTTGTTTTCTGTTGTGATTGCTTTTCGAATGTTGCTGGCAAAAGAAGATTTTGCTGAATTTAAAAAATCTTTGAATCAGATAATTAACCAGTATATGAAAAAGACGGGCAATCTAAACCAGGATTTATTTTTCAAAGCAATGGGATTCCCGGAAAACTGGAAGAATATAAGTAGATATAAATTATAAAATAATCAATATAGTACGAACCGAGGATTCAAAATGAAAACCACGGAAAACAGATAAATATATAAATAGTCAGGAAGGTCAATATTTTGATTTGCCTGACTTATTTTTTTATATCCAAATATGTAAGAAAAGTTGCCGATGGAAAGTTCTTTGCATTTTATTTGTAACATTTATCAAATTGAATAGTTAATATTATAAAGGAAAGGAGGACAGCACATGGATTTTGATTGTATATATAAATCATATTACCTGGACGTATATCATTTTTTGTGTGGTTTATCATCGAACAAAGAAATTGCAGAAGATATTACACAGGAAACTTTTACAAAAGCATTGACGGCAATTAATTCATATGATGGAAGAAAAGATATACGTGCATGGTTATTTACAATTGCAAGAAATACATATTTTACATATTGTAAGCGTGAGAAAATCTATGTGGAATGGGAGCCTCCAATGGAGCAGGTCGATATTCAGACGGAGTTTATTGACAATCTAATAAATAAAGAACAGGTTGAGAAAATACATAATTTTTTGAAAAATATGAAAGATCCATACAAAATAGTATTTGAATTAAGAATACATGGGGAACTTTCATTTGAAAAGATTGGAAGAATTTTTGGAAAAAGTTCTGGCTGGGCAAGAGTAACTTATTATAGAGCCAAAATGAAAATATTAGAATATATGGAGGCAGAGAATAATGAATAAAATAACATGTAATGTAATTAAAGATATTCTTCCGCTTTATATAGATGGGGTGGTAAGTGAAGATACACAAAAAATAGTGGATGAACATTTAGCGGAGTGCAGTTTATGCAGGGATGAAATGAATAAATTAAAAAAAACGTTAGTTATTCCAACAAATGAAGAAATACAACAGGAGACTGTCAATGTATTGGAAAAAAGTATTTCTTCTATTGAAAGAACTGTAGTTAAAAAATTTATCCATTATTCATCGTATTTCGATCTGATATTTAATATCGGAATGATTCCGTTTATATATTGGCTGTATGTGATTTGGATAAAAAAAGAAACGTCTCTTTTGAATATATATGTGTTTATCAAAAAATATAGCCGAATAAGCGGGGACTTATTAAGCTTTGCTTTGTTTTTTGTAATATTTATTTGTTGCGATATTATCCATATTGTTTTAACCATGAAAAAGAAACAATTGAATATTATGGATTCGGTAGTTGTGATGTCAATTATGGTAAAGTTATTTCTTATTCTTATTCTAATGGCATTTTTAACGGCAGGTATATTAATGTAAGGGGGAGAATTCATGTTCAAAGTTGTATGGAAAAGCTTTAAGTATAATAGGAAAAATTTTCTTTCTTTTTTTATGAGTGAAATATTATCAGTTGCAGTTATATTTATGCTTATTTATATTCAAGAGGCATTGTCACAAGTTCCAGGAATAAAAACTGAAGCGTTACAATTTGCATATCAAAGTGAATTAAGAAAGCAGTTACGCATAATCATTCCATGTATTATTTTAATTATGATTCTGGTAACGGGATATTCTGTTAAAGCGTATATAAACACACGAATATGGGATTATAAATTATTTCAATTATTAGGAATACGCAAGAAAAATTTAAAAGTAATGATTGGTCTGGAATATGTAATAAGCGGTATGCTTGCATGTGGTTTTGGAATTCTGTTTGGTTTAATTGGAACGAAAATTATAAAAGAAATTCTTCATACTAGAATAAATGCAAGATTTGTCAAAGGCATTTCGATGTCAAGAGTTTATCTTGTGTTGATTCTAAGCTGTCTGATCATGACGATAGGCGTATATATTACATTGCAAATATTATTAGATACCAGAACGAATTTAGGAGATAAGATATTCAAGATTAAGGAATCTCGAATCCATTCGATGATATCAGTTATTTACTTTATAGTGGGTATTTTGGTTATTAGTAGTGGTTATCTGTTGGTGAATAATGATCCAATGATGGCTTATATGGCACTTATATGTATTTTGACAGGTCTTATAATTCTTATGATATTCGGAACTGGATTTTTTATGGAAAAATTCAGTGAGTCGAAATATTATAAAAAGCATATATTAGCTTGGAATGATTGCTACTGTTACATAAAAAAACATGGATTTCGGATGCTAATGCAGATATTGTTGGGAATCATTTTAATATTTAATACATTTTTAATGCTTCGAGGTACAATTCATGACAGATATATGCCAAATGATTTTGTGTGTATCGGCAACTCAAAAGAAACGACAGCAGTAAATACTGTGGTAACAGCTCGATTTAATGGTCTTACAAAACAATTCCCGTTTCTGTGGTTTAATGAGATGAGAGGTGATTCCTGGGTTGCTATATCACTTAGCGACTATAATAAAATTTACAATAAAAATGAATCGTTAAATAAAAATGAAATAATAAGAATTTGGAGAAAAGAAGGGAGCCGTAAATCGGATCTAAGTGATAAACAACATAGAAAAATAAAATCAATCGCACTTGGTAAATGCGGAAATATGGATGAAGAGGGATTGGAATATAAATACAATTTCCAGATAAAGAAAGAGCAAATCAAAGAGATGATCGGCTTTTCTATGACCGGTCTTGTAATTATTCCAGATAATATATTCACGCAGGCAGAAAAAGAAAGTGATTATAAAAAAATGTTTATGATTATAAATCTGCCAAAAAAGAACCTGACAGTTTCAACACGATACATAGAAGAAAAATTGCAACAAGGAAAACTAGATGAGGCTTTTTGTAAGTTGACAATTCAGGGTATTGATAAAAAAGAAAACGTATTAAATCAAATGGTAGCAATCCTCGTAGCGATTATTATTTTAATTTTTACGATGTTTATAACATGGTTAATGCTGCAGAATGATCAGGAGCATTTAAAACGAAAATATCAGATAGGTGCTATTCTTGGTGTGAAGAGGAAGGAAGGGTATTTATCCGTTGTGAAAGAAATATCCAGAGACATGTGGTGGTCCCTTTTACTTGCGATCGGTATAAGTGGAATGTTTTGCGGCGTATTTATAAAATCTTATTATTACGGAACAACGGAAATTGTTTTGATACAAAAGGAAGTTGCAATGTTAGGATGGATTTTATGCATATATGTAATTATTTTTATGATATTTATTATTTTTTCAACCAGGCGTTTATGGAAAGAAATTTCAAAAATATGGGGTGATAAGAATTGATGAGAAATATATTAGAAGTTAAAAATCTTGTAAGAAGTTACAATACAGCAACTTTTAGGGATTCAAAAAATAATGTGAATGTGTTAAAAGGAATCAGCTTTCAAGTTGCGGAAGGTGAATTTGTTGGAATCATGGGAAAATCCGGATGTGGTAAGACAACGTTGCTTAAGACACTCGGAATGATTGATAAACCGACGGATGGAACAATTAAATTTATGGGAGAAGATACCAGTGAACTATACGGGGATAAACTTGCGGATATCCGGAACAGTAAAATAGGATTTATTTTTCAGGATTTTTATCTGATGGACAGCCTCTCAGTGGAAGAGAATATCATGCTGCCGATGATCATAAGCAAACAGAATATTAATAAGATGATTGCAGAAGCAAAGAAATATGCAGAACAATTTCAGATAGAACATCTGTTAAAGAAAAACCCTTATGAATTATCCGGTGGTGAAAAGCAGAGAGTTGCCATATGTCGTGCGTTAATCAATAATCCTGATCTGATACTTGCTGATGAGCCGACCGGAAATTTGGACTCAAAGTCAGGAAAGATTGTAATCGATGCATTGAATAAGATTTCATCGGAATATAAGAAGACAATTGTCATGGTAACGCATGATCCGCAGATGGCAAGCTATTGTAGCCGGTTGATTCTATTGAAAGATGGAGTGATATTGGAGGATTTAAAGAATAGTGGGGATCAGGAGACGTTTTATCAGGAGATTCTCGGAAAGATGAAAGAGCTGTAAAAGATTCACAAAAAATTGACATTGCTGACTTGAAAAAGTAAATTCCAGTGCAAAAGTAAATTCCATCATGTTTTAAATTTTGCCGAAATTACGAGAGATTTTCTTTTTGACCAAATTGCATGAAAGCAATTCGAGAGGTTTTGCCCAGCAGGAAAAAAGAGAAAAATACAGCTGATAACGGGTGTAGATTGTATCGCTCCATTTATACCGCTTTTGTTCATGGAATATGTGATTGTTCCGGGGCGAAAGGGTACTGTAATGAAACGGATCATAACCTTTGATAAAAAAGTCAGGTTGATTATATTTAATCTTCCTGACTTTTTGCTGATACTCAAAAAAAATAAAAGCGATCAGATAAAAATTATTTCTATCACCATGCATTCGGAAGAAACTATCGGTAGCAAGTTCTGTAGATATGTCGAAGTATGCAAAAAAGATTGTTATAAGGGTATTTAGGGAAAATTCATGGTCAGAAAACCGGGTATTCATGGCCACTATCACACCAAGGAAGAAAAGGCATGCTATAATAAGCCAAGAAATTAATACGGAGACAAACAAAATGAAAGACTGGTCAAGAAAAAGAAAAACAGATTTTATAATAGGAGTAGCTTTGCAAATATACCTCCTTTTCCCATGGGTACAGCATTATACAATATATGGATATTTATTTAATACATTGAAAATAAATGATTACGTCCAAATGTATAACAAAACATTATTGCCATCATTAAAAGAAAAATCATGGGGCTATACAAAAATGTCAGCATTTGTCTTTTTAATTATCATTATTCTATTAATGGTTTTTCAATTAATTGAATTAATGCGAATATATCACATAACCACAAATGAAAGGACAAGTGATTATCGTGGATTTTTCTGGATTATATATTTAATCTTTTTTTCGATATTTATAGATAAGGTAGAGTTTGTAGATTATTCTTTGATTCCTGCTTATGTAGAAGTGTATATGATTGTACTATTAGTTTTTTTAGGATTGTGGATTTTAATTGATGCAATGCTAGATACATGGGAATCAGAACATCAGATATTAATTTCTCAATTAGAGGAACAGGAAAAGCTCGCATTACAAACGAAAGTCAAGATTTTAGAAGAACGCTATCAAGAAATGTTAAAAAGCCGAAAAGTGGTTCATGATATGAAGAACCATATTCTGGCACTCAAGAACTATGATCAGGAGCAAAACTGGTCCGGATTGCATGAATATTTGAATGAGCTTAGCGATGATATGCTGGAATATAATTTTCATATCTGGACTGGAAATCATATGCTGGATATGATCTTAAACCAAAAGGAAAAGGATGCACAGAATCAAAATACTGTTATGCAGATTGATACAGAAGTCTTTTCGACACTCCCTTTTACAGACCGGGAGATCATATCACTTTTCGGAAATCTATTGGATAATGCGTTGGAAGCCTGTGAAAAAATCAGTGATAAAGAGCGTTGGATAAAGATTAAGATAAAAAAGAAAAACCTATTGTTATATATTGAAATTGCAAATGCATTAGAGCAAAGGCCAAAGCAAATTCAGAAAAAATTTGTTTCAAATAAAAAAGATAATGGACTTCATGGATATGGAATGAAGAATATACAGGATATTGTAAAAAAGTATGATGGAATCTTCCAATATAAGGTATATGAAGATCAGCTGATATTTATGATTTCTATCTATACTGATATGCACAGAGATTGCTATTAAATATTATTTTATGAGAGCAGGTGAGTGAAATGAAAAATGACAAGTTATTTTTTCAGATAATGAAAAAAATATTTTTGGGACACCATAAAGAATTAAGAATTCTGATTTTATGCGAAACAATACTGACAGCAATTTCATATGCTATAGTCAGCGGATATCAAATGTTTTCCAACGGACATTCATCAGAATACTTTATGCAGGAAGACGGAATAAGCAAAAACTTTCTTTCCGCCGGAACAATTCTATTATTCTGCGGAATTATACTGATTATTACAGTGCTCATATCATATCTTGGAAAGCGTATTCCGGAATATGTATTTTTACAAAGAATGGGAATATCAAAGAAAGATTTAAAAACGATGGTTTTATATGAGGCAGCAATTTCGTATCTGGTATCCATCATAGCAGGATTTTTCGTTGGAAAAATATTGACCGAGGGATTAAAGATCCTTATGGTTCGTGCTTTGCATATAAATTTTAAATTAGGAAGGGTGGCTTTCTTTACATATCCGTCTATTTGTATCCTCATTTTATTTATATATGGGCTCAGTTTCTTGCTGGTAAAAGAATTGCAATCCGATTTTCTGATCATTACAAATATGAATGAGACAGCAAGAATAGAAAAGCTGGAAGGAAAATTCAGAGTTCCTAAAATAATGATCGGAATCATACTTTGTATTTATTCTGTTTATGCATATTCTAAAATATACCATTATGAGAGTGCATATCTGATCACCGCTTTCTTTGCCGGATTGTATTTAAGCTTAAGAAATATATTTTCTATTTTTTTAGAACGTATAAAGCACAAAAAGCAGAAAAAATATTATAAGAATCTTTTGATGAATCATCGGTTTTATTACCGTATGAATACCGTGAGCAGATATATTTTATTCTTTTCACTGATGAGTTTTTTAAGCTGCTTTTATTTCGGAATACAATTTATCAGTACAATAAATGCCGAAAAAGCAGAAAGTTTATATCCGTATGATTTTATGTGTGTTGCAGATAAATCAGACGATAAGCTTTTTGAAAAAATAAAAGAAAAGTATCATGCTACATTAACTGAATATCCAATGGTAAGAGTTGCAAACGCAGATAAGACGGAACATTTAGAGGGACGAGGGGAAATTATTATCCAGGGACAACAGATTGGTATCTCGGAGTCTACTTATTACAAGTTAAAAAAAGCTGTAGATCCATCGTATAAAAAGAAATCCTTAAATCTAGATAAAAATGGAAAGAAAGTATATGTTGTCCATCAACAGGACCGGGCAACAAAGGCTCAGCCGGTCGACTGGTACTATAACAAAAAGACACCGACTTTACATATCGGACTCCCTTGTGAATATTGTGATTATGCTGATCATGAGACAACATACGATAAGAAAATAGTTGCCGGAGAGGAGATCTCCAGTCTTACAGGGTGCTACAGTACACCAAAATGTGAAAATCTGATCGTTTTTTCCGATGAATATTTCAAAAAAGCTCAAAATGAATGGAAGGATATAGAGGCTTTGACTGGTTTTAAATTGGAACGGTATAAGGCAATGTATGGTGATGATGGAGAACCTTATATTATTGAAGGACCAACAAAACTGGTATTCATCCAGACAGATAAAAAGTACATAGATCAAATCGATAAAGAATTGGAGTCAAAAGAAGAGAGACATAAATATATCGGCAATTATGATTCTACGGTAAAATTTCATTATTTATCAAAAACAGCAATTACGGATATGAAAACCGAAAGAGCCGTTAAGTCGATGATCTGTGTATATATTATCATTACATTAAGCATATTGAATTGGATCATGCTATATGCCATGAACGAAATGGAGAAAAAAGAAAAAGCAGAACGCGAGAAATTCCTGGTATCCATGGGAATGGACCGAAAAGAACGGAAGAAAATGAATAAAAGAGAATGGTACATATATTGGATTGTCCCGACAATTATTCTTATCATTTCAACCATATTATTTATGCGAGATACCATGACTGCGAGAATGTATCCAGATGATATCCGGAAAATCTGTGAATTACAGGAAGCAGTGGTTATAGCAGTGTGGATCGTAATAAATGGAATATATTTTTGGATTATGAATCGAAAGGCAAGAAGGGGGTAGAAAATCATGACAAATAATACAGAAATACTGCGGACAGAAGGGTTAAAGAGATCATATCTTGTTAATGAAACGAAAATAGATGTATTAAAAGGAATCAATCTGACCATTAATAATCAGGAATTCATAGCCATTATGGGAAAATCCGGATCTGGGAAAACAACACTCTTAAAATTATTAGGACTGCTGGACCGGCCGACGGAAGGAAAAGTCTTTTTTAAAGGTGAAGACAGTAATTCGTTAAGAGGGGACAGGCTTGCCATGATCAGACGCCGTGAAATTGGATTCATATATCAGGATTACTATCTTATGGACAGTTTATCGGTAAGAGAAAATATCATGCTGCCGAAGATTCTGGATCACAGTCCAGTAGAAGAGAGTATAACGGAAGCAGAAAAACTAGCCGATATTATGGGGGTTCGTGCTTTACTGGATAAAAAAATCTTTGAATTATCAGGAGGCGAAAAACAAAGGGCAGCAATCTGCCGGGCGTTGATGAATCATTCGGATCTGATCCTTGCCGATGAACCGACCGGAAATCTGGATTCTGCTTCATCAGAAACAGTAATGGAATACCTGCAGATGATCAATAAAGATTTGAAAAAGGCTGTTGTTTTGGTAACGCATGATGCATATGTTGCAAGCTTTTGTGACAGGGTGATCTTTGTAAAGGATGGGAATATTGAAGTTGAATTAAGGAAAAAAGAAAAACAGGATGTTTTCTGCGATAAGATTATGAAAGCACAAAAAGATATCTTGAAAAACAAATGAATGAAAAGTAGTTAAAAAGATATTATATGTAATCTAAGTACAGAAAGTGAAAAAGGCAAACAAAAATCAAAATAACTATCGGTAACGTAAATTCGTTCTATTTTAAGGAGTGATATTTGAAAGCTCTGAAGATCAGTGGAGAACAGGAGGCATTTTATCAGGAGATTCTTGGAAAGAGGAAAGAGTTGTAGAAGTTTCACAAAAATTAAGCATTTCTAAATTACATATTGAAAATAAAAATCGGGCATGTTATTCTACCAACACGCAGATGCAATCTAACATCTGCAACGTATCTATATTTATCAATTCATTTACTTCAAGCCCAGATATTCGGGCATGAATCCAAAAAGAAAACCAAGGAAAACAGATAAATACATGCCTGATAAAAGAAGTTACTTATATATACTGGTATATATAAAGGCTTTGTGATATGATATTATTAAAGTTAAACAGTTCTTCTTTTAAAGGTGTTATATCTGTACAAGAGAGGAGAACTGCTTATGAACCAAAGAAAATCATTAAAAGAATTAAACTTGCTGGACAAATTTCTATTTGATGAAGCAATGGATGATCCGGAAAATGTAAAGATAATGTTGGATATTATACTGAGTCAGAAGACAAAATTGAAGCATCCACCACAGACAGAGAAAGAACAGAGAACATCTACAGATAATCGACAGATCCGGTTAGATGTCTATGCTATAGATGAAGATGATGTGATATACGAAGTGGAAGCTCAAAAAGAAAATACACATAATCTTCCGAAAAGGAGTCGGCTGTATCAGGGAATCATCGACAGTAAATTGTTGCCACCGGGAGTTGTCGATTTCAATTTATTGAATGAAGTTTTGATTGTGCTGATTATGCCGTTTGACTTATTTGGACATGGGTTATATCGTTATACGTTTCATATGAGATGTGAGGAAGTTCCGGAACTAAAACTGAATGATGGTGCAACAAGGATATTCCTGAATACCAGAGGCAAACATCCGGAGCTGGTGTCACCAGAATTGATAGAATTGTTGAAGTATATGGAACGTAGTACGG
>ENA-ORUU01001392-ORUU01001392.1-human-gut-metagenome-genome-assembly--contig:-NODE-1392-length-12998-cov-2.89562_pt1 | contig 12998 bp, 15 predicted proteins | sample MGYA00242085_ERZ509221 | MGnify/ENA primary metagenome ERZ509221 (study PRJEB26280, sample SAMEA2338809) | human gut metagenome | biome: human gut; feature: human-associated habitat; material: faeces... | reverse complement strand
ATTTACGGCGGCACTTATAATCTGCTGGCACATACATTAGTAGATTTTGGCGTTACGACCACGTTTGTTGATCCTTTTAACTTAGAGGAAGTAGAAGGCGCTATCAAGGACAACACAAAAGCAGTTTACATTGAGACACTCGGCAATCCAAACTCTGAAGTAGTGGATATCGAAGCACTCGCAGAGATCGCACACAAACATAAAATTCCACTTGTCATCGACAATACGTTCGGCACGCCATATCTGATCCGTCCAATCGAGTACGGCGCAGATATCGTGGTTCATTCCGCAACCAAATTCATTGGTGGACACGGAACCACAATCGGTGGTGTCATCATTGACGGTGGAAAATTTGACTGGGCTGCATCCGGAAAATTCCCACAGCTCACGGAACCAAACCCAAGCTATCATGGTGTCAGCTTCGCAGCGGCAGCAGGACCGGCAGCATTCGTGACAAGAATCCGTGCTATTTTATTAAGGGATACCGGGGCAACACTTTCTCCGATCCATGCATTTATCTTTTTACAGGGTTTAGAGACATTATCCTTAAGAGTCGAGCGTCATGTGGAAAATGCATTAAAGGTTGTGGAGTTTTTAGAGAAACAGCCACTGGTTGAAAAAGTAAATCATCCATCCGTTTCCGAAGATCCGGAGCAGCAGAGATTATACAAAAAATATTTCCCGAACGGCGGCGGTTCCATTTTCACATTTGAGATCAAAGGCGATGACAAAAAAGCGCAGGAGTTTATCGATCATTTACAGTTATTCTCCTTACTTGCCAATGTAGCAGATGTAAAATCCCTTGTCATCCATCCGGCATCTACCACACATGCGGAATTAAATGAGGAGGAACAGGCAGAGCAGGGAATCAAGCCAAACACCATCCGTCTTTCCATCGGTACAGAAAATATCGACGATATTCTCTATGATCTGCAGGAAGCGTTTGACGCAGTAAAATAATATAGGCCATTTTGATAATTTATCATTCAGAAAGGATTGCGCACAGAAATGTGTTGCAGTCCTTTTTATCTTTTCATAGAAAAAAACATTGCAATATAGAAGCAATTCATATAGTATAAAATATGAAAATTAAAATTTTAGTTTATAAAAAAGATTTGGGAGGAAAAGAAAATGAATGCAAAACAACTGACCGCAGCAGAAACAATTGTGATGAAGTGTATCTGGGACGCAGACCATGAGATGTCACTGGCAGAGATCGTAAAAAATGCAAATGAGGGATACGGAAAAGAGTGGAAGCCACAGACCGTATCGACTTATCTGGCAAAACTCTGCCTGAAAAATTATATCCAGATGAAACGAGCCGGAAGAACGATCACCTATGAAATACTCATCACGGAAGAGGACTACAAGAGTGAGCAGGCGAGGGAGTTTGTCGCATTCTGGAATAATGGTTCGCTGAAGCAGTTTATCACCGCTTTTTATAAGGATGAACCAGCTTCCAAAGACGAGATTGAGGAACTTCGGAATGCTATTGAGGAACTGGAAGAGTAGTTTTAGGGTGAAAGAGGTTTATTCTTCTTGATAAAGAGCATATGACACATGAGGAAAACAAGATGAGATATAGAACGATTGTAAATGATAAAGTAGTATATGAAAGTTATTTTGCCTGTGTGTTTCACAGATAGCGTTTTATGGTGTAAGGAAAAAATGTCATAGGTGAAGTTACCAAAGTAAGATAGATCAGCAAACAGAAGGAGTGCAGAAAAAATGAAATTTAAAATAATTATAAATTATAAGTCGGTACGTGAATGTTATATGGCAATAAATCCGATGATTCGAAAAATTTTATATAGTTTTATCGGTACATCCTTAGCAATGTCAATTGTTTTTTATTGTTTTCACCAAATAGTTTTTTCAGCAGCATTTTTCTTGTTTATATTTGCGATTATTATTGAAAATCAATTCATTATGAGACATGACACCAAAATGATGATGGAAAAAATAGAAGACTTAACTCATACAAATGAACTTTGGGGAGAGATTGTATTTGATGAGTCTGCATTAAAAGTAATCCCATATGGAAATACGGAGTCTGAGTATTCTATGGAATACAGTAGGTTTAAAGATTTTTACATACTGAAACATTATTGTGTCTTCGGGGATAAAAGAAAAATCGAGAAGGGATTGACGCAGGAAACAATCATCATTGATAAAACAGTTTTAACAGAAGCAGATATGCATAATTTGACTTCCCTGATTCATGAGAAAATGCCACAGGTAAAAGTTCATGAGAAAGAAAGGAAAAACAATTGAAAAACATATATCGAACCAGAGCATTTGTGGAATTATTTTATAGAGTAAGGGATTTTCGCTACATGGCATTATACAGAGTTTTTGTCGTTGCCATACTATTTCTTTTTACATGTATGCTTCGAGTGAAATCCACTGAACTAATGATACAAAATATGTGTGTGGTTGTGGCAGCATTTATTGCGCCGACATGGTTGATTGTTCATAACTGCAGGATTGCGGCAATGCGTTTATGCAAAAAGTATAAGATGGAAAATGAATTTGGTAAAGTAAATTTTTTGCCTGATAGTGTAGAAATTAACGATTTTGATGTAGAAAGCAGGATTGTGGGGTATGAATCAATCAGTAACTATTACAAATTGAAACACTATTATTTTTTCCTGATAATTACAAACGAAGTGATTCCCATTTTTGTCGATAAAAAATCATTAACGAATGAAGAAATGGAGAAATTAGAACTTCTGGTGCAACAGAAAATGCCACAGTTGAAGAATCAGACTGCAAAAACGATAAAACAGAGATTTGCTTTTTATAATCTTCATTCTCAAGGAGACTTGTATGGTATGTGAAACGCTGATAAATAAAAAATTAATGTACAGATTGTATGCTGCCAGCCGTTTGACGAAAATATGCGTGCTCTTATTATTGATTTTGGTTAAACAGATGTTAGATATGGCATCTATAGAGTCAAATAAGAGTTCTTCATTCTTTCTCATAGGATTGAGCATTTGGGCAATCGTGGAGATTGTGGTGTATTTCGTTGACCAGAGGAGAGAAGCAGTCTGCATTTTGAAACAATATGATGTAAAGCAGTTTCGTCAGGTGGTATCTTTTGAAAAAGAAGTGATCAGAGTGACAAACGTAATCAATGATACAAATTTTGAAATTCCTTATGGCGAGATCAAAAAATTACGAAAGAAAAAGTATCTTCTTATTTTTCAGACAAAGGACCAACATATTATTATTCTTGACAAATTGCAAATGTCAATTGCGCAGCAGGATGAACTGCTTCGGATCATTCACAAAAAAATGCCGTGGCTGCGAGCCAGAGGATTAGCATAGTTTCAGGTTGGGAAAAGGAGTGAGGAATAAAATGGAGTTTGAATGCACAATTAATCGAAAAAGCGCAAAGGAAATATATAAAAAGACCGGGAAGAACGTTGGTATAACAATTATAAAAATCATTTTCTGTTTTCTGGCGATATGTCTGTTTCTTTTTTTGCTGATAAAAGATATTGCGATGATCTTACTGTTGGCAGGTTCCTTGATAGCAACGGTGATATTTTTAATCATTTATTATCAAAGACAACTTAATATGATCTGTCCCAAAAAGAAAGACGGCAGTAGTGAATACCTCCAAAAAGTGGCATTTCTCGAAGATGAAATTGCGGTATCAGGAGATTTGAATAATATTGTTTGTAAGATTGCATACAAAAGAATCAAAAAATATTATTCCAGCCAGCATTATTATATTTTTAAAACCAGAGGCGGATTACTCTTTTGTGTAGAAAAAAGCAAAATTTCGCCAGCAGACAGAGAAAAACTTGCAGAACTTTTCAGAACAAAAATGCCACAGTTAAAAATACCGTGGGAGTTGCAGCAAAGTATATATGGACGTTAGAAAATAAAAAAATATTCTGAATTTACAGAAATAGTCTGAAGAGGTACTGATTGAAGTTGTCCGGGAAAAAATGTCACAGGTGAAGTTACCAAAATAACGGTCAGGATGTGTTGAAAATGGAATTAAAAAAAGAAGCAATTCGTATAGTATAAAATATAAAATGAAAAATTAAATTTTGGGTTTATAAAACAAAGATTTAGGAGAAAATGAATGCAAACGAGGAATATGGAAAAGAGTGAAAACAATCATCAGTTTAAAATAATTTTTAATTACAATATATTTGATAAGTATTTTTCAAAAATATTTCCATGGTATAAGGCAGTGTATGGGGCAATAGTGTTTGGCGTAGGGATTTTGACCGTAATTTTTGAGAGATATGGTCAAAAAGGACAGGCAATATTTATGCTTGGAGGTGGAGTTTTTCTGCTCATTTTCTGGTATGCAGAAAAAAAGAAAGTCTGCAAAATGACGATAGAACGGTTTCAAGATCAATATGGAATCAGAGAAATCCATGGAAGCTGCATCTTTATGAATGAATATTTGTTATATCAAAGAGATTTCAAGCAGGAAAAGAAGATTTCATATGAGTCATTTCAAAAATTTTATGATTTGAAAGAGGTTTATCTTTTAAGGACAAAACTATATATGTCCATAAGCAAAGCGCAGGAACAGGCGGATCATTTAGGGTTTATCTTCATTGATAAAGAGCATATGACACATGAGGAAAGAGAAATATTTCTTGCGCTGATTCGGGAGAAGATGCCACAGAACGGTAATAGATAATATTTGTAACTATAAAATTAAATAAAGAAGAACAGCCAATTATCATTGTGATGTGCAATCCCTGCTGTAACCATTTTACATAGGTTCCTGTTTCTCCTTTTTTTACTACCATAATTTTTCTCCTTTATGTGTGATATTTGATTTGCAAATCACTTATTAAGAAGCATATAGTTTGAGGAATAGAAAACAGAAAGGGAATTTTTTATTTGTAAGTATCAAGCTGTACCAATAATTGAAGATTCGCGTTTTCATATTCATTGAATACAGAGGAATCAAAAGTTTCCGAGTCGAATTCCGGTAAATACCAGAGCTGGCTCAAAAAATAAGCATTTAAGTCCTGATTTTTAAAAATGTATCCGTGTCTGGCATAGATTTCATTTTTTGCCAGATGAATGATTAACGGAGGGACATTGCTAAAGTCGGAAGCCTGATAATATCTTGTATCTGTAGCATAAATCGGGTAAATATTCATGGAAATATCCCGGACTTCCATTACATTTTCCATATATCGGACATACTCCGGGTAAAAGGAGCAGTAGTCGTGATAGGTGTTCCGTTTTTGGAGTTCTTCCAAAATCTGGCTTTCGTCCCAGTCATCGCTGTATTTCTGCAAAGATTGTTCCGGTAAATCGTTTTCTTTTGAAGAGGAGGCAGTTTCACTGGTTTCTGTTATCGCTTCATCCATTTGTTCTTCTGTTGATCCATAGTTGTTGTATTTTTCATAGTCAGATGTCTGGGTATCTGTCTCGGTGTCAGATGTTATATTTTCTGATAAAAGATCGTTTTTCGTATCAGCCGTATGACCGCAGGCAGCAATCAATATGCAGCATGGTAATAAGATGCAAACTAAAAATTTTTTTCTCATGGTTAATTTCTCCCTTAATTTAACGTATAGGTTGCTGTGCTTTATAGAAATTCTTTTTCATAAAGTTGTTAAAATACAGATGTTATCTTATCACATTTAGCTTTGGTCGTATATAGTTTTGAAAGAATAAAAAACTAAAAATATAGTTAATACTTTCTTGCATAAAAAAATAAAATACTGTAAACTGAAAATATAGTTTACAGATTTAAACATCATACACATTATCTTTAGCATATAGGAATATCTGGTTAAGTGGAAGATTAGTATAGGGGGAAAGCAGTATGAGCAGTAAAATCAAACAGTATTTTGCAAATAAAGAGAATCGTATCAAGTGCGGCATCACAGGCGGAACGATTGCATTGGCGGTCATTATTTTTGTAGGAATGGTGTTTATGGAGGAAAATGAAACTCAAAATAATTCCATCGAAACTGTTTCACAGACGGAAAGTGACACGCAGACAGAAGAAGAGACAGGATATTCTTTCGACGCGGGCGATCTTTATGATATGCGGCTGGATGCACAGACAATCGAAGATTATTATATGAAATCCTGTGGCGACCAGTTCAATCTGTATACCATTGATGAGGATGGTGTGCTCTGGGGAAGTGGGCATAATGAGTATGCGCAGATTGGACTTGGGTATGCGGACGAGGAATTTCATGAGGAAAAAAGTAAAATCGCAGAACACGTTGTGCATGTGGACTATTCCCAGAAAGATTTTGTTGTCTATCTGACGGAGGAAGGGAAACTTTATGGTCTTGGAAACGATTCTACCTATATGTTATTGCAGCATACAGAAATGCCAGTGGAAGATTTGGCATATCCGACAAAACGGTATGTCACCAGTCCGGCACTTTTGCTGGAAGATGTCAGTTATGCGAGGTGCGGACGTGATGATGTAGTTGCATTGAAAAAGGATGGTACAGTCTGGACATGGGGAATGATCTGGAATTATCAGAGTACGGGATATTGTATCACAATGCCACAGCAGATTCTGACAGATGTGAAGATGATCACAGGCGGATGGTTTAACCACGCCGCACTGAAGGAAGATGGAACACTCTGGACGTGGGGATACAACTTTAGTGGAAACTGCGGAACGGATAAAGCCACGATGATTGAAACGCCGGTGCAGGTGGCAGAAGACGTGCAGCGCGTGTGGACAGGACTTTTGAATTATTCAGCCAAAGAGGATGATATTACCGATATGGAAGAATTCGGTAATGATTATGTGGATAATACGATCATTGAAAAAACAGACGGCACATTCTATGCATGTGGAATGGGTGTCGGCGACAAAAGTGTGGTATTGCCGCAATATTATGAAGTGTCGGAGCTTGACACAGTCTGCTCATCAGAGTTTCTTCCGCTGGACTGGGATGAAGAAATGTTGAACAGGAAACAAAGAGAATACATTGAGCGAAAGGAGAGCCAGAGCGAAGAGGCTGTTCTTGCAAGAAAAAATGAAGCTTTATTGGAAGAGATAGACAAAAACTACGATATGGAGAAACTGAAACGTAAAGTTCCTCGTTTTTCGGAGGATGATAAGATCAATGAGACATATTATAATGCAATCAAAACACTGGATACAACGGGATTTCTACCGGATGGGAGATACTGCTTTGGACATCAGAAGAGTAATGTAGATGTGGAACGTTTTCGGGAAGATATGGAGCGTGCTTATTGCCCGAACAAAGTTGCGGTGGCAGATGTGGACGGTGATGGCACTGTAGAATTACTTATTTTTACAGTAGGATTTTATATGGCAGATATAACAGAATATGTCTATCGGTATTCGGAAGAAAAAAATGGTTTTGAACTTGAATTTGCATATGCAGGGGGATGCGATTATTATGAGCACGGAGTAATTAAGGCAAGTCCGCTTCATTCGATGTATAGTGACTATCAGGACGGTTTTTGGCCTTATTCCGTATATCAGTATGATGAAAACAAAAAGGAGTTTGTGGAGAAAGTAAGTGTAGATCAGATTACTAATGTTCCGATTAATTCCGATGTTTTCCCAGAGGAATATGATAAAGATGGTGATGGAAAAGTATATATTGTCGGTCAGGGAGAATCCGTTAAATATTTAGATGAACAAGAATATCTTGCATGGAAAAAACAGATTTTCTGGATGCCGGAGATGAAAATAGAAAGCTGTGAATTAGGAGAAATTTTAAAATGAACATGGCAATGACTTTGTTATCGGCTTGTGCAGACAATAATTTAGGAACAGACACAGAGAGAGAATCAGTCATTCCAGAACAAAATCAGAAAGAAGATACAAATTTATATAAAAATGAGTTAATGGAAAAGACGACATTGTAATTGGAGCGATATATGAAACAGGAGCTGGACCGCAGGGAATGATTCCATATACTCAAATTCGCATTTATGAAGATATAGGAAGCGAATTTGTATATGATCAGGAACTTTGCGATGCGATTAATGTTGAACTTCCAGAGGACGCTACAGCAGAACAGGTAAAGGAAATAATAAATTAAAACATACGGTAAATTTTATAATTTATAAATCTACCGTATGTTTTTAGATGAATTTGTAAAAAATGTTAAGTCTCTGCGTATTTATGCAAGGAAATAATAGCCAGAAAAAGTAATTTATGGAGAAACACGAATGAGATGGTCAAATGAAATGTTCTATATTCTTCTGCTTAATTCATTCGCAGGTGCGATTGCTTATGGATTTTGGATAATAGCAAAAAACGGTATGGCAAAGAAGAAAAAATTGAAATATGTGTATCCAATGCTCGGAATTGTGGAAGCTTTTTTCATTTTTCCGGTAATGTTTGTTTATCTGAAAGTATCTACGCATGTTCCGGGAAGCCATGGATCATATTATGGAGCTTTATTTTTGCGTACACCGTTCATTTATACAGTACAGTGCGTGATAGCAGGGATATGGATTCTCGGCGTGATATTTAATTTAGGAAACTATATCAAGGAATATTGGAAATTTAAAAATATTTTGAAAAAAAGCTTTGCATATGAGTTGCCTGCAGATGTATGCAGTGAAATTTCGCAGGAACTTGAAATGAAAAGGAAGGTCACATTGTACCAGAACTATGCCGTGACATCTCCAATTGTTGTTGGCTGCTGGAATAAGAAAATTATTTTTCCGGTACAGGACTATGAAGAAAGAGAACTTGTAACCATACTTTTTCACGAGTTAGTACATATCAGACAGCATATTTTGGAAATGAAAAAAATAGGGATTTTCTTAAAATTGATTTTCTGGTGTAATCCGATGATGAACAGTCTGTTACGAAATATTGATGAGTGGGGAGAAATTGCCTGCGACAGATATGTGTGTTATGAAACTGCCTATCCGTACACGGTAAAGGAATATTATACCGTTGCTGTGGATGGACTGGAACAGTCACATATCTGGATGCCGCAAATGGTAACTGGATTTAAGAAAAAGAGTAATTTTAAAAGGAGATTATTGCAAATGAAAAATTACAGAAAAGAAAAGGAAATGAAATTTTTTGGAGGTGTTGCTTTAAGCCTTGTGCTGTGCGTTTTGTCAACAACAACAACTTTTGCAGCAGCAGAAGGATTTAAGGCTGGATATGAGAAGGTTTTTGATGATACGAAGGTAATGGTTGAGGAGAAGGCTGTAGAATATGAAGAGGCAGTGGAGTATGAAGAATCCTTTGATATGGAAAAATATAAGGATTATGAGATTGTGGAAAGTAGAAATACTTCCAATATTAGGGCAAATGATGTGGGACAGATCAAGGGAGAAACTGGAAAAGGAATGATTCAGGCTTCTTCCATATATGTAAAAAAAGGTCAGTCGATTAATATTGTGGTTTCTGTGACACCATCAGATAAAACAGTTCGCGTAGGTATTGTGGATAGTAATAATAAAATTCGTTTTGTGTATGGAAAAGGCACAATTACGCACGAGTTTGCAATCAGTGCTTCTGATTATTACAAACCGGTTGTTATTAATGATGCTACTTCTACAATCAGCGTGAATGGATCTTATTACATAAATTAAAATTATTTTCATTTGTATGTAAATTAAAGGTGGAAGTTTCGGAAAGAATGCAAAACATCTTCTTAATATCTGAAAGGAGATGATGCATTTGGAACAGGCATTAATTGAAGCTGCAACCACACAGGGAATCTGGGTTCTTCTTTTTGTTTCACTATTTATGTATACGATTAAAAATAATGAAAAATTAGCGGAAAAGCAGGATAAAAGAGAAGAAAATTACCAGAAACTGTTGTCTGATATGACAGAAAAATACGCAGTTGTTGAAGATATCAGAAACAGTGTGGATGAAATCCAGAAAAAAGTCGAAATGCTTTCGACAGAACAAAAAGTATAGGAAAAAGATTGTTCTATATGGAATCAAATCACTTATTATCTGATGGATAGGTAATAAGTGATTTGGATTTTAAGGAAGAAGATTTATCCAAATTAAATCAATGGATGGATTTATGAAATGAATAGGATACAGCACAAAAAATGGATAGATACATTGGGAATAGGGCTGTTTATATTAACTTTGTTATATATGTGCGGTTTGACATCCAATAAAGACGAAATAGAGATTGAACAAAATGTAGTAACAGAGGATAAAATTCAACAGGAAACAGATAATGATTTGCCAGCTGATTTTCCGAAAGATTTATTTTTTAACAGTGGAGTTGGTGGTTGGCGGACGTATTTACGATTAAACAGAGATGGCTCATTTACAGGAGAGTATTCAGATTTTAACGCATATGCAGAGGACGATTTCCCCAAAGGAACGGTAACGATATGTGAATTTGAAGGTAAGTTTACGAATATTCAGCGGATGGATCAGTATCATTATACAATGTCTTTAGAAAAATTAGAGATATTGGATATTCCGGAGATGTGGATAGAAAATGGATACAGATTTCTAAAAGAAGATGAGCCATATGGTTTGGAAAATGGTGAGAATTTTACTTTATATATGCCAGAAACGCCAATAGAGCAGTTGTCGGAAGACTTTCTGGCATGGTGGCCGTCATGGTATTATTCGGAGGAGGAGACTGTCAGACCAGAGAAACTTTCTTGTTATGGAATGTGCAATGAGGCAATGCAATACGGATTTTTTTCTTATGAAGGAATGGACGCATTTGAGCCATATATAAGCAAATAGCACAGAACGCCAGAACCGACATTTGCCGGAACTGGCACTTTTTTTATTTATGGACTTATTTTACAGCTCCTTTATGAGACTTTTATACACATTTTGTTGTCTAATATATGTAAGATAAAAAAAGAAGAAAAGCGACTGTCTTACATTCACTGCGCGCGTGGAGAAAAGCATTATGAAAAAACAAACAGATGATCTTGTGAAAAGAGCGAAAAGGCATGAGTCGGAAGCTTTCACAGAATTAATGCAGCTTTATATGACGGATATGTATAAGGTTGCATATGCAATTTTGATGAATGATGAAGATGCTGCCGATGCAATCGGAGATACGATTCTGATATGCTGGGAAAAAATGAATCAATTAGTGAAGATACAGTATTTTAAAACATGGATGACAAGAATCCTCATCAACAAATGCTATGATATCAGAAAGAAAAATCAGAATATCATTTGTTTGGATGAGTACGAGGAACCAGCAGCCTGCGATGAATATAATCTGGGATTAAAAGAGGCACTCGCAGCGTTAGATGAAAAATACCGGATTATTATGATTCTTTTTTACAGCGAGGGCTATCGTATCAGAGAAATTTCTGACATTTTAAAAATTCCTGAAAGTACTGTGAAAACACGTTTACAACGTGGACGGGAAAAGCTGGAAGTTTATTATAAGGAAAAATGAGGTGAGATTCATGTCAAAAAAAGTGAGTGAAATTTTAAATAGTGATATTCAAGTGCCAGAAATCGTTCAGAAAAAAGCAGATGTCGCCTTTTCACAGATTCAATCGGAAAGGGAAACTAATATGAGTAAGAAAAATTTAAAAGTAACAAAATTGTTTGCAGCAATGGCTGCCTGTGCATCGATTATCATTGTTGCATCCACAACAAACAACTATCTCAACAGACCGCAGAAAGAAAAAGAAACAACAGTGGCTGAACATACAACAACAGAAAAAGAGAATATGTTTACCATGAAAGTAATGGCGGCACAGGCAGAAGTGACGGCACAGAAGCCTGTAGCAATCGCACAAAATGACAGGTTTGGTTATGCGATTAATGGGGACAGCGATATGAATACAGCAAGTTATAAAATTGATATGCCACTTTACTGCGAAGGTGAGAATATAGAAAGTGTAACTTACAGTATCAATAAAGGATATTTTGAAATAAGTGAAAATATTACCGATGATTTTCAGAGTGCTGTCGAGAGCGGAAAGCCATTGGATGAAAATAGCAATGGGTATCTCAATCCAATTTTTGATGATAATGGAGAAATTGCCATGCAGCAGGAAGTAAACGATTTTGTTGAATACACAGTTTCCTATGAAAATCAGCAGAAAGAAGGAGTGTGGGTAACCTTTTGTAATGATGAAATTCCGTTTTCAGATTTTGACAGCATTGTAGAACAAAAGAAAAAAACACAGGAGGAAGTGGCAGCAGCATATCAAAAACTTGTAGATGGAGTGGTTATTACCTGTACTGCAAATTATAAAGACGGCACAAAAAAAGGAGTAAAAATTAATGTTGGAGCTGCAGCGCTGACTTATGAAGAAATCGGAATGAACGTGGACGGAATGACTTTACAAGTAGAAGGAGAAGATAAAGTAGAACTTCAGCCAACAGATAAAAGAGCAGTTTTTACGTTTGAATTGCAGCCATGACAGATAAAATCAGTATTATTTTTTAACAGTGGAGCTGGTGGCTGGCGGACGTATTTGAGATTAAACAGTATTGAAAAAGATATATATTTATTTTATAATAAATAAAACTAAAAAAATAATTTTAATATTATAAATGAGGCATGAATATGAAAAAAGGTATTAGAAGATATTTCATAATCTTGATTGTAATAATAGTATGTATTGTGACATTGGTGGACTGCACCAATACTCAGACGAGACAGGAAGAAAGAACATCTGCTGGTCATTTGATTATAAATTGGGAGAATGAAGTTCAGATTTTTGATGCAGATGCAATGGAAAATACCGGAATGGTTGAAAATATAGAGACGCTTGCCTGGATTGCACCACGAGGCGGAGCCGGGATTGACACAGTGGGTATTGAACAAGTACAGTCACAGAATGAATACATTGTAGAAAGCAGTCAGTATCTGAATCAGGATAAAGAAATCATTAATACCGAAGGATTTGATACATGGGTAAGGGTTGTACAGGAGCAGGTGATGCCCGCAAAAGAAACATCAGAGACAGGACATGGAGACTATCTGATCTATAAACACGGAGATAATGGATATCTGGCAATACAGTCTGGCGAAGATCGCACAAAGTGGACAGTCTGGGAATTA
>ENA-ORUU01001388-ORUU01001388.1-human-gut-metagenome-genome-assembly--contig:-NODE-1388-length-13050-cov-2.57445_pt1 | contig 13050 bp, 10 predicted proteins | sample MGYA00242085_ERZ509221 | MGnify/ENA primary metagenome ERZ509221 (study PRJEB26280, sample SAMEA2338809) | human gut metagenome | biome: human gut; feature: human-associated habitat; material: faeces... | reverse complement strand
ATTTCAGACGTGGGTAAAGCTCTTCCATTACCCGGTCATACTGGGCGCGGCTGTAACGCGGATGCAGCGCCGACAGCTTGATTGAAATGCCCGGACCTTCATAGATGCCACGACCATTGGACGCTTTACCAATGGCGTGAATCGCCTGCTGATAGGAAACCATATACGCTTGTGCATCTGCGGCAGTCAGTGCAGCTTCGCCAAGCATATCGTAAGAGTAACGGAAACCTTTCTCTTCCAGCTTGCGGGCATTGGCTAACGCTTCCGCGATGGTTTCGCCAGTGACGAACTGCTCGCCCATCAGGCGCATCGCCATATCCACACCTTTGCGGATCAGCGGTTCACCGCTTTTACCGATAATGCGGTTCAGCGAGCGGGAGAGGCTGGCTTCGTTATGGGTGGAAACCAGTTTGCCAGTAAACAGCAGCCCCCAGGTGGCGGCATTAACAAACAGTGACGGGCTACGACCAATGTGTGACTGCCAGTTACCGTTGCTGATTTTGTCGCGAATTAACGCATCACGGGTGGCTTTGTCGGGAATACGCAACAACGCTTCCGCCAGACACATCAGCGCCACGCCTTCCTGCGATGACAACGAAAACTCCTGCAATAACCCCTGAACCATACCTGCGCGACCACTGGCGTTTTTTTGATTACGCAGTTTATCGGCCAGTTGATACGCCAGTTTGTGCGCCTGTTCAGCAACTGGCTGCGGCAGGCGGGCTTGTTCCAGCAGCATAGAAACCGCTTCGGTTTCCGGGCGGCGATAGGCCGCTGTGATCGCGGCGCGGGAAACCGACTGGGGCAAAATTTGCTCGGCAAAGTCGAGGAATGGTTGGTGTGGTTCCTCTGCCGGAGTCGGTGCTTCATCGCTCTCATTGGCAGCGCCAGAAAGCAGCGCAGGTAGCTCCGGCAGAGTATCGCTGTTTTCCAGTTGTTCGAGATAAGAAAAAATCGCCTGCTTAATTAACCAGTGTGGCGTGCGATCGATACGTGTCGCGGCAGACTTAATACGCTCACGCGTCGCGTCGTCCAGCTTAACCCCCATGGTGGTGGTTCCCATGCCATTACTCCTGTTGTTCTGAAAGGTGCAACTTAACGTTATCGTGAAATATCCATGATGTTGCAACTTTGTGCAACCATGTTAAATGTGACATGCGTAGCAAGCTTAAAAATGAATGAAATGTTAATAAAAGAAATCGATATGACAGGGATTAAAAAAATAACTCAGACTTTTTCTCTGCGGCAGTTAACATTTTTGAAAGGTGCAACCGCAAAAAATGTGAGAGAGTGCAACCTGATGAAAAATAGTGTCGCTGAGCACTAAAATTTAATGTAAATGGTGTGTTAAATCGATTGTGAATAACCAGCGCTTCCGGCAGGATACGGTCGCCCTGGTAAAACATAAACTCTGTTACCCCGTTCCGGTGGCAGATATAACGGCAAGTTTCGACATTGCCGATAATAATTTTTTGGAGACTTTAGATGGCTATTAGCACACCGATGTTGGTGACATTTTGTGTCTATATCTTTGGCATGATATTGATTGGGTTTATCGCCTGGCGATCAACGAAAAACTTTGACGACTATATTCTGGGCGGTCGTAGCCTTGGGCCATTCGTGACGGCATTATCGGCGGGTGCGTCGGATATGAGCGGCTGGCTGTTAATGGGGTTGCCGGGCGCGGTTTTTCTTTCCGGGATTTCCGAAAGTTGGATCGCCATTGGCCTGACATTAGGCGCGTGGATCAACTGGAAGCTGGTGGCGGGGCGGTTGCGTGTGCATACCGAATACAACAATAACGCCTTAACATTGCCGGATTATTTCACCGGGCGCTTTGAAGATAAAAGCCGCATTTTGCGCATTATCTCCGCGCTGGTGATTTTGCTGTTCTTCACCATTTATTGCGCTTCGGGCATTGTGGCAGGCGCGCGTCTGTTTGAAAGTACCTTTGGCATGAGCTACGAAACGGCTCTGTGGGCGGGAGCTGCGGCGACGATCCTTTACACCTTTATTGGCGGTTTCCTCGCGGTGAGCTGGACTGACACTGTACAGGCCAGCCTGATGATTTTTGCCCTGATCCTGACGCCGGTTATCGTCATTATCAGTGTCGGTGGCTTTGGTGACTCGCTGGAAGTGATCAAACAAAAGAGCATCGAAAACGTTGATATGCTCAAAGGGCTGAACTTTGTCGCCATTATCTCACTGATGGGTTGGGGGCTGGGTTACTTCGGGCAACCGCACATCCTGGCGCGTTTTATGGCGGCAGACTCTCACCACAGCATTGTCCATGCGCGTCGTATCAGTATGACCTGGATGATCCTCTGCCTGGCAGGGGCGGTAGCTGTCGGCTTCTTTGGTATTGCTTACTTTAATGAGCACCCGGCGGTAGCAGGTGCGGTAAACCAGAATGCTGAGCGCGTGTTTATCGAACTGGCGCAAATTCTGTTTAACCCGTGGATTGCCGGGATTCTGCTGTCGGCAATTCTGGCGGCGGTAATGTCAACCTTAAGCTGCCAGCTGCTGGTATGTTCCAGTGCGATTACCGAAGATTTATACAAAGCGTTTCTGCGTAAACATGCCAGCCAGAAAGAGCTGGTGTGGGTAGGTCGTGTGATGGTGCTGGTGGTGGCGCTGGTGGCCATTGCGCTGGCGGCAAACCCGGAAAACCGTGTGCTGGGGCTAGTGAGCTATGCGTGGGCAGGCTTTGGCGCGGCGTTTGGTCCGGTGGTGCTGTTCTCGGTGATGTGGTCACGCATGACGCGCAACGGTGCGCTGGCGGGGATGATCATCGGTGCGCTGACGGTTATCGTCTGGAAACAGTTCGGCTGGCTGGGACTGTACGAAATTATTCCGGGCTTTATCTTCAGCAGTATTGGGATTGTAGTGTTTAGTTTGCTGGGTAAAGCGCCGTCAGCGGCGATGCAAAAACGCTTTGCCGAGGCCGATGCGCACTATCATTCGGCTCCGCCGTCACGGTTGCAGGAAAGCTAAGGGACTTAGCCTGCGGCGGTTTTGTTTGGCTTCAGCAGCGGGTTGCGCTCCCTTAATGTGCCTCGCCATATAAATTGAATGGTGCAGGGAGCGCGCAGGGGGCGGCCAATCGCCGCCGCCCCCTGCTGTCCCGGCCTTCGGGGAACGCTTCAGCGATTTTGACGCCACCAACACCCGAGCTGTTATTATGTTCCGGGCAAAAAGTTAGATTTGATAATCGCGGATGGACGAAATTGCTTGATACACCCGCTTATCAGTTTTACATGGAAGCTCTGATGCATTGAGTCTGGACAGTTTTGTCGGCTGGATACGGCGTTTACGCGGCATCCGGCAAGAACACATGGCTCGTTGTAAACAATCCCATCTTTGTACCTGGAATAATCGTTTATATCCCCTGGCATTACCTCTCTTTGTTTACATTTCAACATCATTTTATAAACATTCCGCTTGTATTTTTCTTTACCGTAATGATAATCGCTATCACTGCGATTTACTTTTCTTTGCATAGATTGACTCAGAAAAACGTTTAAGGGTGGGTGGCATGTTTGTTCCGTTTCTCATTATGTTGCGCGAAGGACTTGAAGCCGCGCTGATTGTCAGTTTGATTGCCAGCTATCTTAAGCGTACCCAGCGAGGCCGATGGATTGGTGTGATGTGGATTGGCGTGTTGCTTGCCGCTGCGTTGTGCCTGGGCTTGGGTATCTTCATTAACGAAACCACCGGCGAATTTCCGCAAAAAGAACAGGAACTGTTTGAAGGTATCGTGGCGGTGATCGCCGTGGTGATCCTTACCTGGATGGTTTTCTGGATGCGCAAAGTGTCGCGCAACGTCAAAGTGCAACTGGAACAGGCAGTCGATAGCGCATTGCAGCGTGGAAATCATCATGGCTGGGCGCTGGTGATGATGGTCTTTTTTGCCGTTGCAAGGGAAGGGCTGGAGTCGGTCTTTTTCCTGCTGGCGGCATTTCAACAAGATGTCGGGATCTGGCCGCCGCTGGGTGCAATGCTCGGTCTTGCTACTGCCGTGGTGCTAGGCTTCCTGCTCTACTGGGGCGGTATTCGCCTCAATCTTGGTGCATTTTTTAAATGGACCAGCCTGTTTATTCTCTTCGTCGCCGCAGGGCTGGCAGCTGGTGCCATTCGCGCATTTCATGAAGCCGGATTGTGGAACCACTTTCAGGAAATCGCCTTCGATATGAGTGCGGTGCTCTCAACTCACTCGCTGTTTGGCACGCTGATGGAAGGGATTTTTGGCTATCAGGAAGCGCCGAGCGTCAGCGAAGTCGCCGTCTGGTTTATTTATCTCATCCCGGCGCTGGTGGCATTTGCTCTGCCACCACGCGCAGGGGCGACAGCGTCTCGCTCCGCGTAACAAATACGACGCAAACTCTTGCTTAGTTACAACATACTTTAAAGGGATAGTCTCGTCATGACCATTAACTTCCGCCGTAACGCATTGCAGTTGAGCGTGGCTGCGCTGTTTTCTTCTGCTTTTATGGCTAACGCCGCTGATGTGCCGCAGGTCAAAGTGACCGTGACGGATAAGCAGGGGGAGCCGATGACCATTACGGTTAACGCCGGGAAAACACAGTTCATTATTCAGAACCACAGCCAGAAGGCGCTGGAGTGGGAGATCCTCAAAGGCGTGATGGTGGTGGAAGAGCGGGAAAATATCGCCCCTGGCTTTAGCCAGAAAATGACGGCGAATTTACAGCCTGGCGAATACGATATGACCTGCGGTCTGCTGACTAACCCGAAAGGGAAGTTGATCGTCAAAGGTGAGGCAACGGCGGATGCGGCGCAAAGTGATGCGCTGTTAAGTCTTGGTGGTGCAATTACTGCATATAAAGCGTATGTCATGGCGGAAACCACGCAGCTGGTGACCGACACCAAAGCCTTTACCGACGCGATTAAAGCAGGCGATATCGAAAAAGCGAAAGCACTGTATGCACCGACGCGCCAGCACTATGAGCGTATTGAACCGATTGCTGAACTGTTCTCCGATCTGGATGGCAGCATTGACGCCCGTGAAGATGATTACGAGCAAAAAGCCGCCGACCCAAAATTCACTGGTTTCCACCGTCTGGAAAAAGCATTGTTTGGCGACAACACCACCAAAGGGATGGATCAGTACGCTGAGCAGCTTTATACCGATGTGGTCGATTTGCAAAAACGCATCAGTGAACTGGCTTTCCCACCTTCAAAAGTGGTCGGCGGCGCAGCCGGACTGATTGAGGAAGTGGCAGCCAGCAAAATTAGCGGTGAAGAAGATCGCTACAGCCACACCGATCTGTGGGATTTCCAGGCTAACGTTGAAGGCTCGCAGAAAATTGTCGATTTGCTGCGTCCACAACTGCAAAAAGCCAACCCGGAACTGCTGGCAAAAGTCGATGCCAACTTTAAAAAGGTCGATACCATTCTGGCGAAATACCGTACTAAAGACGGTTTTGAAACCTACGACAAATTGACCGATGCCGACCGGAATGCACTGAAAGGACCGATTACTGCGCTGGCGGAAGATCTGGCGCAACTTCGCGGTGTGCTGGGACTGGATTAAGCGTTATGCAGTATAAAGATGAAAACGGCGTGAATGAACCGTCACGCCGACGTTTACTGAAAGTGATAGGTGCACTGGCGCTGGCGGGAAGTTGTCCGGTCGCTCATGCACAAAAAACGCAAAGTGCGCCGGGTACGCTTTCACCGGATGCTCGCAATGAGAAACAGCCGTTTTATGGTGAGCATCAGGCAGGGATCCTGACGCCACAACAGGCCGCAATGATGCTGGTGGCGTTTGATGTGCTTGCCAGCGATAAAGCCGATCTTGAGCGGTTGTTTCGCTTGTTGACTCAGCGTTTTGCTTTTCTGACTCAGGGCGGAGCAGCACCAGAAACGCCAAATCCGCGCCTGCCACCACTCGATTCCGGCATTCTTGGCGGCTACATTGCGCCCGATAATCTCACCATCACGTTATCGGTGGGTCACTCATTGTTTGATGAGCGCTTTGGCCTTGCGCCACAGATGCCAAAAAAGCTGCAGAAGATGACGCGTTTCCCCAACGACTCGCTGGATGCGGCGTTATGTCATGGTGATGTGTTGCTACAGATTTGCGCCAACACCCAGGACACGGTTATCCATGCGCTGCGCGATATCATCAAACACACGCCGGATTTGCTCAGTGTGCGCTGGAAGCGGGAAGGGTTTATTTCCGATCACGCGGCGCGTAGTAAAGGCAAAGAGACGCCGATTAATTTGCTGGGTTTCAAAGACGGCACTGCCAATCCCGATAGCCAGAATGATAAGTTGATGCAAAAAGTGGTGTGGGTAACGGCAGATCAGCAGGAGCCTGCGTGGACAATCGGTGGCAGCTATCAGGCAGTACGCTTGATTCAGTTTCGAGTGGAATTTTGGGACAGAACGCCGCTGAAAGAACAGCAGACGATTTTTGGCCGTGATAAGCAAACCGGTGCGCCGCTGGGAATGCAGCATGAGCATGATGTGCCTGATTACGCCAGCGACCCGGAAGGGAAGGTGATCGCGCTGGACAGCCATATCCGGCTGGCGAATCCCCGCACGGCGGAGAGTGAGTCCAGCCTGATGCTGCGTCGTGGCTACAGTTATTCACTGGGCGTCACCAACTCCGGGCAACTGGATATGGGGTTGCTGTTTGTCTGCTACCAACACGATCTGGAAAAAGGCTTCCTGACAGTACAAAAAAGGCTCAATGGCGAAGCGCTGGAGGAATACGTTAAACCTATCGGCGGCGGTTATTTTTTTGCGCTGCCGGGGGTGAAGGACGCGAACGATTATTTCGGAAGCGCGTTATTGCGGGTTTAATGTTTTTAGGCGGATAAGGCATTTGTGCGCAGATGCCTGATGCGACGCTTGCGCGTCTTATCATGCCTACAATCAGTGCGGGTTTGGTAGGCTGGATAAGGCGTTCACGCCGCATCCGGCGATCGTGCACTGATGCCTGATGCAAATCCTGCTGAAAGCACACAGCTTTTTTCATCACTGTCATCACTCTGTCATCTTTCCAGTAGAAACTAATGTCACTGAAATGGTGTTTTATAGTTAAATATAAGTAAAGATATTGTTGCAATAAATGCGAGATCTGTTGTACTTATTAAGTAGCAGCGGAAGTTCCCGGCAGTGACAGTCAGTCACTATGGAGATCGCGGATGGTAACGTCCTGTACTGGACATGTTTTAGATAATCAACGCGCCACCACTCGCGGAGTTTTCTCCTCCGGTAGTCATCTCGTCACTTTGCATTTTCAACCTCATCCTTTCTTTTCATGTGTTACCGACGCCGTAAACGGTGCGCGTAGCCGTTTTTCGGCATTTTATCCAAAAGCAAACTATGGCTTACAAGGAAGCCAACCCTCTGATGTTCGTGCGCATAATCGCGCTGCCAACGGCGCGTGTGATGAATACAAACAACTCAAGGTGCTCTCCATGGGAAGACAAAAAGCAGTGATCAAAGCTCGTCGCGAGGCAAAACGTGTGCTGGGATTCGCGCAGCCATAAGCAGCGTGAAGAAGAATCGGTCACCTCGCTTGTGCAGATGGGCGGCGTAGAAGCCATTGGTATGGCCCGCGACAGTCGCGATACTTCGCCCATCCTCGCGCGAAATGAAGCGCAATTGCACTATCTGAAGGCTATTGAGAGTAAGCAGCTGATATTCGCCACGGGCGAAGCCGGGTGCGGAAAAACCTGGATCAGCGCAGCAAAAGCGGCAGAGGCCCTGATACATAAGGATGTCGACAGGATTATCGTCACCCGTCCAGTTCTGCAAGCCGATGAAGATCTTGGCTTCTTACCTGGAGATATCGCAGAAAAGTTTGCTCCCTATTTTCGCCCGGTCTACGACGTGCTGGTCCGGCGCTTAGGGGCTTCCTTTATGCAGTACTGCCTGCGACCGGATAGGGAAGGTGGAAATTGCGCCGTTCGCCTATATGCGTGGACGTACCTTTGAAAATGCAGTCGTCATTCTTGACGAGGCGCAGAATGTGACTGCCGCGCAAATGAAAATGTTTTTAACCCGCCTCGGGGAGAACGTGACGGTTATCGTCAACGGTGATATCACGCAATGCGATTTGCCTCGCGGCGTGTGCTCCGGATTAAGTGACGCGCTGGAACGTTTCGAAGAAGATGAAATGGTTGGGATCGTCCGGTTCGGTAAAGAGGACTGCGTACGTTCGGCACTTTGCCAACGTACGCTGCATGCCTACAGTTAAGTGTGTTATCGGTGCAGAGCCCGGGCGAACCGGGCTTTGTTTTGGGTGTTTATGCCCGGACTAGCGCTTTTTCTGAAACAACCATTTTTATTTGCCCCTGGCTGGTGAAGTGTACGCTCATCCTGTGGCTTTTTTGTAGTTGCTGATAGAGCTCATCAGGTATTGCTAAGCTCTCTGCATATTCTTGCGGCGTATATTGGTAGGCTGCATGATGCTGCTGTTTTTGAAAACGCAGCTTATTGTACAGCGCCCAGACAATTAACACGACGGCATTCGCCACTGCCAGCAAAAAATAGAACTGAAGTCGGCTTCTGGCCTCGCTTTGCCAGTAATAACCCGTCAGCAGATCCATGGCGAATAAGAATATGAACAACGCAAATAATGTCCACAAGATGGTTGTGGCAACATAATCAACCAGTAAACGTACTGGTGATTGTCGGGTCGTAATAATTAAATTGTTCATATTAACCTCTCAGAATCCCGCGATCGGGACTTACCCAACGGGCGCGTTGCTTTTTAGGCATCAACATGACTCGTGTAAATGATACCAATGTCGTTGCCAGGCTCAGCATCCAGAAAATAACCGGGAACCAAATAATCCAGAAAAGCGATGAAGTCAGATTATGCTCATAGCGATTCTCGATCATCAGGCTGACAATAAATTGCAGTAAACATAACGTACACAATAATATTCCGGCAGTATGTGTCGCAGCGATATGTGTCAATTCAATATTTAACGGTACACCGGCAAGTTGGACTGCGTAAATAATGAAACCGACCAGGCAGGTGAAGGCCCATATTGTCGTCAGGCAGTATTCAAAAAACAGCGGCCACATTCGAAAGTTTTCTTTGCGCCACAACCTTGTCATATTTTTGAGGAATACTTCTGCACCGCCCTGAGCCCAGCGCAGGCGCTGTTTCCACAGCCCTTTTAACGTTTCAGGCATTAATATCCAGCACAGTGCCCGTGGCTCGTAAAAAATCGTCCACTGATTCAACTGCAGCTTCCAGCTAATATCAATATCTTCGGTGATCATATCGTCACTCCAGTAACCCACTTCTGCCAGGGCGCTGCGACGAAATGCGGCAATAACACCGGAAACGGTAAATACGTTTCCATAGATACGCTGGGTTCGCTTGATCAAACCAATAATTGAGGAATACTCGCCAACCTGAATTTTACCCACCAGGGTAGAACGTGTTCGAATACGAGGATTACCGGTTACGGCACCCACACGCGGGTTGTACAACATCGGTTCCACAATATATGCCGCCGCATCGCGGTCTAATAACGCATCGCCATCAATGCACACCAGATATTCACTTTTCGCCGCGGCAGCTCCGGTTTTAAGCGCAATGGCTTTCCCCTGGTTTTGCGCCAGATGAATGACCCGCAAATGGGGAATTTGTGCAGCCATGCGATCCAGGATGGCACGGGTTTTATCTGTTGAACCGTCATTTACGGCAATAACTTCAATGTTCTCATAACGCTGTGCTAAAGCGGCGTGTATGGTTTCCTCAACGTTTTTCTCCTCATTAAAACAGGGAATGATAATGGAGATAGACGGATTATCTTTCAACTGGGGAGCTGGTGCGTTTTCTCCCCACGGCCAGTGGCGTTCACGATAGACCCAGAAATAGACGCCGCCAACAATCCACATAATGGACATAAAAAACGGCCAGAAGAAAACGAACCTCATCATCAGTTCACCAGAGTGAAAGTACGCTACGCATAGGGGTATGCATAACACCAGACATAATATAAAAAACGATACGATGCGATTAATCATTTTTCGGATACCAGGCTGTTGAAAACTCAGGACGAATAAGGTCTATTTCAGGTTGGTTATGCAGAAAATTGTCGGGATAATAACCATAGTTTTTCACTCCATTCAGTTGTAATAGGCTCATCCAGTGAGCGAGTTGTTGCGAAGAAATAGCCTGATGCTGACCATTTTTCTGCCAGTTTTGTGCCTGTAATTCTAAAATAGATTTGTCTTTAGCCTGAGGGATGTTTTTAATTTGATTGGTCAATTGTATTAACCATTGGTCAGCCGATTTTTCTGCGACACCTTCCAGATAAGGCATAGCCATAATAGCGGTCCAGTCATAGCTTTTTAGGAAATCAGCATAATTCTGTGCAAACCAGGCTTCACTTTCAGGTTGTATTACCGGAAGTGCAAAAATATTTCGTGCAGTTTTAATATGTGGACCGCGAATGGCTTTTACGCGCGCACTAAGTTCTAAAGTGAAGTCAGTTAACGCACGACTTTTAAAGCGGGCCCACTGTTTAAATTGCTCCGGGTTTTGTCGAATTTCGCTCAGACTCCCGCTAAAGCCTGCTTGCTGATAAGCCGTGATAGCCGGTGCACTGGCATCTTCATAATCTGAAAGCAAAGCATCATCGTGGAACAATATGCCATCAAAAGCAGCATGTCCGGCAAGATCTTCATATAACATGCCAACTTGTGCTCTGACTCTGTCATCGAAAGGAGAGAGACGGTGATATTGTTCAGGATGAATTTGTGCTTTTTTCTCCCCTGTTGGTAAGTATTTTACTCGCGTTAATGTGGGATCTAAATCCCAGCTTAATACCGGCATCCACGCATAGATGTTTACACCTGAGCGGGTACGTAATTGCCAGGCAACCCGACTAAAAATATCTGCTTTCATTGGTAGCAAACGATTTGGAAACCAGACCTCTTTGACCAGCCCATCACCATCGGGATCAGCAAATGCCTGCAAATACACGGTTGATATTTGCATATCTTTCACCCGCTGAATTAGCACATCAATATTGCGATCCATTTGCTGGAGGTTTTCGTCATAAACGTAATCAAGATCGATATGCATTATCCGTTGTGGTGATTTTTCCTGTACGGTAATAATTTGCTGGGCAAACTCTTTTAATGAGGGATTATTGGCGATTAATACCCGCGGAATGGAATCCAATTGCGACGCATTTGCCAAACCTGATTCAAGGGTGAAGAACATGTCATAACCGAGTTTTTTTAATTCCTCTATCGCTATGCCATTCGCTTCGCCATAAGGCCAAACAAAAACGTGTGGATTTACCTCAACCTTTGTACGCAGGTATTCCGTCATTTTTACAGCATCCAGACGAATTCTTTCCCGGTATTCTGCTGCGGTTTCATACCGTGCGTGGTCAGTAAAATATGCACGATTTACATATACAGGCAATAAGCTGCCGGTGGCATTAGCCTGAATACCGTAGTGAGAATTCCATGTATGAGAAGCGAGCTCAACGAGCCGGGAACGCGCAACTTCTCGCACTTGTTGCCACGTGGCAAAATATTCTCGATCGACCAACTCATCGCCAAATTTTACTTGTTTATCCGCTGGCGTATCGACCCAACTGCCGACGGGGGCCCATACAGCAGGCCACTGGAAGGCCTGAAGAATTGGGAAGACGCGGGTATAAAAACTCTGGTAGCCGTCATCAAAAGTCAGCACTACTGCTTTTTCCGGTAGCGGTTTTCCTCCTCGATGTGCTTCACGAATTTGAGCAATACTGACCGGTTGATAACCGTTCTCGCGCAGCCAGGCAAATTGTTCACGCAGTGCTGATGTCCGCACTGACATAAAACGCTGGTCGGCAGCTTCGTCTTCAACGTTATGCCATGAAATCGCTACAAAACCATTATGCGGCCACGGTTGCTCGGCGAGTAAAGATTCGCGATCCTGTGGCGGTATAAATGATGTTCTTGACTGGCTAATGCACGCGGTGAGCATAATTATACTCACCAGCATCAGGAGATATTTATTTCCATTACGTAACATATTTATCCTTAAAATCTGAATGTCATATCGAATTCAACGTATAAGTTGTGTTCTCTGTCACCGTCATAAGGTCGTTTTTCCCAGCGTAGCGTTGCGCCAGCATCAATCACGTCATTCCAACTAATGCGTTGCCCGTAGCCGAGTTGGGTGACGACATCCGTGCCATAATGTTTTTGCCAGGAGGCACCAACACCTGCGCTGAATATTTGCTCCCAGCTATTTTCATAGCTTCGCCATAACAAATGGCTTGCCTCAAATGCCGGAACAATATCGAACGTTTTTATAGGGTTGTAGTATGGGGTATCGTGTTCTGTATTTTGTTCGTAATACAGACTGGGTAGGAAATCGACAATCAAATATGGTGAAGACCAGATGCGTTCCTGACCCTCAAGTGAGACTTCATGACGCTGGTTACTGTCGGAAAAATCAGTGAAAGCCCAGGAGACACCGTACTTACGCCGCTCATTTTGATACCAGCGAACATAAGCCTGAGCACTGTTGCCTGTAACACCATTTTTCATTGCCCGTAATGGAACGCGGTGAGAGAGGCGTTCCAGTTGCGAACCAATACGCCAGTTATCATTAAAATCATACCAGCCAGACAGGCGCGCGCCGGGTTTATGCTCATGATTGAAAACGCGTTCAGCGTACTCTGCCTCGAGCCAGATATTACGTGACCGCCACTCAACACCCGCAAGCCAGTCGCGAACAATCCCTTTTCCTTCGCTAAATTGTCCATCGGCATAACCGAATCCAGCAAAACCGCGCCAGTTATCCTTCAGCGGTGGTGAATAAACGATGGTGGTTAAGTCGACATCATGTTTACCACTATCCGGGCCTTCGGCATCAATTCCTGTTGAGCCAGCGATACGAAGCTCTGCAAGATTATGTACATCAACCGCACGTTTTAATCGTACAACGCCGGGATCTTGCGGTTCACGTTCGACAACATCGTGCGTTAAGACAGCTGCCTGCTGCCATTCTTGTAACGTTAATGCTGTCCAGGCTTGTTCAACCTC
>ENA-ORUU01001375-ORUU01001375.1-human-gut-metagenome-genome-assembly--contig:-NODE-1375-length-13150-cov-2.38228_pt1 | contig 13150 bp, 10 predicted proteins | sample MGYA00242085_ERZ509221 | MGnify/ENA primary metagenome ERZ509221 (study PRJEB26280, sample SAMEA2338809) | human gut metagenome | biome: human gut; feature: human-associated habitat; material: faeces... | reverse complement strand
CAGATCGGCCGGGAAGGCGATGTAAAGGAGCTTCTGGATGCGCTTTTGGAGGACTGCTATGAACTTCAGGAACGCATGATGTTGAAGGGCTGTGTTTACCGGAACGCAAGGCCGGTGAAAGAGAGCATTGCGCTCAATGATATCGTCCTGACAAGAGACGGAGATCCACGGGTATTAAAGTTAAAGCTTTACGTGGACGGACAGTTCTTAAATGAATTCAGCGCTGACGGTATGATCGTTGCGACTCCTACGGGATCCACAGCGTACAATCTGTCGGCGGGGGGACCGATCGCCCAGCCGGACGGACAGCTGATGATCCTTACACCGATCTGTCCGCATACGCTGACGTCGAGAACGATCGTTTTCGGAGCGGATAGCCGGATCAGGATCGAGATCCCGGCAGCAAACCGGGGCAGTCAGGTGGCGGCTTTTGACGGCGACACGTTAGTGCGGCTGGAAAATGGGGATTATATTGAGATCACAAAGGCAGAGACGGTGACAAGAGTTGTGAAGCTTGATCACCGGTCATTCCTTGATATTTTAAAGATGAAGATGTACGACGCGTGAATTTACAGCGGAATAGCGCTGCAGGACACGCAGGGCGGTGTGCGGATCACTTCAAAAGAAGTGAAATGGACACTGATACAGGACGAGATCAGAAAGGGGCAGCAGACATGAAGGTTGACAGACACAGTAAGATCGTGGAGCTGATCGGAAAATATCAGATCGAGACGCAGGAGGAGCTTGCGGAGTATCTGAAAAAGGCCGGATATCATGTGACACAGGCGACAGTATCGAGAGATATCCGTGAACTGAAGCTCACGAAAGCTCCTGGAAAAAATGGCCGCCAGTGCTATGCAGTCATGCAGCATCAGAAAGATTTTGGCGAGAAATATATCCGTATTTTCAGGGACTGCTATGTGTCCATGGACATGGCACAGAATATTCTTGTGATCAAGACGGTTTCCGGTATGGCGATGGCAGTCGCTGAGGCACTGGATGTGATCGGTTTTCATGAGATCGTCGGCTGTGTGGCCGGAGACAATACGATCATGTGCGCGGTGCGGACCGTGGATGACACGATCATTCTGATGGATAAGCTGAAGAAGATCATTGAAGGAAAGTAACTGTTCAGTAGGTCTGCGCATTTACTGCGCTGACCGTAAGAAAACTTAGAATAGAAGGCAAAAATCCTATCGGCACAGCCGATTTGAAATGGATTTTTGCGCGTAACTGTTTACTGAACAGTTACGGAGGAAAATAGGCTTTGGACCTTTTGGTTTAAGGCAGAATATTGCAGAAATATTGAGCCCTGCGGAGCAGAAACGGGATAATTACCTTGTTTTGCTTTGCAGGGATTTTTTTAGGAAACAGAACAGAAAAAAGAGAACAACTGTTCGGAAAACACTGGACAATCGAACATATGTGTGCTATACTCGTTTTACCAAATCGAACAAATGTTTTATTTTCATAGAGGGAAAGCGAGGGAACAGGATGCTTGTTGGTTTACATGTAAAAAATCTTGCTCTGATTGAGCAGGCTGACGTGGAGTTTGGAAACGGTTTAAATATCCTGACCGGTGAGACCGGAGCCGGAAAGTCGATTATCATTGGCTCTGTTGCCCTGGCGCTGGGCGCGAAAGCGTCAAGGGATATGATCAGATGTGGGGAAGAGTATGCGTATATTGAGCTTATTTTTTCGGTTGATGACGAGAAAAAACGGGAAGAATTAAAGAAAATGGATGTGTATCCGGATGAAGATGGTCTTTTGATCATCTCAAAAAAGATCACCCAGACGAGAAGTATCAGCCGGATCAATGACGAGACAGTGACGACGGCGCGCTTAAAAGCCGTGACCGGAAAGCTTCTCGATATCCATGGACAGCATGAACATCAGTCTCTCCTTTATAAGCAGAAACATCTGGAGATCCTTGATGAATATTCCTGGAGAGAGACGGGAAGCTTAAAAAGAAATGTGGCAGAGAGTTACCGGAGATATCTGGAATTAAAGGGAAAGCTTGACGGATTCTCTCTGGATGAGGAAAGCCGGAAGCGGGAACTTGATTTCGTGAGATTCGAGATCGATGAGATTGAGGATTCTGCATTAAAACCGGGCGAAGAGGAAGAACTTGCGGCGAAATTCCGTAAATTTTCCCATAGTCAAAAAATTATGGAAAGCTTACAGGGAGCTTATCAGGCGGTAGATGGGGACGCGATCGGGCGTGCGTACCGTGAGATGGAAAGTGTGGCATCCTACGATGAAAGACTGTCCGGGATCGCTGCGGGGCTTTCTGACGCGGAAAGTATTTTATCGGATATCTGCAGGTCGATCTCAGACTATATGGATGAGATGGAGTTTTCTGGGGAAGATTTTAAAAAGACGGAAGAACGTCTGGATCTTGTCCGTGGAATTATGGCAAAATACGGAAACAGCGAGGAAGCTGTCTTAAAGAGTCTGGAAGAAAAGAAAAAACGGCTTGAGGACTTGGAAAACTATGCGGAACTGGCGTTTGCCGCAAAAGCCGAGTTTGAGGAGCAGAAGCGGGTTCTGGGACTTCTCTGCGGACGGCTCTCGAAGGAGAGAGAAAAAGCAGCAAAGATTCTGGAGAACCGGATCACGGAGGAGCTTGAGGACTTGAACTTTCTTCATGTGGAATTTCGGGTAGATGTACACCGGACGGATCACTTTACGGCAGCCGGCTCCGACGAGGGGGAATTTTTGATCTCCACAAATCCGGGAAGTATTCCGCCAAGGGGAAGTTGCTTCCGGCGGTGAACTTTCAAGAATTATGCTGGCGATCAAGACGGTCCTTGCGGACACGGACGATATTCCAACTCTGATCTTCGATGAGATCGATACCGGTATCAGTGGACGGACTGCTCAGAAGGTATCGGAGCGCCTGTCCTATATCGGAAAAAAGCACCAGGTACTCTGTATTACCCACCTTCCGCAGATCGCGGCGATGGCGGATACGCACTTTGAAATAAAAAAATCTGTGGAGAATGGTGTGACTGCGACGAAAATCAGAAAGCTTACAGAGAAGGATGAGATAGATGAACTCGCGAGACTCTTAGGCGGCGCTGAGATTACGGAAAAAGTACGGGAAAATGCCGAAGAGATGAAACGTCTGGCTGAGGAGACGAAGAATCACAGAGCTGTACTTCAAACAGCGGGATGAATCGGCAGAATGAGAAAAAACTGACAGGGTGAAAATAAGAAAGCATCACATAATAGGAGAGGAGCAAAAAAGCTGCCTCTCCTTTTTTGATAACGATTTCTGTGATGGCTGGGAATGACTGTCTGACAAAGTGGAAACGATAAAAGGGAAGCGGGCAGCTTCGGAAAACTGCATTGCAGGCGCGACAGCGGCGGTGCGGATAAAGAACGAATAAAGGAGGAGCTGCCATGATGAAAAAAGAATCGTTTCGACGGATCCTGATCCGGATATTCTGGATTTCTCTCGTCTTTACAATCGGATTTTCCTGGGTCTATATCCGGTATGCAGTGCCGGATCGGCTGAATCTGGTGGTCAATGAGGAAGAAGTCTTTCATTTCGCTCTTCCTCCCGGAGTGACCTTTGAGAGTGACAGCGAGGAGGTTGTCCTGAAGAATACTTCAGAAATCCCGCAAGGAATGATCCGGATCGAACGCCCGGATGCAGTCTCTATGTATGGAAAAAATGAGGGAAGCTACCGGGTTGGAATGAAGTTCCTGGGACTTATCCGGATGAAAGACATTCAGGTGGAGGTGGTGGATGGATCTTACGCGATCCCCTGTGGAATGCCGGTGGGGATCTATTTAAAATCAAAGGGCGTTATGGTGATCGGGACAGGTCAGGTCACAAATGATACGGGAAACGTTGTGGAACCTGCGTACGGGCTTTTAAAGTCCGGAGACTATATCCAGACGGTGGACGGAGAAGATCTGGAAGATAAAAATGATCTGGTGGACGCGGTGAGCGCGTCAGACGGAAAGACGCTGGCGCTCGGAATCCGGCGTGATGGTCGCAGGATCGAGGTCGATATGACACCGGTTCTTGCGGAAGACGGAAGCTATAAGCTTGGTGCCTGGGTCAGGGATGATACTCAGGGAATCGGAACCATGACTTATGTGGATATGAACGGAAATTTTGGTGCTCTTGGGCATGGAATCAGTGACAGTGATACCGGGGAACTGGTAGATATTGAAGGCGGGGAACTCTACGAGACCCAGATCCTTGGGATCGAAAAAGGGCAGACCGGAAAGCCGGGAGTCATGTCCGGAGTGATCTATTACGGAAAAGGAACAAAACTAGGGGAAGTGAAGGAGAATACGACAGAAGGAATCTACGGAACCGTAAACCACCATTTTCTGGATTCAATAAAAACTGATGCGATTCCCGTCGGTTTCCGACAGGATACTCACAAGGGAACTGCGTACATCCGAAGCAATGTGTCCGGGGAAGTAAAAGACTATGAGATCGAAATTCAGAAGGTGGATTACGGCAGCATTCAGAAAAATAAAGGCCTGGTTCTTCGGGTCGTAGATGAGGAACTTTTAAATTTGACAAGCGGCATTGTTCAAGGTATGAGCGGTTCACCAATTATCCAGGACGGAAAACTTATCGGGGCTGTGACCCATGTGTTTATCAACGATCCGACGAGGGGGTATGGGATCTTTGCGGAGAATATGATCTCGCATTGAGCGGGTACAATTTATGGTAAAGGTATTTAGAACTTATAGGGGGTTAACAGAAAGTGAGCAGAGGGGAGCTGGACACAGAGGGTATCGTTGTGAAGGAGCTCATATCCGTTTGAACAGTCATTTATGCCAGTGTTTGCAGGAACGTGCTTAACAGGTTCGCCGGAATCTGTCCCGGCGCAGATGCCTTTCCTGCGGTTCCGAAGGTCACGCAGGAGCCGACGAGCTGACCGCAGATACGGCTGATGACGCCGGTGGGGCTCATGGACATGGTGATCACCGGGGTATCACTGTGCTCCTCCTTCATGGTCAACGTTGCATCAAGCAGTGTCAGCACGTCCCGCTCACACTGCGGCATCACCGCGAATTTCACGATATCAGCGCCCAGGGACTGCATCAGGCAGAGATTGCTTATGATGATGTTCTTATCCGGCGTTGCGGTAAAGTCGTGGCGGGAAGCGACGACCTTCACACCGACCCGATGGGCTGCCGCGACGATCGTTTTCATCGTCTCCTCCCCGCGGGAGAGCTCCACGTCAACGAGGTCGATGAGACCGCTGTCGATCACGGCGAGGATCGTCTTTGTGTAGGTCTCCGTATCGATCTCCAGCATTCCGCCTTCCACGCTGGTGCGGATCGTAAAGAGCACCGGAATATTTCCTAAAGCATTTCGGAATAAGGTCATTGCCTTGATACGGACTTCGGGATCTTCCATACCGGTGTAGAAGTCCGCGCGCCATTCGATCAGGTCGAACGGAGTATTCCGGATCAGAGTTACAGATTTTTTCAGGTCATCAAGATTTGTATCCGTAACCGGAATGCAGATCTTCGGCATTCCGTCTCCCAATTTTACATTTCTTACTTTTACAATTGCTCCCATAAGCGGTTACTCCCCTGTTTCTATATGATTGATGTAATATTCGGTCATGCGTTATATAACGCGCATCTCGCAGAAAGAATGCCGGTGCTTTGCATTCCAAATCGGCAAAGCCTGCGAAGCGTGATCAGCTATGTCCATAGTATAAAGACAGGAGAGAAAAAAGTCAACACTTACGCGCGTTAAAGTTTAAAAATTTAAAGCAATATATTAACGGGAACGATCAATTCCCGCCGATCAAGCAAACTCATCGATCGATCGCAAAGGCGTGCAAAGAATTGTTAAAATAATATCATATAGATTTACAGGAAAACTGTCTTATTCCTGCATTTCACACATCAATTTTTACCATTCATACACGATTTTGTGCAGTTTGCACGAACCCCATTGTATCAGAGCTACGTTTACGTTAAAATTTAGACATGAAATGTGAAATATTTATAAAGAATATGAAGCATTTGAAAAGTGGGTATGTAATGATCCGGGTGGGACCGGACAATTACGGGTAAACAAAAAGAAGGAGAGGTAAACAGTATGAGATTAGTGAAAAGAATCACAGCAGCAGCTATGGCACTCACAATGACAGCAGCTCTTGCAGGATGCGGCAGCAGCTCCGGCAGTACATCTACAACAGCAGCAGCTGACACAACAGCGGCAGCCGTAACTGAGAAAGCGGCGGATGGTTCCAGCGCAGAGGCAGGCAGCACGTCCGTGAGCATTGACAGGGCGAAAGAGTTTGTCACAGTCGCAACCGGTCCTACGAGTGGTATCTACTACCCGATCGGCGGCGCATTTGCAACCGCATTAGGAAATGCAGGATATAAGACATCCGCACAGGCAACCGGCGCTTCCGTTGAGAACATCAACCTGATCTTAAACGGTGAGGCAGAGCTTGCGATCGCAATGCAGGACTCCGTCGTACAGGCTTATGAGGGCTTTGGTGCGTTTGAGAAGGCAGAGCCGGATCTGAGAGCCATGATGAGACTCTGGCCGAACTACGTACAGCTCGTAACCGTGGCAAGCACAGGCATCAAGAGCGTTGAGGACTTAAAGGGCAAGAGAGTCGGTATCGGTGCTCCGAACTCCGGTGTTGAGTTAAATGCGAGAATGATCTATGAAGCATACGGCATGACATATGAGGATAGTGATGTTGACTACTTATCCTACGGCGAAGCGATCGACCAGATGAAGAACGGCCAGTGCGACGCGGCATTCGTTACCTCCGGTCTTCCGAACGCAACCGTCAGCGAGCTGGCATTCAGCTACGATATGGTGATCGTTCCGATCGACGGCGAAGGCAGAGATAACCTGATCGAGAAGTATCCGTTCTTCTCCGCAAGCACGATCCCGGCCAATACATACAACAACAAAGAGGACGTGGAGAGCGTATTCGTTTACAATATCATGCTTGTAAATAAGGACGTATCCGATGACATGGTCTATGATATGCTTGACTGCATCTTCTCCGACGATGGAATCGCTACCATCAAGGCATCCCACAACACAGCAGATAAGAACATCGATGTTTCCTTCGGTGTTGACGATGTAAAGATCCCGCTTCATGACGGTGCTGCGAAGTGGTGGCAGGATCACGGTTATGAAACTCCTGAGAACTAAATTTAAAATCCTGATTCCGGTTCTTCTGGTAATCACAGCAATATCTGCTGCCGTATTTATACGGCAGCAGAAAAAAATTCTGGTGATCGAAGAGCTTGAAACCGGAAATGTTTACCGGGAGATTCCGGTAAAGACCGGTGACGAGCTTTCCTTCCAGTGGGAACATTCCTTTGAGCATATTCCGTGGTACGAGTATTACGAGATACAGAAAGACGGAAGCTTCATTCTCCACACCATCGCGGTCGCGGGCTTCGGTGCCGGAATTCCGGCAGAGATGGACTGCAAATACCGCTACGAAGACGGACTCGTCTACATGGATGAGATCGAAAGCGTCTTTCCGCAGTTCAACTGGATCAATTCCCAGACAGCCCTGAAGAATATCAAGGTGAATGGCGAGCTCCTGATTCAGGGCTCTGACATGCCGCATCACGTAAAAATGGTGCTGAGGATCCGGAATGGTTTCGAAAAATAAGAAAAGGAAACTGCTGAAGAAACATCGACAACAACTCTGACAACGAAGGGAAGGGAAATCTGTATGAGCGAAAAAGAGAAAAACATCGTCCCCAGTACAGCGGAAGCAGAGATGAGCGAGGAAGAAAAACAGAAACTCCTCGAGCAGTTTGATAAAGAGAGCAAGACGAGAAAGTTCGGATCCCCGGTATTAAAGAAAGCTTACCGGGTATTCGCGATCATCGTTACCTTATATCATCTGGTTTTCGCATCCGGCCTTTACATGCCGGAAACATTAAAGCATCGTTCCATCCATGTCGGCATGATCCTGATTCTTGCCTTCATGCTTTATCCGGCTACGAAAAAAGCGAGCCGCAAAGTGATCGCATGGTATGATTATGTATTTATCGCATTGTCAGCCGCAGTTCCGATCTATATGTGTGTAGATTATGTAAACATCATCAACCGTGCCGGAAAGCCGGACATGATGGATGTCGTGATCGGTACCCTCTTAACCCTGGTCGTTCTGGAGGCAACGAGACGTGTCTGCGGCATGGCTCTCCCGATCATCTCCATTATCTTTATGATCTACAGCTTAATGGGCACGAAGCAGGGACTCATCCCGATTGATGTCCCGGGCATCTTCCTCCACAGAGGATATACATGGCAGAAGTTAATGAGCCACTTCTTCTCGAACACGGAAGGTATTTACGGATCGTCGGTCAACGTCGCGTCCACCTACATCTTCCTCTTCATTGCTTTCGGTGAAGTCATGAACAAGTGTGGCATGGGTCAGTTCTTCAACGACTTCGCAAACGCCATCGCGGGCGGCACAAAGGGCGGCCCGGCAAAGGTAGCAGTTGTTGCTTCCGGTCTTCTCGGAATGATCAACGGTGCAGCCGTAGCCGTCGTTGTTACGACCGGTTCCTTCACGATCCCGCTTATGAAAAAATCCGGCTATGACGACGAGTTCGCAGGTGCCGTTGTCGCGACCGGTTCTGTCGGCGGACAGCTGATGCCGCCGGTTATGGGTGCTGCCGCATTCATCATGGCAGATACTCTTGGCATGAAGTACAACGAACTTCTTTTATCCGCGATCATCCCGGCAGTCATCTACTACATGGGCATCCTGTTCCAGATCCAGATGAGGGCTGAGAAGATGGGAATGCAGGGAACCCCGAAGGATCAGCTCCCGAAGATGTCCCAGGTCATGAAGGAGTACGGTCATCTGGCACTTCCGATCATCTTCCTCGTTTACATGCTGTTCTTCTCCGGAAAGACGGTTATCATGGCTGCGTTCTATACGATCGTATTCACGATCATCGTGGCGCAGTGCAGAAAGAATACGAGAATGACCTTCCAGGATATTCTTGATGCGATGGTAGCGAGCGCGAAATCTACCGTATCCGTAGCGATCGCCTGCGCCTGCGTTGGTATCATCGTTGGTTCCTGCTCGATCACAGGTTTCGCCCTGAACATGGCAAATACCATCATCAGCATCGGCGGAAAGAGCCTGATGTTCACACTGGTATTCACAATGATCACCTGCATGATCTTAGGTATGGGTCTTCCGAGTATCCCGTCCTATATCATTACCTCCACGATCGCGGCTCCGGCGCTGGTACAGCTTGGTATCCCGGCCCTGGTTGCCCACATGTTCTGCTTCTACTTCGCAATGTTCGCAAACCTGACGCCGCCGGTTGCCCTTGCAGCGTTCGCGGCAGCAGGTATCGCAGGCGGAAGTCCGATGAAGACAGGATGGGCATCCGTAAAGCTTGCGCTTGCAGGATTCATTCTTCCGTACATGTTCGTTTACAATACGGATCTTCTGCTGCTTGATACTCCGCTTGCAAAAGCGATTCAGGTTGCGGTAACTGCTGCAGTTGGTGTATTCTTAATCAGTACAGCAGTCGAAGGTTACCTGTTCACAAAGGTCAACGTCGTATTGAGAATCGCCAGCCTCATTGGCGCTTATCTCCTGATCGACAGCGGTCTTGTGACAGATATCGCAGGTATCGTGATCTGCGCAGTTGTATTCGTATTCCAGAAAGCAGCTGCAAAGAAGAGTGCACCGGCGGCAGCGTAGACCTTCATAGATAACCAGTGAATGCACAGGGACTGCTGCAGAAACTATACTGCGGCGGTCCCTGTTTTTCTATATGTGTCTGTTAGAACACACCGGGTCAGACAGTTGTGATCCATGCTACGCGCAGATGGAAGCGCAGACATTTCGAAATGGAGGTTTTGCGCAGATTGCAATAACCACTGCGGACAGATATAGAAAAATAGGGATCGTCAGAGACAGGAGGAAACAACATGCTGCTTGATGTTATTTACAGTATCTGCTTTAACATCTGCCTATTGGTAGTGCTCGCCTTCATGATGACGAAGATGGACTTTGTCCAGAGACTTCTATTAAATGAAGAGGGCGGAAGTGAGGAAGGAAGAGGGGAGAGTGTCTGGCAGAGGATCTGGGAAAAGGTGCTTCTCGGTGTGATCTTCGGAGTCTTCTGCATCATCTCTGATTACATCGGGATCCAGGTGACAGGGGCGCTGCCGAATGCCCGGGTGATCGGTGTTCTGTCCGCCGGATTTCTGGGTGGGCCTGTCTCGGGCTTTATCACGACAGTGATCGCGGCGGCCCATCGGTATCTGATCTTCCCGGAGCGGATCTCCACGGTAGCCTGTGTGCTCTCCGCGATCATCCACGGGATCATCGGTTCCTTTATCGGCTGGAAGAAGGAAAACCGCCAGTACTCGAATACATTTCTGCTTGGAGTCACGTTCATTTCCGAGATGATCCATATTGTTCTGATCCTGCTTCTCACCAGGCCATTTGATGCGGCCGTTGAGATCGTAAAGATCGTGATCGTTCCGATGGTGATCATCAATTCCGTCGGCATGGTGATCTTCTTTAATGTTTTTAAATCGATCTTCAACACGGAAGACTTAAAGGTCGCATCCAAGGTCTCCCTCGCCATGAGAACCGCCGAGCGGTGTACCCCGTATCTGGGCTCTGTGGAGAATGACCGGAAGACTGCAGGAAAGATCATCGACATTATTATGGAAGAGTACCACTGTCAGGGCGCGGCACTGATCGATGACATGAAATTTCTGGCAAGGAGCGGGGCATTTTCCAGTATCGTTCTCACAGAGAACAATTATCCGAGACTTTTATCTGCAACAAAGACCTTCAAGACAACGAGGATCAGCCGCGTACCTTTACCGGAGGACGGATTTTATCCTCTTTATAAGGAGAATGTGATCATCTCCGCACCGATCCTCCTCGATGAGGGAAAGGTTCTGGCGCTTGTGATGCTGGTGAAGAAAAATGCCTATTCCTATCGTGCGGACATTGAATTTGTCACGGGACTCGCGAATCACTTCGCGATGCAGATCAAGCTCTCGGAGATGGAGAAACAGAAGGAAGAGCTGAGAAAAGCGGAGCTTCGGACCCTGCAGTCCCAGATCAATCCGCACTTCCTGTTCAATTCTTTAAATACGATCTCCTACTTCTGCCGGGAAAAGCCGGAGAAGGCGAGGGAGCTCTTACTGGCACTGAGCTCCTATTTCCGCAGCATGCTGGAGGATACCGATTATATGGTAACGCTGGACACGGAGTTAGAGCATGTAAAAGCCTATACGATGCTTGAGGAGGCGCGGTTTGAAAAACGTCTCTCGATCGAGATCAATGCGGATCCGGAGGCGCTGCGAAGCTGTGTGCCGAACCTGATCTTACAGCCCATCGTGGAGAATGCGGTCCATCACGGGGCAATGCAGAGGGAAAAAGGAGTCGGAAAGGTCATCGTAAACGTGAAACGGGAGGAACGGTCCACGAGGATCGACGTGATCGACAACGGACCGGGAATGGACTACCGGATCGTCCAGAGCCTGTACGGCGGGGAGAAAGTGGAACACACAGGAATCGGAATGATGAACGTGCAGCAGAGACTGATCTCCTTATACGGAAAGTCCTACGGACTTCAGATCGTGACAAGTGAAGAAGGGACGGACGTGCGGATGAACATTCCGGACAGCGCGGCTGGAAGCGCGCAGCAGGAGAAAACGACCGGCTGACGATCTTTTGGAAGAACAGATGACAACAGCCTGCTGTTTGGAACAGCGGAGTTTTTGGCAGAACATGGGAGGCATGAGGTATGAGAATAGCAGTAGTTGACGATGAGCGCCCGGCAAGAAGCGAACTTAAATATCTGGTGGAACAGTGTGAGCCGGAGGCGGAGATCGCGGAGGCCGACGGGAGCGAAGAATTTCTTGCAATGCTGGAAAATGAGACCTTTGATGTGTGTTTTGTGGATATCAATCTGGGTGGCATGAACGGCACTACGCTGGCATCCATGATAAAGAGAAAGCAGCCGGACACGCTGATCATCTTTGCCACTGCGTTCCAGGAATACGCGGTAAAGGCCTTTGAGATCGGGGCGGTAGATTATCTCTTAAAACCCTTTGACTATGAACGCGTCAAACGGGCGATGGAGCGGATCCATGAACACATAAAGGAAAAGAACGCCGGTCCCGGATATGAAATCGGAAAGATCATGGTGAACGTGGGCTCCAGCTTTCAGGTCGTTGATGTGGCAGATATCGTATTCATTGAGACGGAAAAGCGTTCCTGCAAGATCCATATGAAGGACGGATCCTTCTATCTGCAGAACGAGTCACTGAACAATTATGAGACTCACCTGAAAAAGAGCCGGTTCTTCCGGATCCACAAGAGCTATCTGATTAATCTGGATTATGTGAAGGAGATGCAGGTGAGCTACAATAACGGGTACTGTGTAAAAATGAAATTTTATGATGCTGAGGCACTGCCCATCGGTCGGACCCAGGTGAAGGAATTTAGACAGATTTTTGAAAAATGGAAATAATTAGAACAACAAAGCAAATATTGAAAAATAAAGATCCTGCCAAAAGCCAGAACGTACAGATATTGTACGGAAGAAGGTTTCGGCGGGATCTTTAAATATCACAAAAAATTCACATACCTCCCTTGACATTGAAAATTAGATATGTTACATTACAAATAGAACAGCGAGGTGGTGAATATGTCATCGACAAAGAGAGATTATTATGATGTGCTGGGCATCTCGAGAGATGCGGATGCTGCGGCAATTAAACGTGCATATAGAAAATTGGCAAAGAAGTATCATCCGGATTCCAATCCTGGTGATAAGACGGCGGAGCAGATGTTTAAGGATGTAAATGAGGCTTACGACGTTTTGAGTGATCCGAAGAAGAAGAAGCTTTATGACCAGTTTGGACATGCTGCCTTTGATGAGACGGCAGGTTACGGACAGGGCGCTGGAGCAGGTGCCGGTGGTTTTGGCGGTTTCAGTGGCTTCGGAAACGGTGCCGGCGGAGCATACCGGTCCGGATCCTTCCACTCCGGGGATGGAACGTATCATGAATTCCATTTTGAGGGCGGTGACGGGGAGGATATCTTCGGTGATCTGTTTGGAAATATGTTTGGCGGTAAAGGAAGAGCTGGCAGCGCTGGCTTTGGCGGGT
>ENA-ORUU01001372-ORUU01001372.1-human-gut-metagenome-genome-assembly--contig:-NODE-1372-length-13180-cov-2.73044_pt1 | contig 13180 bp, 12 predicted proteins | sample MGYA00242085_ERZ509221 | MGnify/ENA primary metagenome ERZ509221 (study PRJEB26280, sample SAMEA2338809) | human gut metagenome | biome: human gut; feature: human-associated habitat; material: faeces... | reverse complement strand
TCCTGTGCCTTATGCGGATTTTGTGACCACAACTACGCATAAGACACTGCGTGGCCCTAGAGGCGGTATGATTATGTGCAAAGCAGAGTATGCCCAGAAAATCGACAAGGCCATTTTTCCCGGCATTCAGGGGGGCCCTTTGATGCACATTATCGCGTCTAAAGCGGTTTGCTTCCAGGAAGCATTGCAGCCTGCTTACAAAGAATATATCGGACAGGTTGTGAAAAACGCAAAGGCTATGGCGGCAGCATTGCAGAAACATGGTGTAGACTTGGTTTCCGGCGGAACAGACAACCATCTGATGCTGTTGGATCTGCGTTCTTTGAATATTACAGGTAAGGATGCAGAAAAAGTGCTGGATGCAGTGGCAATCACAGTCAACAAGAATACCATTCCCGATGACCCTCAGTCTCCTTTCGTTACAAGCGGTATCCGTGTTGGCACACCTGCGGTAACTTCCCGCGGCATGAAAGAAGCGGAAATGGAAGAAATTGCGGAAATCATGGCAATGGTACTGAAGGATTACGAAGGTACCAAAGAAGAAGCGGCAAAGAGAGTGCGTGCGCTGACTGACCGTTTCCCCATTTATGAAGATTAAGCAGTGAAACGTATTTTTATGGTATTTTGAACATAAAAAAGGTGAAACTTCTTTATATAAGAGGTTTCACCTTTCTTTGTTTATTCGTTTGTCTGTTCTTTTGTTCTGGATTCGTGTTCGGAACGATATCTGGACATCAAACCATGGAACAGATCCATTGCGGTAGGTGGTGTGAAGCTGATGGCATTTGCGCCCGCTTCAATGGTGCGTTTGATACTTTCTCTGGTAGGGCCGCCTGTGGCAATAATCGGAATTTCAGGATATTTTGCCCGAATTTTCGCAACCACTTCCGGTGTTTTTCCGGCGGCGGAAATATTCAGGATACCTGCACCGGCTGCGATTCTGGCGTCGATGTCAGTATTTTCGTCCAGAACTGTGATGACAACAGGAATATCAACGATTTTGCTGATTTCATGAATCACTTCATTGGTGGTGGGCGCATTTACAACAACGGCCATAGCACCAAGAGCTTCCGCGTCTTTTGCCAGCATCACAACACGGGGGCCAGTGGTAGTGCCGCCGCCTACGCCTGCAAAAACAGGAATGCTGGACGCGGTGATGATTGAATTGGTAATGACCTGCTGAGGCGTAAAGGGATATACCGCCAAAACAGCGTCAGCGTTACAGTTACGGATGATGGCAATATCCGTAGAAAAGACAAGGGATTTGATACGTCTGCCCCAAATAACAATGCCGCTGGCTGCCCAGATTTCTTCCGGCATGGTAACGATATGCTTCCGCAGTCTGGTATCAATGCGAGGTGGTTTTTTTTCTGCCAATTCACTCACTCCTTTATATCTGTTCAGTTTCAAAGTGTTTACATAAGAATTACAGTAACAGAATATAACGATTTTTTTTGTTTGTCAAGCGTGGGCAAATGGGAGAAATGTTCTTCTTGGAAGCGGCATGGGACTGGGGAGGGGGGAGGAAAAAGCTTGACATACAGGGGGTTTCGGGATAAACTTTGAAGTGTAAATATGTAAACTTTGACATTTTGGAGGGAGATTATTTTTGGAAACCATAATTGGTCTAGGCGTTTCCGTTGTATTGAATATCGTGCTGATTGTGAAGATCATGCTTTTGCAGAAAAAACATGCACAGCACACGGTAACAGAAGAAGGCATTCGCCAGATGGTAGACGCAGGCGGTGACAATGGCTCAATTGATGAATCAGAAAAAGAAATGATCAACAATATTTTTGAGCTGAGCAATACTTCTGTGGAAGAAATCGCCACACATCGTACAGATATTGTTGCGGTGCCTCTGGAAGCCACACTGGCAGAAATCAAGGAAGTGCTGATGGAGGAAAAGTATTCCCGTATTGTGGTCTATGAAGACAGTATCGACAATATTGTAGGCGTATTCCATGTGAAGGATCTGGTTAAGTATATTCTGACCGATTCTACCAGAATGGAGGAAGGCAATTTCCATCTGGAGGACATCATGATGCAGCCCTATTTTGTGCCTTTTTCCAAAAAAACGGACGAGCTCATTGAGGAAATGCAGCGGGAAAAAGTACACATGGCAATTGTTATCGACGAATACGGCGGTACATCCGGTATCGTTACCATGGAAGACGTCATGGAAGAAATTGTCGGGAATATCTTTGACGAATACGATCTGGAAGAAGAGGAAGACATTTGTCCCATTGATGAGAATAGCTATTCCATCAGCGGGAAGGCGGATCTGCAGGATGTTGCAGAACAGCTTGGTATCGTCTTTGAAGATGACGAGGATTATGACACATTAGGCGGTTATCTGATCGGTCGTCTGGGCAGAATTCCGGAAGATGATGAAATGCCGGAAATCGCTGTGGGCGGCTGGCTGTTCCAAATCAAACAGTTTGAAGAAAAACGCATTGAAAAAGTTTATGCTTTGCGGCAGCCGGAAGCCTTGGAAGAGGCAGAAGATGTCACAGAGGATGAAGGATAAGAATATCAAGGAGGAAAAGGATTATGTTAAATGAAAAGGTAGCGCAGCTGATCAATGAACAGGTAAACAAGGAATTCTATTCCGCATATCTGTATCTGGATTTTGCGAACTATTATGAATCTAAAGGTCTGGCAGGCTTTGCAAACTGGTATAAAATCCAGGCACAGGAAGAACGCGACCACGCTCTGCTGTTCTATCAGTACCTGCATAACAACAACGCAACTGTTACACTGGAAGCCATCGGCAAACCCGATGTACCTCTGAACAGCCTGATGGATCCTCTGAAAGCTGGTCTGGAACATGAAGTATATGTAACAGGTCTGATCCATAACATCTATGCAGCTGCACAGGAAGTAAACGACTTCCGCACCATGCAGTTCCTGGATTGGTTCGTAAAAGAACAGGGCGAAGAAGAAACAAACTCCAACGACCTGATCACAAAAATGGAACTGTTCGGCACAGACCCCAAAGCTCTGTATCTGCTGGATTCCGAAATGGCAGCAAGAGTTTATGTAGCGCCCAGCCTGACACTGTAATTTTCAGCGAAAAAGAGAAAGCCTCATTAAGGGCTGCTTTATAAAGAAACAAAGCTGGCTGAAATCCTTCCAATATATAGGATTTCAGCCAGCTTATTTTTATAGGATTGTTTTCTTCTGAAGAAAGCGGTTTTGTCTTTTTTTCTGTACATATTTCCGCTTTCTCTCTTGTTCCCCATTTTGATTTGCGGTATACTGAGGTCAATAGGGAAAAAAGGGGGAAGGATTATGAATGTATTGGCTATTGTGCTGCCAGTGTTCTGTATGCTGGGGCTTGGTATGGCTGCCAATCGTTTCGGTTGGATCAGTCGTGCCGGCATGGACGGTATTAAATTGGTAGCAACCAATATCATGCTGCCTGTTGTTCTGGTAGACGCATTGGGGATGGCAGAGTATAACAAAGTAACACTTCTGCTGTTGGCGGTTATGCTGGTACAGCTTTTCATTGCCACAGGGGCTGGTTATCTGTTACGGCCTTTGGTTGGCGACAGTCAGAGCAGATATCTGCCTTTTCTGACAGCGACTTTTGAGGGCGGTATGATGGCATATCCATTGTATATGGCATTGTGCTGATCGGAAATGCTTTCCAATATTGCTGCTTTGGATATGGCAAACTGTATTTTTACATTTACCGTTTATCTGGCACTGATTACAGCCACAGGCAAAGGAAAAAGCGGCGGCGGACAGTTGCTTTCCACGGTACTGCGTGCACCTGCTATGTATGGGGTTGTACTTGGTATTTTGCTGGGGGTTACAGGCATACTGCCTAAGATCGCAGGCAGCCGTGTAGGAGATGTATATTCTTCTTTGATTTCTATGATTACCACACCGGTTTCCGCATTGATTCTGTTGTGTGTTGGTTATGATTTGAAACTGGATCACCGGGTGCTTTCTTCCGCGGGGAAATCTGCTGCCATTCGTCTGGTGCTGCAAGGGGGCTTTTGGTGGGCGTATGGTTTGTACTGCGGAATTTTGTGGCAGAACAGGAAATGAAAATTGCTGTATTCCTGTATGCTTTTATGCCGCCTTGTTTCATGAGTCCTCTGTATGCTGTCAGAGAAAAAGACAAGGTGTATACATCGACAACCATTTCACTCTATACCATATTATCTATCATTGCTTTTACCATTTTGTCCGTCATATTCGGATGATTTTCGAAGCCGCTTTTTCCTGTAAAGAGCGGCTTTTTCTTATGGTTTGCAGTAAGAAGATTTTTCGAAATTGTATGGATAAAAAAACTTCGGGAAAATTCGCTATTGTATCTTTCGGTAATTCTATTTATAATGTACCATAACGAATACGCATAGCAAATGCAATGAGCAACAGAAAGGCGGAACAAACATGAAGAAAAACTTGCTGGTAGCCCAATCAGGCGGCCCTTCGGCTGCCATCAATGCCACTCTGTGCGGTGTGGTGGAAATGGGATTGGAGCATCCGGAGATTGAGAAAATATATGGCGTTAAAAACGGAATTATGGGGATGTTGTCTGAACGGTTTGTAGACCTGGCAGAATTGCTGGCGTATGAAAGCGCGCGTCAGCTCCTTTGCCAGACACCGTCTTCCGCTTTGGGTTCCTGCCATATGAAATTATCTCCCTGGGAAGAAAATGCCTTTGAATATGAAAAGGCCATCAGCATTTTCAGAAAATATAATATTGGTTATTTTATGTATATCGGTGGCGGTGACTCCATGAATACTGTGCATAAATTATCCGAATACTGCCGGAACCATCATATTAATGATATCAAGATCATTGGTGTGCCCAAAGCCATTGAAAATGATCTGCCGGAAACAGACCATTCTCCCGGTTTTGGTTCTGCTGCAAAATATATCGGTACTACATTGACAGAAATTGCATGTGACTGCAATGTATATGCATTGCCTTCCATTACAGTGGTAGAAATCATGGGGCAGGATACAGGCTGGCTCACAGCTTCTTCTGCTTTGGCAAGACTCAATGGAGATGTGGCACCGGATTTGATCTATCTGAGTGAACGTCCTTTTTCCGTGGAACAGTTCCTGTTTGATGTGCGGGAAAAAATGATGGAAAAACGCTCTGTCATTGTGGCAGTCAGCGAAGGTCTGCGCAATGAAGAAGGGGCTTATCTGACAGACAGCCTTCAGAATCGGGTGGAAGATGAATTTGGTCATCGGATTCTGGCAGGGGTTTCCCGCTTCTTGGAGGAAATCCTGCGGCAGGAAATCGGCTGCAAAGTCCGTAGTGTAGAACTGAATCTCATGCAGCGCTGCGCATCCCATGTAGCAAGTGCAACAGATATTCAGGAAGCTCGCACCATGGGACGGGAGGCAGTGCGTTATGCACTGGAAGGCGGCAGCGGCGAAATGGCTTGCCTGCGCAGAGTTTCCAATGCGCCTTATGCATCGGAAGTGTTCTTCATTCCTGTGGATCAGGTGCTCAATCGTGTGAAAAAGGTACCGGATGAATGGATCAATGAAGAAGGCAATGACATCACACAGGAAATGATGGATTACCTCATTCCTTTGATTCAGGGTGAAATTCCCTGTGCTTATGAAAATGGTGTGCCTGTGCATTTCCATCTTTCCTGATTCATAGCAAAAAAATGTATAAATCAGCCAAAAGTCGTCCATACTTTTCATCGAGGTGGTAGGTATGAAAAGAGGGATTGCGCTTTTGGCTGTTCTTGTTTTTCTCTCCTGCACAGCGGCGGGATATTTGTATACCCAAAGAATGCAGGAACCTGTGACACAGGAAGAAAAAACAGAGCAGACAGAACCTGTTGCAAAAGAAGAAACGGTCATTGGGGAAAATGCGGAAATCGTATATCAGTATTATTATACGGAAGATCAGAGAACTGCGGAGCAGGTGGAACCTGTGCAGAATTATCTTTTGGGTTTGAATCTGGCACAGGTACGCAGTATTTATGATGGCTGGCAGGTGGTTTTCTTTTCACCGGATAAAGTCATTCTGCGCAGTACAGTGGAAGGACGCAGTGATGAAAGTTTTCTGCTGGGTGAGCAAAATGGCATGCTGGCTGTTTTTAGAGAGGATGCCGATGGAAAAATAACATTATATGAATGTACGGATGTGCCTTTATCTGTATTGCCGGAGATAGAGCGTCAGCAGATTCGGGAAGGTGTGCGGATATTGGGAGAAGATAATCTTGCCAGGGTTTTGGCAGATTATATCAGTTGATTTTGCCATGTAAGAGAAGGATAAAATGATAAAAAACGTCGGAAATGTTGGCTTTTTGCCAACCTGCATCGGATTTTCTGCTTGATGGCGTTTTGGCAAGAGTGATAAAATTTTGGTGCAAAATGGAAATCATTTATAGAAAATCACGGAGGAATGTTTGATAACAGAAGGATTTTTGAAAAAATGATAAAAAGTAATCCGCATTTTTGATTGTCTGTAAGAAAAATTTTTTGAAAAAAATTTTAAAAATAGGCTAGACATTTAATGTCCCACATGCTATAATAACAACTGTGAAAACTCCCCAATATTTTCACATTGCGGTAAGACGCAATCCCAATAAGAAATACCTTCTCTTTGTGAAAATGAGCAGCCATCGGCAGGTTGCTCATTTTCATTTTGTCCGAAAAAAAGAGCCAGTGTTTGACATGAATTTTCCGGCATATTATAATTGGTGCAGGGACGGTGAAAATATGGATTATTATTTGGACTTGGTGCAAAGCGTAAAAAAGAAATACAGACTTTGCAGGGAAGCGTTTTTGCCACAGGCTGTGTTCAGTGACGAATCGGAAAACTTCCGGAAACCGGCAGAACCGTCAGTCGAAGATTTTGTGGAAATTTCTGTACTGACTGGGCGCAATAATGCGTCGGCGGTATATTTATGTGTAGATGATAAAAGATTGTTGATGGAACGAGTGGAAAACGGCCGCGTGTTTGATCGTTACCGTGTTGTTCTGCCGCCGGCGGAAGAAGCGGCTAATTACTTTTTCCAGATCATTCATAATGAAACAACCTATTATTATACAAGAAATGGTGTGTCTCAGGAATTTCCCGTGGACGGATATTTTCGGCTGCTGCGGAATTTCCAGACGCCTGCATGGGCACGAGGCGCGGTGATGTACCAGATTTTTGTAGACCGTTTTTGCAATGGAAATCCTTCCAATGATGTGAAAACAGCAGAATATAACTATCTGGAAAATCAGGTGCAAGCAGTAGAAGACTGGTATGCCCAGCCGGAGGATGGTGATTTTTGCCATTTTTACGGCGGCGACTTGCAGGGGATTTTGCAGAAAATGGACTATTTACAGAATTTGGGTGTGGAAGTATTGTATCTGAATCCCATTTTCGTTTCTCCTAGCAGTCATAAATACGATATTCAGGATTACGACCACGTTGACCCGCACTTTGGCGTGATCGTAGAGGATTATGATAAAGTGGTCGAGCCAGGCGAGAAAAATAGCCAGGCAAAAGCCTACATTACCCGAACCACCAGTGAACGAAACCTTGTGGAAAGCGATGCGCTTTTCATTCGTCTGGTGGAGGAAGCCCATAAAAGAGGCATGCGGGTTATTTTGGACGGTGTATTTAACCATTGCGGTGGATTCCATAAATGGCTGGATCGGGAAGAAGTTTATAAATATCAGAAAAAAGGTGCTTACTACTGTAAGCAAAGCCCTTATCATGATTATTTTTATTGGAAAGAGGATGGCTCTTACGAAGGTTGGTGGGATTATCCCAACCATCCCAAGCTGAATATGGAGAATTGTTCTGCGCTGTATTGGGAGATTATGCGTATCGGGCAGAAATGGGTTTCTCCCCCTTATAATGCTGACGGCTGGCGTCTGGATGTTGCAGCAGATGTGGGCAAATCTGAGGAATTTAATCATAAATTTTGGCATGATTTCCGCAGTGCTGTGAAAAAAGCCAATCCGGAAGCCTTGATTCTGGCGGAACATTACGGAGATGCGGAAGCGTGGCTCAGAGGTGACCAGTGGGATGGTGTTATGAACTATGATGCTTTTATGGAACCGGTTTCCTGGTATTTTACGGGCATTTCCAAACATAGCACAGAATCCCGCCCGGATCTGAAAAACAATAACGCTGTTTTCTGGGATACCATTCGGTATCAGATGGGCAGAATGCCTGCACAGGCAGCTGGCGTTGCCATGAATGAGCTTTCCAATCACGATCATTCCCGTTTTCTGACAAGAACAAACGGAAGAACAGGTCGACTCCACACAGATGGCGCCCAGGCAGCCAATTGTGGTGTTAATAAAGCAGTGTTCCGGGAAGCAGTGTTGCTGCAAATGACATGGCCCGGCGCGCCTACGGTATATTATGGAGATGAAGCTGGTGTAACTGGCTGGACAGACCCGGATAACCGCAGACCTTTCCCTTGGAATCGGGAAGATGATGAACTGGTACAGTATCATAAAATACTCATTAGTTTGCGGAAAGAGCATATTTCTTTGCGAAAAGGCTCTTTGAAGCCGTTGGATACGGAAAACGGTATTCTGGCATATGGACGTTTTTGCGAAGAAGAACGCTGTCTGATTGTCTGCAACAACCGAGAGGAGGCCGTGCAGATTTCTTTACCAGTATGGCAGATCGGTGTGCAGTCCTGGGGCAAAATGGAAGTTTTGCTCAAGACAAAAGAAATGGATTATTTTACGGAAAAAGAACTGCTTTCAGTGGAAAACGGCATGATACAGCTGGAAATGCCGCCACATAGCGGTATATTGATGAAAGAAGTGTAAGTCATGGATTTGCGGATATTATTTGAAAATGCGGATATGGTGGCTGTGGAAAAACCACAGGGCATGCCTGCTCAGCCGGACAGAACAGGGGATGGGGATTTGCTTTCCTTGCTGTCAGCCCAGATGAAGCAGGAGTTAGGATTGGTGCATCGTCTGGATCGCCCTGTTGGGGGCATTATGGTTTTTGCCAAGACAAAACAGGCGGAAGCAGCCCTTTCCAAAATGATGCAGGCTGGCGGCTGGAAGAAATCTTATCTGACTGTTCTTTGGGGCACGTTGGAAGAAAAAAGCGGTACCTGGACAGATTATCTTTTCAAAAACGCCAGAACCAATCTGTCAGAAGTGATGTCCGCATCCAGAAAAGGCGCAAAGAAAGCCATTTTGCATTATCAGGTATTAGCAGAAACCATGTGGAATGAGCAACCCCTTTCTCTGGTGGAAATTACATTGGAAACAGGGCGGCACCATCAGATTCGTGTCCAGACTTCCCATCATGGCGCACCCATTTGGGGAGACAGAAAATATAATACATTACAGCCCATGAGAGGCATTGGCAACATGGCTTTATGGTCATGGAAGTTGGAAGGAAAATGGGAAAAACAGAAGGATGGTTTTTCCATTCGTTCCTTGCCCAGCGATATGCCATTTTCGCTTTTTTCGGAAAAATTGGGAGAATTGTAAAAAAGTTGTTTTGCTTTTTTTTACAATGTGTATTATAATGTTCTTGAAAATAGAGAAACAGATAAAAGAACAGCAATGTTCTTTTATTTTCATCATAAAATTAGCAATCACAAAGGTGGTTGGCTAACAAAATAAAGGACGGTGAATGACAATGCAAGGAAAATTTACAAATAAAGCCCAGGAAGTGCTGAAAAGAGCCCAAGAAGCTGCTTTGAAGCTGGGTAATAAATATGTAGGAACAGAACATATTTTACTGGGGCTGACATTGGTCAGTGACAGTGTAGCTGCAAAGGCGCTGGAAAGTCAGGGTGTTACCTATCATCAGGTTATGGACAAAATTCAGTCTATGACAGGGGGCACCTCTGCTTATTATATTCCTGCGGACTTTACACCACGGGCAAAACGTGTGGTGGAAAGCAGTGTGCAGGAAGCATTCCGTATGGGTACTGGCTATGTAGGTACAGAACATATCCTCATTGCCCTCATTCGAGAAAATGATAATATTGCTGTACGGATTATGGTATCTCTGGATTTGAATCTCCAGCGTTTGTATGATGACATCATGAACATGCTGGGAGAAGGGGAAGACCAGAACAGCAGCGCTTGCGGTATGAACAGCCAAGGAGAAAAACAGGAAAAAAGCGCCACAGAAACACTGGATAAATTCAGCCGTGATATGACGGCACTGGCAAAGAAAAATAAATTTGACCCCATTGTGGGCAGAGATAAGGAAATCGAACGGATTGTGCAGATTTTGAGCCGTCGTACCAAAAACAATCCTTGTCTGGTGGGTGATCCCGGTGTAGGAAAACCGCCATTGTGGAAGGTCTTGCCCAGAAAATTGCAGAAGGCAATGTGCCCGATACTTTGAAAAATAAGAGAATTGTGGGTCTGGATCTTTCTGCTATGGTTGCTGGTTCCAAATATCGTGGGGAATTTGAAGAACGAATGAAAAAAGCCATGGACGAAGTAAAAGCTGATGGCAATATCATTCTGTTTGTGGATGAAATCCATACCATCATCGGTGCAGGGGCTGCGGAAGGCGCCATTGACGCATCCAATATTCTAAAACCTGCTCTTTCCCGTGGAGAAATCCAGCTCATTGGTGCCACAACATTGGAAGAATACCGGAAACATATTGAAAAAGACGCTGCTTTTGAACGCCGTTTCCAGCCTGTGAAAGTGGAAGAACCTGACGAACAGGCGGCAGTAGCGATGCTGAAAGCTTTGCGTGATAAATACGAAATGCACCATAAGGTAACCATTTCCGATGACGCTATTGAAGCGGCTGTGAAGCTGTCTTCCAGATATGTATCTGACCGTTTCCTGCCTGATAAAGCCATTGACCTCATTGACGAAGCCGCTTCCCGTCTGCGTCTGAAAACATTCAGCGCACCGGATAATGTGGCAGAAATGGAAGAAAAACTGGCGGAAATGGAAAAAGAAAAAGAAGCAGCCATCAAGACAGAAGAATTTGAAAAGGCGGCAGAAATCAAACGGGCACAGGATGCCCTTCGTGCTCAGTGGAAAGAAGCCAAAAAAGAATGGGAAAACAACCATGAAAATCAGGCGCAGGTAGTTACCAGAGAAGAAGTGGCAGAAGTGGTGTCTGTATGGACAGGTGTGCCTTTGCAGAGTTTGCAGGAAGAAGAAAGTCAGCGGCTTTTGCATCTGGAAGATACCCTTCATCAGCGTGTCATTGGACAGTCGGAAGCTGTAAAAGCATTGGCAAAAGCCATCCGCCGCGGCAGAGTTGGTTTGAAAGATCCCAACCGCCCCATCGGTTCCTTCCTGTTCTTGGGGCCTACGGGTGTTGGTAAAACAGAATTGTCCAAAGCTTTGGCGGAAGCCCTCTTTGGGGATGAAGACGCTATGATCCGTATCGACATGTCCGAATATATGGAGAAACACAGCGTATCTCGTATGGTAGGTTCTCCTCCGGGTTATGTGGGTTATGAAGAAGGCGGTCAGCTCAGTGAAAAAGTTCGCCGGAATCCTTATTCTGTTGTCCTGTTCGATGAAATCGAAAAAGCATCTCCTGATGTTTTCAATGTGTTGTTACAGGTGCTGGATGATGGACATATCACTGATGGTCAAGGCAGAAAAGTGGATTTCAAAAATACAGTCATTATCATGACTTCCAATGCCGGCGCAAGAAGCATTGTAGAGCCAAAACGTGTGGGCTTTACCAGCATGGAAACAGAAGAACAGAGTTATCAGAACATGAAGAAAAACGTTATGGAAGAAGTGCGTCATATCTTCAAACCGGAATTTTTGAACCGAATCGACGATATGATCGTATTCCATTCCCTGACACAGGAAGATATTCTGGAAATCGTAAAACTTATGACCAAAACCGTTTCCAAACGTATCAAAGAAAATATGGACATTACCGTTACCTTTACGGATAAAGCCCTGGAAAAAATCGCGGAAGAAGGCTATGACAAAGCCTTTGGCGCAAGACCTCTCCGTCGTGCCATCCAGTCCCGCATTGAGGATGCTTTTGCAGAAGAATATCTCATGGGCAACTTCAAAGCAGGGGATAAAGTTTCTGTTGGTTTAAAAACAAACGGCTTCCTTTTCCGTGTGGTAAAATGAACGAACAAATAGGTAGAAAAAAGCAGAATTTTGGTATATACCTGCGGCAGGTTTTGTGATATAATCAATCTGATATAATATCAGAAATATTACCGTGCATATTCTTGTTCGGAATAGACAATAAAGAAAGGACGCTTGGGAGGTAAGCAACATGGCAGTAATTGAGGAATTGATTAGAAAAGAAGATGACGGCAGCATCAGTTTCGGTAACTACCTGATGGATGAAAAGAAAAAAGTGCTGGACTTTGAAGTGCAGGGCGATTTGTATAAAGTAAAAACATTTAAAGAAATCACAAAGCTGGAAAAGAACGGTAAAATGCTGCTGGAAGCAGTACCCGGCGCAACTGTTCTGAACTTTGCACAGGATGAAAGAGGCGTTTCCTTCCAGGTGGAAGCAGAAGAAGATGTTCAGCTGACACTGGAACTGGAAGCAGATACAGAATACAAAATTCTGGTTGACGACGTAAACGTTGGCAAAATGAAAACAAATATGACAGGCAAAGTGACATTCTCTGTGGAAATCCAGAAAAATGCAACACCTGTAAAAATTGAAAAAATCGGCTAAAATCTGATTTTTCAGTACATGATGAAAAGAAAATCGATAGAGTCTTGCAAAAGGCTTTATCGATTTTTGTTTATCTGTCTGTTTTTGTGATGACAACAGAAAAGGTTATCATCGAGGTGGAAGAATGAGAGTAAAAACATCGTATATTTGCAGTGAATGTGGATACAAAAGCTCGAAATGGATGGGAAAATGCCCGGAATGTGGAGAGTGGAACACATTTTCTGAACAGGAAGAAACGAAAAAGGAAAAAAGCAGTGCAAAGCTCGTACAGCTGACCCTTTCCCGTTTGAAGGAAGTGGAAAGCAGCAAAAGCCAGCGGCTTTTGACAGGTATTGGGGAGTTTGACCGTGTTATGGGCGGTGGCATCGTCCGGGATTCCGTAACCATATTGACATCTCCTCCTGGTGGCGGCAAATCCACATTGTGCCTGATGGTGGCATACCAATTGGCAAATGCAGGCTACCGTGTGTTATATGCCACAGGGGAGGAAAGTGACAGCCAGATCAAGAATCGAGCAGACAGGATACTGGGAGATATTGCTGATAATATCTGGATTTTGGC
>ENA-ORUU01001363-ORUU01001363.1-human-gut-metagenome-genome-assembly--contig:-NODE-1363-length-13244-cov-4.8821_pt1 | contig 13244 bp, 6 predicted proteins | sample MGYA00242085_ERZ509221 | MGnify/ENA primary metagenome ERZ509221 (study PRJEB26280, sample SAMEA2338809) | human gut metagenome | biome: human gut; feature: human-associated habitat; material: faeces... | reverse complement strand
CAGCTGTCACAGTTCATGGATCAGAACAACCCTCTTGGTGAGCTGACCCATAAGAGACGTCTTTCCGCACTTGGACCTGGCGGTTTGTCACGAGACAGAGCCGGATTCGAGGTTCGAGACGTTCACTATTCCCATTACGGAAGAATGTGCCCGATCGAGACTCCTGAGGGTCCGAACATCGGTCTGATCAACTCCCTTGCATCTTATGCAAAGCTGAATCAGTACGGATTTGTTGAGGCACCTTACCGTAAGATTGATAAAACGGATCCTATGAATCCGCGTGTAACTGACGAAGTTGTTTACATGACCGCTGATGAAGAGGATAACTACCATGTAGCACAGGCGAATGAGGCACTTGACGCAGAAGGACATTTCGTTCGTAAGAACGTTTCCGGTCGTTATCGTGAAGAGACTCAGGAGTATGAGCGTCAGATGTTTGATTACATGGACGTATCTCCTAAGATGGTATTCTCTGTAGCTACAGCCCTGATCCCATTCCTTCAGAACGATGATGCGAACCGTGCGCTGATGGGATCAAACATGCAGCGTCAGGCCGTTCCGCTTCTTACTACAGAAGCACCAGTTGTTGGTACAGGAATGGAAGCAAAGACAGCTGTTGACTCCGGTGTTTGTGTGGTTGCAAGAAAGTCTGGTACTGTACTTCGCTCCACATCTACCGATATCAGCATCAAGAATGATGATGGAACAAAAGATGATTATCATCTTACCAAATTCATGCGCAGTAACCAGAGCAACTGTTACAACCAGCGTCCGATCGTTAATCAGGGCGAGCACGTTGAAGCAGGTGATGTTATTGCCGATGGTCCGTCTACTTCTCAGGGAGAGCTTGCTCTTGGCAAGAACCCTCTGATCGGATTTATGACCTGGGAAGGTTATAACTACGAGGATGCCGTACTGTTAAGTGAGAAACTTGTACAGAACGATGTTTATACATCTGTTCACATTGAAGAATATGAAGCAGAATCCCGTGATACAAAGCTTGGACCGGAAGAGATCACTCGTGATGTTCCAGGCGTAGGTGATGATGCACTCAAGGATCTTGATGAGCGCGGAATCATTCGTATCGGTGCAGAGGTTCGTGCTGGTGATATCCTTGTTGGTAAGGTTACTCCTAAGGGAGAGACTGAGCTTACAGCAGAGGAGAGACTTCTTCGTGCAATCTTCGGTGAGAAAGCACGTGAGGTTCGTGATACTTCCCTTAAGGTACCACACGGTGAGTATGGTATCGTTGTAGACGCCAAGGTATTCACAAGAGAAAATGGTGATGAGCTGTCTCCAGGAGTTAATCAGTCTGTACGTATCTATATCGCACAGAAGAGAAAAATCTCCGTTGGTGATAAGATGGCTGGTCGTCATGGTAACAAGGGTGTCGTTTCCCGTGTACTTCCGGTTGAGGATATGCCATTCCTTCCGAACGGACGTCCACTGGATATCGTGCTGAACCCGCTGGGTGTACCTTCCCGTATGAACATTGGACAGGTCCTGGAAATTCATTTAAGTCTTGCTGCCAAAGCACTTGGCTTTAATATTTCCACACCGGTATTCGATGGTGCAAACGAGAATGATATCCAGGATACACTGGAACTTGCAAATGACTATGTAAATACAGAAGATTTTGAAGAGTTCCGTGAGAAATACAAAGACATTCTGGCACCTGATGTAATGCAGTATCTGGATGAGAACAAAGCCCACAGAGCATTGTGGAAAGGTGTTCCGATTTCCAGAGATGGTAAAGTACAGCTTCGTGACGGACGTACCGGAGAGTTCTTCGACGGTCCGACCACAATCGGACACATGCATTACCTGAAACTGCATCATCTGGTTGATGATAAGATCCATGCCCGTTCCACAGGTCCTTACTCTCTGGTTACACAGCAGCCACTGGGTGGTAAAGCTCAGTTCGGTGGACAGCGTTTCGGAGAGATGGAGGTTTGGGCTCTGGAGGCATACGGTGCATCCTATACACTCCAGGAAATCCTGACAGTTAAATCCGATGATGTAGTCGGTCGTGTGAAGACTTATGAAGCAATCATCAAGGGTGATAACATCCCTGAGCCTGGTATTCCGGAATCCTTTAAGGTTCTTCTTAAAGAGCTCCAGTCCCTGGCATTGGATGTACGTGTGCTCAAAGATGATCAGACAGAAGTTCAGATCATGGAGAATGTAGATTACGGCGAAACCGATCTTCGTGCAGTTATCGAGGGAGATTCCCGCGGCCACAGAGGAGAGGAATCCTTCAGCAAACATGGCTATACCAAGCAGGAGTTTGACGGAGAGGAACTTGTTGATGTGGACGAGGACGAAGAAGAGGATTATGAATCCGAAATCGACGATTCCTACGATGATATCGAAGAGTAGAAAGGGGAAAAGAATACATGGCAGAATCAACCAATACCAATGAAACATATCAGCCAATGACTTTTGATGCCATTAAAATCGGACTGGCGTCCCCGGAAAAGATCAGAGAGTGGTCAAGAGGTGAGGTTACAAAACCGGAAACCATCAACTACCGTACCTTGAAACCGGAGAAAGACGGACTTTTCTGTGAAAGAATTTTCGGACCAAGCAAGGACTGGGAGTGCCACTGCGGTAAATATAAGAAAATCCGTTATAAAGGTGTTGTCTGCGACCGATGCGGCGTTGAGGTTACCAAGGCTTCCGTTCGTAGAGAGCGTATGGGTCACATTGAGCTTGCTGCTCCTGTTTCCCATATCTGGTATTTCAAGGGTATTCCGTCCCGTATGGGACTTATCCTGGATCTGACTCCAAGAACACTGGAGAAAGTTCTTTACTTTGCAAATTATATTGTACTGGATCCGGCAGATTCCGGACTTCAGTACAAGCAGATCCTTACAGAGAGAGAATATCAGGATGCCCGTGAGTCTTACGGAAATAACTTCCGCGTAGGCATGGGTGCTGAGGCTATCAAAGAGCTCCTTATGGCTATCGACCTTGAGAAGGATTCCGCTGAATTAAAGGCAGAGCTGGTTAAGGCAACAGGCCAGAAGCGTGCAAGGATCATCAAACGTCTTGAGGTTGTTGAATCTTTCCGTGAGTCAGGAAACCGTCCTGAGTGGATGATTCTTGATGTTGTTCCTGTAATCCCGCCAGATCTTCGTCCTATGGTACAGCTGGATGGTGGACGTTTTGCGACATCTGACCTGAATGATCTGTACAGAAGAATCATTAATCGTAATAATCGTCTGAAAAGACTGCTGGAGCTTGGTGCTCCGGATATCATTGTCCGCAATGAGAAACGTATGCTTCAGGAAGCAGTTGATGCCCTGATCGACAATGGTCGTCGTGGCCGTCCGGTTACAGGTCCTGGAAACAGAGCCCTGAAATCCCTTTCTGATATGCTGAAAGGTAAATCCGGACGTTTCCGTCAGAACCTTCTTGGTAAGCGTGTTGACTACTCCGGACGTTCCGTTATTGTTGTTGGACCAGAGCTGAAGATTTATCAGTGCGGTCTGCCAAAAGAGATGGCAATCGAGCTGTTTAAGCCTTTCGTTATGAAAGAACTGGTAGCAAACGGTACCTCTCACAATATTAAGAATGCCAAGAAGATGGTAGAGAAGCTTGAGCCAGCTGTATGGGACGTTCTGGAAGATGTTATCAAAGAACATCCGGTTATGCTGAACCGTGCACCTACACTGCATCGTCTGGGTATCCAGGCGTTTGAGCCGATCCTTGTAGAAGGTAAGGCTATTAAGCTTCATCCGCTTGTTTGTACCGCTTTCAACGCTGACTTCGATGGTGACCAGATGGCTGTCCATCTTCCACTGTCCCAGGAAGCACAGGCAGAGTGCCGTTTCCTGCTTCTGTCTCCGAACAACCTTCTGAAACCTTCTGATGGTGGACCGGTAGCCGTTCCTTCACAGGATATGGTCCTTGGTATTTACTATCTGACACAGGAAAGACCTGGAAACAAGGGAGAAGGAAAGTTCTTTAAGAGCGTAAATGAGGCAATTCTGGCATATGAGAACCAGGTAATTACTCTGCAGTCCAAGATTCTTGTCCGCTGTAGCAAAGTAATGCCGGATGGAAGCACTTTCACAGGCAACGTGCAGTCTACACTGGGACGTTTCCTGTTCAATGAGATCCTGCCACAGGATCTTGGATTTGTTGACAGAAGCATTCCGGGAAATGAGCTTCTTCTTGAGGTTGACTTCCTGGTTGGTAAGAAACAGCTGAAACAGATCCTTGAAAAAGTTATTAATACTCACGGAGCAACCAAGACTGCTGAGGTTCTGGACTCTATCAAAGCTATGGGTTACAAGTATTCTACAAGAGCTGCCATGACTGTATCTATTTCTGATATGACCGTGCCGCCGCAGAAGCCTGAGATGATCAAGGCTGCACAGGATACTGTAGATAAGATCACAAAGAACTATAAACGTGGTCTTATTACTGAGGAAGAGCGTTATAAAGAGGTTGTGGATACCTGGAAGAAGACTGACGATGAGCTTACTCATGCGCTTCTTTCCGGACTTGATAAGTACAACAACATCTTCATGATGGCTGACTCTGGTGCCCGTGGATCTGATAAACAGATCAAACAGCTTGCAGGTATGCGTGGATTGATGGCCGATACAACCGGACATACAATCGAGCTTCCTATCAAGTCAAACTTCCGTGAAGGTCTGGACGTACTGGAATACTTCATGTCCGCTCATGGAGCGCGTAAAGGACTTTCTGATACCGCTCTTCGTACAGCCGATTCCGGTTACCTGACAAGACGTCTTGTTGACGTATCTCAGGATCTGATCGTACGTGAGATGGACTGCTGTGAGAACAGAGCAGAGATTTCCGGTATGTATGTAAAAGGTTTCATGGATGGCAAGGAGGAGATCGAGAGCCTTCAGGATCGTATTACAGGTCGTTTCTCCTGCGAGACCATTAAGAATAAAGAGGGCGAAGTCCTTGTAAAAGCAAACCACATGATTACTCCGAAGCGTGCTGCACGTATCATGAAAGAGGGTGTAGACAACATTACCGGAGGTGCTGTTGAGCAGGTTAAGATCCGTACCATCCTGAGCTGTAAGTGTAAGGTTGGTGTGTGTGCGAAGTGCTATGGCGCAAACATGGCTACCGGTGAGCCGGTACAGGTTGGTGAGTCCATCGGTATCATCGCTGCACAGTCTATCGGTGAGCCAGGTACACAGCTGACTATGCGTACTTTCCATACAGGTGGTGTTGCCGGTGGAGATATCACACAGGGTCTTCCTCGTGTCGAGGAGCTTTTTGAGGCAAGAAAGCCGAAAGGACTTGCTGTTATCACTGAAATCAAGGGTGTTGCTACAATCAATGACACCAAGAAGAAGAGAGAGATCATCGTAACAGATCCGGAGACTGGCGAATCCAAGACTTACCTGATTCCATACGGTTCCCGTATCAAGATCATGGACGGACAGGTTATGGAGGCTGGTGATGAGCTTACAGAAGGTAGTGTAAACCCGCATGATATCCTTCGAATCAAGGGTGTTCGTGCAGTTCAGGATTACATGATTCGTGAGGTCCAGCGTGTATACCGTCTTCAGGGTGTTGAGATCAACGATAAACATATCGAGGTTATCGTTCATCAGATGCTGAAGAAAATCCGTATCGAGGATAACGGAGATTCTGAGTTCCTGCCAGGTACACTTGTTGACTTCCTTGAGTATGAGGAAGTAAATGAGAAACTGGAAGCTGAGGGATTACGTCCTGCAATTGGAAAACAGGGAATGCTTGGTATTACCAAGGCATCTCTGGCAACTGATTCCTTCTTGTCAGCTGCTTCTTTCCAGGAGACTACCAAGGTTCTGACCGAAGCTGCTATCAAGGGTAAGGTTGACCATCTGATCGGTCTGAAAGAGAATGTAATCATCGGTAAACTGATTCCAGCTGGTACAGGTATGAAGTGCTACAGCGATGTAGAGCTTGATACAGGAATGCCGGAAGAGCCAGAAGAAATCGAATTCGATGAAATGGACGACGAGGATCAGGATGTGCTGGATGTAGCGGAAGACTCAGAAGAGCTGGAAACTGCTGATGAGGCAGATCTTGCAGTGGATGAGGATGAGGATACATTTGAGGATGAGGATTCTTCTGAAGACAGTGAAGAATAAACGATAAAATATGAAATCCCCCAGGGTGACAGAAATGTTGCTTTGGGGGATTTTTGCGTAACAGAGAATTCTATGGAACTTACTGTTACACAAAAAAGTGCAGCCCGGCAGGAACACACTGCAGTAGCAAGGGAAATGCTGCTCGAGACAATCTGCCGTAGGCGAGGGTAAGGAAAAATATGGATAGAGGAAAATACAACCTGGTCTATCATTTGTGGTAAGATTCCTGTATAATGTTTTATGTAACTATTCAGAAGGCAGTATTCCGCGAGGTGTTCTGGGGGAAAAGTAGTTCACAGAAAACCCGAGAATAGCGGTGCGAAATCACGTAAACCATGATTTCTGTGCATCGTTACGGGGAAGACTTGCCAGTCCATTTAAAAAGTCATTACCCGTTCGAGGAGGGAGAACATACATGGATAAAGATGTTCCGGTTTCCGTCTGGCCAGAATGGGAACTTATAGAGAAAATAGGCGAAGGATCCTTTGGGAAAGTGTATAAAGCAAAGCGGACAGAACGAGGCCGTTCTTTTTACTCCGCAATCAAGATCATATCCATACCGGCAAGTAAGGGAGAACTTGATAGCGTACGCTCAGAGATGAATAATGAGCAGTCTACCAGGGAATATTTTCGAAATCTGGTAGAAGACTGTATTCAGGAAATATATACTATGGAGCATTTTTGCGGAAATTCCCATGTGGTTTCATTTGAAGATTTCAAAGTGGTGGAATATTTGGATGAGATCGGCTGGGACATTTCCATAAGAATGGAATATCTTACCAGCTTTATGGATTACTGCACAGGCAAGGAGCTTACTGAGAAGGAAGTGATCAAACTTGGCTGTGACCTGGCTATGGCATTGATTTATTGCAGGAAATTGAATATTATTCACCGTGATGTGAAACCGGAGAATATTTTTGTGTCCAGATTCGGTGATTTTAAGCTGGGCGATTTTGGAATTGCCAGGGAACAGGCACATACTATGAGCAATATGTCCAAGAAAGGTACCTATTCCTACATGGCACCGGAGATTTACAAGGGAGAGAAGTACGACAGCAGTATTGATATCTATTCCCTTGGAATTGTATTATATAAACTGATGAATCAGAACAGGCTGCCTTTTCTTTCGCTGGATAAGCAGCTGATTACATACAGAGATAAAGAGACTGCCCTTGCACGGAGAATGGCAGGGGAGAAAATGCCGGCACCAGTTAATGCCAGTGCTTCTTTTTCCCACATTATACTAAAAGCGTGTGCATATGAGCCAGGGAAACGTTACAGGAAACCAGAAGATATGCTGCGGGATTTGGAGAAGCTTCGTCTGGCACCGGTAAATGCAGAGAAAGAGTGGGAGAAGTCCCAGTGGGAGCTGACAAATTCGGCAGAACTTGAGCGGGATCAGAGAAGATATGCCCCTCAGAAGCCGGAAGACTGTATGGAGCGCACCCATGTGGCAGAAGACCCTCAGATTGAGAAAGCTGTCCGGGAAGAAGAGGCACAGCTCAGAAAGCCTGCGAAAAATGCAGTGAAAAATTATGAGAAACAGTCAGTAAATGTCTCTTCCACTAAGCGAAAGAAGCAGCAGAGAAGCGGGTGGGACCAGGAAAGACAGATTTCACCATGGACAGTTTCCCTTATTGTAGTGGCGCTTGCGGCATGCGTTATTATTGGTGTTTATATGAAATTAATCCATGATGAGAACCGCAAGGCTCAAAATACGGAGAACGTTATGGAAGTCCTGGAAGCTAATGATAACAGTACTGCTCAAATTGATGAATTTTCTACTTCAATTCAGACAATTAAGGAGCAGGCGAATACAATTGTAAGCGAACTTCCGGACTGCAAGGAAGTTGGCAAGGAAGGCGATCGGCTTCGCTACTATGACAGCAATGGGAAACTGGTGAAAGCGCTGATTTATCCGGAGACATCCGAAGATGGAGTTTATGAGGAGTATTATTATTGGGATGAACGTCTGTTTTTTGCATATGTATGGACCGGTAATAAGAAGGAATTATATTACTATGACAAGCGTGGCAAACTGATCCGCTGGATCGATACAGACGGAACTGTCCACGATAAGGAGAATGACAGTACTGAGTACACCAAGCGTGGCGAGAAATACTGGAAAAATGCGCTGGAGCAGTTAGATGAATGATGATACCGGTCATATAAGAAGTGGCTGTGATTCTTTGGAACATCGACAGACAGGCGAAGAGGAATAGAATGACATATCATATTGATTATGCATATACCTGCCATGCAGGGAAAGTGCGACCAAATAACGAGGACAATTTCTGGTGCTGTGGAGAGTACCTTCCAGTGAGTAATCATGGAACAGAAGAAATCCGTACTGGTCTCAGACTTCGGGAGAGCCTTCCGGTAATGTCTGTTTTTGACGGCATGGGAGGGGAGAGCCAGGGGGAAATGGCTGCCTGGCTTGCTTCTGACAGCCTGGAGCATTTTTATAGGGAAAATAAGGGGATGCTTCGTAAAGCACCAGAACTTTTTCTTACAGAAGCCTGTAAGAATATGAATCAGGCTGTATGTGATTATGGTCGGGAACAACGGATCAGTGCCATGGGAACTACTATGGCGATGATTGCTTTTGGAAAAAAAGAAGCGTATATCTGTAATCTGGGAGACAGCAGGATTTATCGGTTTTCCAAGGGGAATTTTTCACAGATTTCCAGAGATCATGTGTTGAAAAGCTGCAGATTTGGGAAAGCACCACTGACTCAGTTTCTGGGAGTGGAGGAGACCGAGATGAAGCTGGAACCTGCCATTGCGGCAGTTCCTTATCAGGATAGGGACCGTTATCTGCTTTGCTCAGACGGGGTAACAGATATGTTATCTGATCGCGAGATTGAAGAAATTATGAAGCTGGAGGACTCAATTCGTGATATTGCCCATGCTCTTTTAACAAGGGTACTGGATAAAGGGGCCAGAGATAATACTACGATCATTCTCTGCGAGGTAAGAGCAGATAATCGGCCGTTCAAAACCTGGCTTTTGCAGAAGAAGGGATAAATCAGAGGGCAAAATTTTTCACAATTTAAGTAGTTGATTATAGGAAAATGAAGGTGATTTATGATGAAAAATCGTATGCAGGATCTTGATTTTGAACAGACAGTGGCATTTGATTCCGTAAAGGATTTTGAATTTACCAGAAGGGCCGCCCAGAGATTTCGTCAGGTAGTCAGTCTGGACGGATTTGAGGATGAAGATGCGGACGTTATTTTTCATTATTTATATAAAGAGATGGAGCTGGTTTCGTTCGGAGATCATTTGAAGAGATATATCTATGAAAGAGCCGGGATTGAGGAACCGTTTGGGGAAGTGCCTCAGGAGGTATACCGAGATATTGCAGTTGATTCTTTCCGGGAAACGTATACACCCAAGTCTATGAATCCTACTTCAACTAAGCTTCCTGCGTTGGTGAACAACTGGCTTACACAGGCCTCAGTAAAGCGCGAGACTGTATTTCTGCTGGGCTTCGGGCTTCGCATGAGCGCGGAGGATGTTTCTGACTTTTTGACAAGGGTGCTGAAGGAGCAGGATTTTGATTTCCATAATCCAGAGGAAGTGATTTACTGGTATTGTTATAGTAAGCAGCTTCCTTACAGCAAGGCAGAGGAATATAAAGAGAATTACAAATCCATGGAACCTGCAACAGATAAGGGGAAAGTGGCAGAAGTGATAGGCGGCGATTTTATCATAGATACAGAGGAAAAATTGCTGAAATATCTGGCATGCCTGAAAGCTGGCTGGGATGATCCCATGAATGAGAAGAGTCAGGCATTTCAGGAGTTCCTGCGCCTTCTGGAACACGCGAAGCAGATCATTGCGGCCATGTATCAGAAGGATGAGGAGGAGAAATGCCGGGATAAGATCTGGAAACCGGAGAATATTACTCCTTCTGATCTGGAGAAGGTAATCTGCAATGGTATTCCTATTAATAAGATGGGAAATCTAAAAAAAATGTCGGCCTCTATCCTGGCGAAACATTTCAGCCAGAAGAGATTCAGCAGACAGAGAATTACCAATATTCTGAATCACAAATTCCCGGTAGAGCGGTTTGATCTTCTTACGCTGGAGTTCTTTATCGTGTCTCAGGAGATGGAGGATGATGATCCCTATGACAGATACCACCATTTCATAGAGGAAGCGCAGAGAATTCTGAAAAAGTGTGGAATGAGCGAGATTTATATTGTGAACCCATATGAATGCTTCCTTCTGATGTGTCTTTTGACGGATTGTCCGCTGGCTGTTTTTTCGGAGATATGGGAAATGTCATATGAAGAGAATGGGGACGAGGAGTAAGCAGTTTCTTAATATAGAAATGCGCAGTGTTGTTTGGAGGCACTGCGCATTTTTAATAGCAATTAAGGTTAATCATTATAGTAGAGATAAATACTGCGGCTAAGCTGTGCAATTGTATTCTGGGCTTCTCCCGGGCTGGAGAGGTTCTGGGAAAGGAAGACGATGACCAGATCATTTCCGCCCTGTGCGTTGTACAGGATTCCGGCATCATTTTCTACATCGGAAAGCTCGCCGGTTTTGTTGGCAACGCTGACGCCCTCTGGCAGGGCAGCAGGAATCTTGTTGGTACGTTGCTGCTGTTTCAGAAGGGAATACATTTCTTCTGCATGTAAAAGGCTTGGCGTCTGAGTAGTACCAGAGCAGATCTGGTAAATTTCTTTTAGGAATTTTCCACAGTCATAGGCAGAAGTGTAATTATCTCCGAATTCGTTGCTGGCAAGAAGCAGTCGTCCCATGGAAGTATTTGTGTAGCCGTGAGACTGACAGAAACTGTTTACTTTCTGCATACCTGCAGTGCTGTCGCCACCTCCCAGGCAGGAAACCAGACTGTTTGCCGCGTCATTGTCACTGACGGTGATCATTGGTGTCAGATAGGAATCCAGGGTGGCAGAACCATACTGCTGGGACAAAGAATCATAATTCTCATATACTGCACCCATAATGAAAAGCTTGATCAGGCTGGCTGCCTGCATTGGAGAATCATTGATCGTAGCCTCTGAGCCGCCTGCAAGGTCACAAATATAAACACTCCAGGAACCGTTTGCCCCAGGAAGCTGGGATTGGATCTGAGTGACCAGAGTATCCATCTTTTCATCGGATTTGTTGTCAAAAGCAGAACTTCCGTGAGAGGGAGAGATGGTGCCGTCATCGTCAGAAAGTTCGGGGGTAATAGCAGTCATGGAAGAATCTTCTTTTTCCTGGGAAGTGCCATCTGTTGTTTGCGCGGAGTCGGAACCGGATGACTGGGAAGGACCTACTGGTTCTGCATTGGCAGCAGGAGTCTGATAAGGAACAGTTACTTCCTCCGGAGCTGGAGAAGACTGCACAGGACCTGCACTTTCTTTCCGGGAAGGTCCCTGGACAGAAGAAGCATCAGTAGAAGCTTCGCTGTCGGAACTTCCATCATCAGAAACAAAGCCGCTCTGGTCGGCGTCATCAGAAGTCTCATCACCAGAGGTAAAACTGAAAGTTTCACTGTCAGTGAAATCTTCAGTCTGATCTGTTGCTGAATCATTTTTTGCCAGATTAATACTGCTCTGGCTGTCCTTTCTGAAGAAAGTAAGGTAAAGAATGATAAGAATCAGTAAAGCAGCGACAATGCCAAGAAAAATCAGCAGATAAGAAGAGGTTTGTTTCTTTCTATTATTTTTCATAAGTTCTCCTTTCGAATCAATGAAATATCTGGAAGAGACATTATTTTATGGCAATAAATCCAGATTTATTTTTCCGCAAAATATGCATCAATCCCATCTGCGATTCCGGATGCCATTGTGTCCTGAAAATCCGGATCGCTCATTTTCAGATCGTCAGATTCATTGGTCATAAATCCCATTTCCACAATAGTTACCGGAATGGTGCTCCAATTAATTCCAGTCATATTGTCGGCATATGTTACGCCGCGGTTTTCAAATCCGGTTGCGTCACAATAGGCATCCAGAATGAACTGGGAAAGGATGTTGGAATCATCATAGAGCTGGGATACATAAGGATTGGAAGAGGAGGGGGAAATGGTAAGTGCACCGGCAGCAGAGGAAGACTCAGCACCATTGGCGTGGATGCGCACGCAAATATCAGCCCCCTGACCGGCTACATATTCAGCTCGCTCTTTATTGCTGATGGCAGTATCATTATCCGTTCTGGTGAGAACTGTCTGATAGCCACGGTCTTCCAGAATCTGCTGCAGCTTTAAAGAAACATCCAGATTTAGCTGGTATTCAGGCAGACCTGAAAAAGTTCCCTGGGTTCCTGTTGAGGCTTTGGCTTTCATTTCTGTGGAACCTGGACCAAGAGGTTCAAGGTCACTCATATCCACATTTGGACCCTGATGACCGGGATCAATACCGATTATATGTGACTGGGCTACAGGCGGTCCCTGAAGATCGTCAGTGGTCTCAGCACAGACAGTGCACAGATTTATAAGTCCTGCTCCGGAAAAAATCATGAGGCCAAATGCAAAAATCCGGGAGAATCTACTGGATTTAGCCACTGCTTTTTTGAAACACATATGTATACTCCTGTTCATGTTAATTTTTTTTTCGACTATTCAGCAGATTGTATTTCGAAAAGCAGGTACTGTAGAGGTGCTGAAAAGTTCTTGTTTCTTATTATAATAATGTGAAGCTGTGAATGCAATGTAAAGTTAAGTTTTCCTAGAGCGTGTTTGAAAAAGGCTTTCTGCAAGATGTGCGTCACAATTTGCGGTATATTTTACCCGAATTCGGTTACCGTAGCCAGCTAAGGCGCCCTCATCCGAGCGAAATCTCCCACAAATTGTGATGCAGATCACGGGAATGATTTTTTTACACGCTCCAGAACAGCAGTAAAAAATACATTATAATAAGAAGAAACCTATTTATAATTCACCGTGATAAATTGTAAAAACCTTGAAAAATAAGGAAAAATTGATGAAAAACACCTTGACAGAGATATGCAGACAGGATATAATCAAAAAGCGTGCGAAATAAGGCATTTTTTTCCGCGCTTACTAAGATAATAGCAACCGCAAGGAAACCCCATAGAACAATCTATGGAGAAATAAATCGGGAGGTGAAATGGAATGCCAACATTCAACCAGTT
>ENA-ORUU01001361-ORUU01001361.1-human-gut-metagenome-genome-assembly--contig:-NODE-1361-length-13272-cov-5.18408_pt1 | contig 13272 bp, 12 predicted proteins | sample MGYA00242085_ERZ509221 | MGnify/ENA primary metagenome ERZ509221 (study PRJEB26280, sample SAMEA2338809) | human gut metagenome | biome: human gut; feature: human-associated habitat; material: faeces... | reverse complement strand
TGTGATTATCTCATAAGGGCAAAAATAAGGGAAACTACATATCATTTCACTAATGAACAGGCGGGAAAGCCTGTAAAATAGGGAAAGTTAGAGGAATAATTATATAAATTCAAGTTTAACGAACAGGAGATGATGATCACATGAAAATCTTATATGAACTATCTTGGTTATGGGAAACGCTGGGCATTGCACTTGTGGCTGCGGCTGTCTGTGTGGCTTGCGCCACGCTGATCTGCAAGGCAGCGAAGAAGAAGTTCAACAAAAAGGTGTTGGCAGTCATAGGGGCTGCGGCATTTGTGGGCGCGATTCTGGCGATCATTCTGATCGCCCGGACACCGATGCCGCTTTGATAGGACGGAGGATTGAATAATAGAAGCCCGGGGTCAGACCCCGGGCAAACTTTCACCTGTGAGAAGTGTCAAGGTTTTCTAATCACCACATGAATATAAATTGACAAAAATGACTATAATGACTACAATGATTATAATGGTGATTAGGAAAACTACAGGAGGTGCCTTATGACATTTATTGAGAGCGAAACTATCGAACTCAAGTCTTCGGTTGTTGCAGACCTTTGCAAAGAGGTGATTGCCTTTGCTAACACAAGAGGCGGCACTCTTTACATTGGTGTTGAGGACAATGGTACGGTGATTGGTGTGGATAGTGCCGACCGTGTTACCTTGCAAATAAATAATATGGTTCGGGATTCCATCAAACCTGATATTACGATGTTTGTCCACTACGAGACACAGGTGATAAATGATAAACAAATTATCGCCGTGACCGTTCAGGAGGGTACAGACCGTCCCTATTATCTGGGCAGTAAGGGATTAAAGCCCAGCGGCGTGTATGTCCGCAATGGTACATCTACAGATCCTGCCTCTGATACCGCCATTCGAAAAATGATTAAAGAAACCGATGGCGACAGTTTTGAAACCATGCGCTCTTTGGAGCAGAATTTGTCATTTCAGGCAGCTGAAGCACAGTTTGCCAAGAGGAAGGTTCCCTATGATGCTGCTAAGATGCAGACTTTGGGAATGGTTTCCTCGGACGATATTTACTCCAATGTAGCGTTGCTTCTGTCCGAACAATGTCCGAGTACCATCAAGGCTGCAACCTTTGCCGGTGTTGATCAGAGCGTATTCCAAGATAGACGTGAGTTTACCGGTTCGTTGTTTCAGCAGATGGAGGATTTGTATGCCTATCTCGATCTGCACAATCAAACCAAGGCCACATTTGAGGGACTATACCGAACTGATACCAAAGATTATCCAGAGGACGCGCTGAGAGAAACATTGATGAATTCTCTGGTGCATAGAGATTATTCTTTTAGTGCCAGCACCCTTGTCAGTATCTATGATGATCGAATCGAATTTGTATCCGTGGGCGGTCTGCCTGCCGGAATCACTTTGGATGACATTATGCTAGGACTTTCCGTTTGCAGAAATCCGAAATTAGCAGCTATCTTCTATCGCTTACAGCTGATTGAAGCTTACGGAACCGGTATGCCCAAAATCATGAAAGCATACGCAGGCACAGGGGTAGAACCTAAAATTGAAGTGACAAACAACGCTTTCAAAATTACACTCCCCAATAGAAATGCCGTTAAGGCAACTGATAGCGTGCCTAATGAACGTAAATCCAATGAAGAAAAGATTCTGGACTTGATTGCCCAAAACGGCTATGTAGTGCGTAGCGATGTGGATCAACTGTTGGATGTCAGCCAAACAACGGCCAGCCGTATTCTAAAACGCATGGTTACAGACGGCTTGATCTATCAGGACGGAAGCGGCAGAAAAACAAAATACAGAAAAGGTTAATCGTTTGCAACAACTGGCTTAAAACCCAGGGGGCTGACCCCGGTCAAAACCCATCCAAAGGTTTGTCCTCTTATAGAAAAAGTTCATTTGATTTCTGAACGGAACAGGCTTTCTTGATAGCCGATGCCACAACTGAAACCGTTACCTTGTTAAGGCTGCGTGCATGAACAGGGCAGATTGAGACACATCTCATACAGGAAATGCACTTGGATTTATCGGTGACCTTGCTATTATCCTTGGAAATCGCCTGAGCAGGACATTTTTCCGCGCACAGACCGCAATTTGTGCAATGAGAATCAGCAGAGGGAACAAATCCGCTGCTGGATTTTTTGTAAGGACGCTTGCCAGGAATGGCGGGAACTGCCAGGGAGGCGGATAGTGCTTTTTCAAAAATTTTGGTACCGAATGCAGAGAGTTGTTTGCAGTCTTCTGCATTGGGACGACCTGCGGCATATTCGCGAATAATTGAATGTTCTGCAACGGCAGAAATGGCGGCAATCACCTGAAAGCCAGCGGCATTTGCAGTATCCTCCATTTGAACAAGCGTACTCTCATAGACGCGATTCCCGTATACTGCCACAAGAACGCACTTCGCGCGATTTCCATTGATCTGAGCAAAGCGATCAAGTGCCAACTGCGGGGCTACTCCACCAAAAGACGGCATGGCGACAAGCACCAGTGAACCGGATTCAATGAAGAACGATGCAAAATCTGTGGAGGTAGAGGAAAGATCAATTGTCTGGACTTCCGGCCAGTTCTGAGTGATTGCAGCGGCGACTTTTTCGGTTCCGCCAGTGGGACTGAAAAGAATCTGATAGCACTTCATTATAAACACTCCTTTGATGTAAAAAATAGAATTACAGTATTGATATCAGTATAGCAATTGTGAGGTGTCGTGTCAATATTTACAGCAGGAGAGGACTATGCTAAAATGAAAGCGGGAGGGCAAAGATTATGCATGTCAGTAACAAATGTTCGATTGCTATTCACTGTTTGATCTTTATCCATGAATATGGAACAGAGAATAAAGTGACGAGCGAACTGCTGTCGCTTTCTACCGGCTGCAATCCGGTGACAATCAGGGGGATTCTCAGTGCGCTGAAAAAAAGCGGTGTTCTGTATGTGAAGTCCGGTACTGGCGGTGCGACTCTTGCAGCAGAACCCGAAGATATAACACTTTATCGGATTTGTACAGCAGTGGAACCGGATGCCATTGACAAAATGATCGGTATTCATTCATCACCATCACCGTTTTGCCCTGTGGGCAGGAAGATTCAGTCAGTGCTGGATGATACCTATGAAGAGTTGAAAAAAGATGTGATTGCCAGCATGAAATCCATTACACTGGATAAGATTCTTGCCGATTATCACGATAAACAGCAGACAAATCAATGAAATATTTCTTTGAAGCCGGGATGGGAAGCATCCCGGTTTTTCTTTGTCAGGAACTGCCGTTAAAGCATCCGAAGCGGATGCGCAGCCCGATGCCGCAGGCAGCGTTCTATGGGGATTGGGGGCCCCAACAAGCAGTGCTTTCGTGTCACGAAAGCACTGCTTGCAGAAGAGTGGTTCTAAATTGACTTTGGCTGCTGATAAGTCTATAATATTAACTGGATTATTATGCAAAAATCTTGCAAACTGATATTTTATAAAGTTGTGTAGATGAATGCGAGATATATTAAAATGAATTGGAGAAATCAACATGGCGCGAGCTGCATCTAAACCCAAGAAAGAAATTTCTATGGAGGAAGCTCTGTGGAAGTCCGCAGATAAACTCCGTGGTTCTGTTGAGCCAGCAGAATACAAACACGTCGTTCTCAGCCTCTTCTTTTTGAAGTTTGCCAGTGATAAGTTTGAGGCACAAAGGAAAGCTATTTCTGAAAAATACGGTGAGAAGTTTGTTGACAATGTTGCCTTCTATACGAAGGACAACGTGTTCTTCCTGCCTGAGATCAGCCGTTGGTCTTTCATCATGGAGAATGCGAAACAGGATGACATTGCGCTGAAAATCGACACCGCCCTCTATACGATTGAGAAAGCGAATCCCGCACTGAAAGGCGCACTGCCGGACAACTACTACTCACGTCTTCACATCGACACAGCAAAGCTGGCATCACTGCTGGACGAGATTGATAAGATCAACACGGGCGATAAAGAGAATGACATTATCGGGCGGGTCTACGAATACTTCCTGAGCAAGTTTGCACTTGCGGAAGGCAAAGGCAAGGGCGAGTTCTATACGCCGAAGTGCATTGTCAATTTGATTGCAGAAATGATTGAACCGTATGATGGCATTCTCTACGACCCTTGCTGCGGTTCTGGCGGTATGTTCGTGCAGTCAATGAAGTTCGTGGAGGCACATCACGGCAACAAGAAGAAGGTCTCTATCTATGGTCAGGAATATACAAACACGACGTACAAGCTGTGCAAAATGAATCTGGCTATTCGTGGCATCTCTGCAAACCTCGGAGAAATGGCAGCGAACACATTCACTAATGATCAGCACAAGGATCTCAAGGCAGATTACATTATGGCAAACCCGCCATTTAATCAGAAAGAATGGCGTGGTGATAATGAGCTGATTGATGATCCGCGCTGGGACGGCTATGAAGTTCCACCCACGAGTAACGCAAACTATGGCTGGATTCTGAACATCGTTTCAAAGCTCTCTCAGAACGGAGTTGCCGGTTTCCTGCTTGCAAACGGCGCACTGTCTGACGATGGCACAGAGCTGAAAATCCGCCGTCAGCTCATTGAGAACAATCTCGTCGAAGCAATCATCATCCTTCCCCGCAACCTCTTCTACACCACCGACATCAGCGTTACGCTTTGGATTCTGAACAAGAATAAAAAGGCTCGTGTAGTTGAAGAAAACGGTGGAGTAAAACGCTTCCGCAACCGTGAGCGTGAGATCCTTTTCATGGACTTGCGGCAAATGGGAAGCCCCTATGAAAAGAAGTACATTGAACTGACAGAAGAAGACCGTGCGAAGGTCACGAGCGTCTACCACGCATGGCAGCAGGAAGGCTATGAAGAAACTTATCAGAACGTGCCTGAGTTTTGTTACAGCGCATCCTTTGATGAGGTTGCAGAGAAGGGCTTTACCCTTGTCCCGAGCCGTTACATCGAGTTTGTAAACCGTGATGAGAACATCGACTTTGATACGAAAATGAAGACGCTGCAAAGTGAGCTTCGTGATCTGCTTGTTGCAGAAGAGAAGTCGAAGGCTGACCTGTTGACTGTGTTTAAGGAGCTGGGCTATGAAATCGAATTATGAACCACTTGGTAAACATATTCAGCTTGTTGATTATCGGAACTCCGAGGAAGTCACCAGCACTGTTCTTGGCATAAGCATCGACAAAGAGTTTATGCCTTCCGTCGCAAATGTAATTGGCACAGATTTGAGCCGGTATAAGCTAATCAGCAAGGGGCTGTTTGCCTGTAACCCAATGCACGTTGGACGCGATGAACGACTTCCGATTGCGCTCTATGAGAAAGACAGCCCCGCAATAGTATCTCCGGCATATTTCATGTTTGAGATTATTGACCGCGATGTCTTGAATGAAGAGTATTTGATGATGTGGTTTCGTAGACCTGAGTTTGACCGTGAATGTTGGTTCATGACGGACGGCAGTGTTCGAGGTGGAATTACATGGGACGATCTTTGCCGTATAAAGCTCCCTGTTCCCTCCTATGCGAGACAATGTGAGATTGTCGAGTCCTACCGTACAGTTACCGAGCGCATTGCTTTGAAGAGAGCGGAAAATGATAATTTAGCGGCTTAATCCTGTAAAGTTAAGCGCTGAAGAAGCGTATCACTTACCTTATGACATACATCAATATCTGCTTCATTTTGATATATTAACTCTGTAAGCTGAGTTGAAATTTTATCAAAACTATCCAGTAATTCCTTTGGTGGAATGGCAATATCATATTCAATCACTTGTGATACTTTGATACTTGCCTGAACAGAGCCAATTTCGTATGCAGCTAGTTCATGTTGCTTCCGAAGAAGATATTGGTACAAATACATTGGAAGATTATTGTCGAAGCATCTAAAAGCAACAATATTTTGAGCGATAGAACCTTTATCGCCCCAAAAAAGTTTTAGCTCTGCCAAACTTCCAACTGTACTCATTAGAATATCCTTTTGCTTTGGGTGTCCGCTTCTAAACCAAGAGTTATATACTTCTTCTGTAACAAACTTAGAACAATTGCGATAAGTAGCAATTCTGCCGTCTGTACGTAAAGAAGCAATTTCAATCAACGGATAAGGGGTTTCTATGTTGTTGTTTGGTGGTGTTTTTCCTCTATTATCAATAGTTTCTGTTAATTCATAAAGCTTTTTATTGCAAAAAGATATTGTATTATCTTCAATAAACATTTTTTTGAATATAGCAGTCAATGTTGCTTCTAAATTATCATTTACCGTCCATTACTCTCACCAGTGGCGAGAGTTTTACCCTAAGAACTGCCACTGTAAAGTCGTTCTCTGAGAATATTCAAAGGAGATACGACAATGAAAGAACAACTAATTCAAGAAGTGCAGCGTCAGATGCTTCCATATCTGAACAACGCACAGTTAAAACAGCTTCAAGGCGTCCTCGAAGGGGTGCTGAGTGGTGTAGAGTTGAGCCACAGCGCAGGCATGGTAGAAAGCACAAAGGTCGATACGGTTGCCTGTTTCATCAACGCAAAACGTATTGAAGGCTGCTCAGAAAAAACCTTGGTCTACTACCGTCAGACCATTGTGTCAATGTTGTCCGGCATTGAAAAAGAGCCTCAAGAGATTGTGACTGAGGACTTGCGGAAGTACCTAACAGTGTATCAGACGAGCCGGAAATCAAGCAAAGTCACGATAGATAATATCCGCCGCATCCTGTCCAGCTACTTTTCGTGGCTTGAGGATGAGGACTACATCGTGAAAAGTCCGGTACGCCGGATTCATAAAGTAAAAACGGCAAAGGTGATCAAGGAAACCTACACCGATGAGGAATTGGAAATTATGCGGGACAACTGCTGTAATGTCCGTGATCTTGCAATGATCGACCTTCTGGCATCCTCCGGAATGCGTGTTGGTGAGATGGTTGCCCTTAACCGCGATGACATCAACTTCAACGAGCGGGAGTGCGTTGTTTTCGGAAAAGGGAGCAAAGAACGGATCGTCTATTTTGATGCCAGGACGAAAATTCACCTACAAAACTATCTGGAAAGCCGTACAGATACCTGTTCAGCGTTGTTTGTCTCTCTGACTTCACCGCATGACCGTTTGCAGATCGGCGGCGTAGAAAGACGGCTTCGAGAACTGGGGAAAAGGCTGAAGCTGCCTCGTGTCCACCCACATAAGTTTCGAAGAACATTGGCGACATCCGCCATAGACAAAGGAATGCCCATAGAGCAAGTCCAGCAGCTCTTAGGGCATCAGAAAATTGATACGACCATGCACTATGCTATGGTCAAACAGCAAAACGTCAAGCTGGCACACAGAAAATACATAGGGTGAGGAATGGTATGTACAAATCAATAGATGAACTTGTTGAAAGAATAGACGAACGAAATCGCGACGGAAAAATCTCGACCCTCATTGGCGTGAGTATTGACAAATGTTTCATCAACTCTGTTGCAAATATCAACGGTACGGATTTAACCAAATACAAAATAATCCGTAGAGACGATTTTGCCGTGAGCCTAATGCAGGTGAGTAGAGATTCAAAAATCCCAATCGCCCGGTTGAAGGACTACGATCAGGCTATAATGTCACCAGCCTATCCGATATTCAGAGTTAGAGATACCAGCGTAATTCTTCCGGAATATTTGGAAATGTGGTTCATGCGACCTGAATTTGATAGAGAAGCTGCATTCATTGCAGTCGGCGGAGTTAGGGGAAGTATGCCGTGGGAAGAATTTGCAAAGATGAGGCTTCCTGTTCCTAGTCTGGAAAAACAGCATCAGGTTGTTTGTGCCTACCAAATTATCGCTGATCGTATTGAAATCAAGCGGCGGATAAATGATAATTTGGTTGCGACCGTTACTGCAATCTACCGCAGAATGTTTATTGAGGGTGGCAGAATATATCCGACTGCCCCACTGAAACAACTTTGCTCTAAAATTGGAAGTGGTGCAACACCGAAAGGCGGAAAAACAGCCTATCAAGAGTCAGGTGTTTCACTTATCCGAAGCACAAATGTCTTTGATTACGCCTTTTCCTACGATGACCTTGCTCATATTTCTGATGAACAAGCAGACCAACTCTCAAATGTGGTTGTAGAGGAAAATGATGTCCTTTTCAATATAACTGGCGTATCGGTTACACGATGCTGCATCGTTCCAGCGGATGTTCTTCCTGCTCGTGTAAATCAGCACGTCATGATATTGCGTCCCAATACGGCTATGCCAATGAGCTATTACATTATGACAACGCTTTGCTCTGCCGAAAACAAAGCCAAACTCCTGGGAATCGCCCAGTCTGGTTCGACCAGAGAGGCAATTAACAAGCAGGAAATGGAGTCTTTCTCAATTCCGGTTCCGCCCACAAAAGAAGTACAAGATTTTGAGATTAAGGCGCGTGGGCTATACAAATCTGTCATCCGGAACACAGAGGAAATTATGCGGCTGAATGTCATGCAGCAGCTACTTTTGTCGCAACTATCAAGCCGCTAAATTATCATTTGCCTACGAAGGGAGGGCTGAAAATGGATAAGGAAACGCTGATTAAAATTGCCGAAGAACTTCATCAAGGAGCTTTCGACGCAAAAGCCTATTACCTCATCTTGCAGCAGTATCGAAAGAACCAGCGTGAATACGCGGAGGAGATGAGGATTTCCCCGGCGTTCTATCAGACAATCCACGAAGCCCTGATGAAAGCCTGTTTTATGGAGATTGCTAAACTGTATGATAGCTCAAATGGTGTTGTGTCCATTGGAACTCTCCTTACTAAATGCGAGGAAAATCAAGCACTTTTTCCGGAGTACAGAGAAACAATGACCGTGGAACATGAGGGGACAACATATTCCTATCAAATTCCATATCAGCACCAGCTAAAACCACAGGAGGAACTCTTTTTTAAGGAACATGTCGAGATGAGCAGACATCTTTTTGCTATATTTGATGCTCCAGATGCTGAAACTATCCCTGTTCAGGTTGATTTGACTTTTCCTGAGTTTTTAGCTTTGTATCAGAAACGGTTCTGCGCGCTAAGAAAAAAAAGAGAGAACATCCGAATGCAACGGAATAAGCTCTACGCCCACAACGATGAACAGCGTATATTGAGCAACGAGAACCTGACAGACCGTCATCCTATTTTATATCCGGATGTGCAGGAAATGATAGACTTTGCACTCGATTGTACGGGTCTGATCCTCGGCGTTCTCACTGACGTAAATCATGCAACACAATACTCGAACATTGATGACTGGGAAGGTACACTCATGCTGACACGTTTGGGATTGAAGTATCAGGAGTATGACATCCAGCAAAGAGAAAAAGCTTTTGAAGCAGAAATGCAGAGGCGGTTAGGGGGAAATGATAATGGCGAACTTCAATGAGCATTCTCTTGAAATGTCCATCATGGATTTGTTTCAGGACGAAGGATATGTCTATTTGAATGGTGAGCAGATCAACCGTGAACGCTCTGAGGTTCTGCTTATCGACGATCTGCGGAAGTACCTCCTGAACAGGTATGCCGCAGAGGGGCTTACTCCAAGTGAAGTTGATAGCATTATCCTTCGCCTGCGATCTATTTCCGGCACGATCTACGAAGCGAACAAAGCTGTCTGCAAAATGATTTGTGACGGCTTCATCTTCAACCGTGAAGATCACACAAAGAAAGACCTTTATATTGAGCTGATCGACTTTAATGAGCAAGAGAAAAACGTGTTCAAGATTGTCAACCAATTTGAAATTGAAGGCATCAACAACCAGCTACGCATACCAGACGGGATTGTCTTCATCAACGGTATTCCAGTTGTTGTACTTGAGTTCAAAAGCGCAGTCAAAGAAAACACAACGATCATGGACGCCTATACTCAGCTCACTGTGCGTTATCGCCGCGATATTCCTGAACTCTTCAAGTATAATGCCTTCATCGTTATAAGCGATGGTGCAAATAATAAATACGGTTCCTTCTTCTCCCCGTATGACTTCTTCTATGCGTGGAGAAAGATTGAGGCTGATGATAAGGAATTGGACGGCATCAATTCCCTTGTAACTATGGTGAGCGGACTGTTCCGCAAAGAACGGCTCTTGGCGGTCATCAAGGATTTTGTCTATTTCCCTGATAGCTCGGATAAAGACATCAAGATTGTTTGCCGTTATCCTCAGTATTTTGCTGCGGTCAAACTGTTTGAGAATATTAAGGCGCATCTCAGACCGGAGGGGGACGGTAAAGGCGGCACATACTTTGGTGCAACAGGCTGCGGAAAAAGCTATACTATGCTCTTCCTCACAAGAATGCTTATGAAGAGTACGTTCTTTCATAGCCCTACAATCCTGATTATTACCGACCGAACCGATTTGGATGAACAGCTCTCAAAGCAGTTTGTAGCATCCAAGAAGTACATTGGTGACGAAACCGTTGTGAGCATTGATTCCCGCGAAAAGCTGCGTCAAGAACTTCAAGGCAGGACAAGCGGCGGTGTGTACATGACCACTATCCAAAAATTCACCGAGGACTTGGAACTTCTGACGGATAGGGCGAATGTAATTTGTATATCTGATGAGGCTCACCGTAGCCAGATAAACCTTGATCAAAAAGTCAAGGTCACTGCTGAAGGTGTAGAGCGAACCTATGGATTTGCAAAATACCTGCATGACTCTCTCCCAAACGCAACCTATGTCGGTTTTACTGGTACGCCCGTAGATGGCACGATTGAAGTCTTCGGTCCGGTTGTCGATGCCTATACAATGACAGAGGCGGTCAAAGACGGTATCACAGTCAACCTTGTCTACGACGGACGCGCTGCACGGGTCACGCTTGATCAGGCAAAGGTTCGGGAAATTGAAGATTATTATGACCGTTGTGCTGTTGAAGGCGCAAATGAGCATCAGATTGAGGAAAGCCAGAAGGCGGTTGCTCATATTGATGCGATCATCGGTGATCCTGACCGACTTCATGCGGTTGCAGAAGACTTCATTAACCACTATGAGACCCGCGTTGCCGAAGGAGCTACCGTTGCAGGAAAAGCAATGTTTGTCTGCTCCAATCGCAAAATAGCATACGCCTTTTATCAGATTATTGTCGGGATGAGACCGGAATGGGCAGAGAAAAAGGTCTGCCCTGATGGGGTTGTGCTGACAGAAAAAGAGCAAAAAGAACTCAAGCCCATCGAGAAGATCAAGCTCATCATGACGCGAAATAAAGATGACGAGCCTGAGCTTTATGAAATGCTGGGAACAAAAGATGATCGCAAGGAGTTTGACCGTCAATTTAAGAATGTAAAATCCAACTTCAAAATTGCAATTGTCGTTGATATGTGGCTGACCGGCTTTGATGTACCGGCACTTGACACAATTTACATCGACAAGCCAATCCAGCATCATACCCTTATTCAGACGATCTCCCGCGTCAACCGCGTCTATACCGGCAAGGACAAGGGCTTAATTGTGGACTATATCGGTATTAAGAAAAACATGAATCTTGCCCTCAAGAAGTACACCAACTTTGAGAGCGATGAGTTTGAAGGTGTCGAACAGTCTGTCACGATTGTCAAAGATCAGCTTGATGTTTTGGCGCAGATGTTCCACAACTTCAATAGCATGGATTACTTCAATGGGTCACCGAAGGAGCAGCTTGCTTGTCTCAATCGTGCTGTTGAGTATGTCCAGCTCACGGAAGATCTGGAAACTCGCTTTATGGCTGCGGTTAAGCGCATGAAGCAAGCGTTCAATCTATGTAGCTCCAGCGACGCAATTTCTGATAAAGAGAAGGACTATCTTCACTTCTATTGTGCCGTGCGTTCAATCCTTTTCAAACTCACAAAGGGGGATGCCCCTGACATTTCGCAAATGAACGCCCGTGTCCGTGAGCTGCTTGAAGGTGCAATTCAATCAGATGGAATAGAGGAACTGTTTGAGACTGGAAAGCACATCTCTGTTGACATTTTCAGTGACGAGTATCTGGATAAGATCAATGCAATTCAGCTTCCAAACACGAAGATAAAGGTACTGCAGAGGCTTCTTTCTCAAGCGATCGATGAGTATAAAAAAGTCAACCGCATCATGGGCATGGAGTTCTCGGATCGCCTCAAGCGTGTTGTTGACGAGTACAATAATCGCCGTCGCGATGAGGCTTTCGCTAACGAAGTTCTTGATGATGTAGCGGAACAGCTTGCGAAGCTCCTTGAAGAACTCAAAAAGGAAAAAGACTCCTTCAAGGGTATGGGGATTGACTATGAAGAAAAAGCCTTCTATGACATTCTCAAAGCGGTTGCTAAAAAGTATGAGTTCGAGTACCCGGACGATAAGATGATTGAATTGTCAAAGCGGATTAAGCTCATTGTCGATGACAAAGCTAAATACACCGATTGGTCTACCCGTGATGACATTAAGGCAAATCTGCAGGTCGATCTAATACTGCTACTGGATGAATTTGACTATCCCCCAGTAACCATTGATGATGTCTACAAGGAGGTTCTGGAACAAGCAGAGAATTTCAAGAAGTATTCGGAATAATATATGAGCGATATGAAGGACTTAGATATAAACGCGATTGTAGAGAGAATTCAAGATGCAAGTGAACTGTCTTATAATTACTATAAGCCGCTTGTAGATAGAATTATAGCAGAGAAAGCATCTGAAAAGGAAGTGGAGCATCTGCTGGATTACATGCTTGATGTATGCCATGATGATAGAATGCTGAATCTGTTCAAGAAGGTTTGCAGACGATATTATAGTCTTTATCCGGAAATGATTACATCTGAGATACTGGCCTATAAGGAATGGTATGAGGATTGAATGATTCTATCTTAAATCAAAGGATGAGGATGATTGCTGAGTGTATAGAAAATGGACAAAGAATGATATAGAAGCATCCAAAGCGCGTTTCCGTAGGCTTTATGCACAATCGCCGATTGAGTACCGGTTTCTCTGTGGTCACGATATTCAGAGCGAAGATGACGAGGATGCATTGGATTACTACATGATTGGAGTATGGCTGGTTCAACATAGGAAATATTCTGACTGGTCGAAAGAGAAATCGTTTGATTTGGCGGAAATTCTTGAATTTATGCGAGTGTACAGGATAAGAATTCCACGATATATCAAGCGTACAAGATTCTATCGTAAAAAATTAACTTAAAAGATGACACGACAAGAATTATTTACATGGGTACGCTAGCAGTACGGCACAGAGCCGGAATACCCCTGGCATGACAGGAATGCTGTGCTGCGGCACAACGACAATAATAAATGGTATGGTGTGGTTCTGGAAGTATCTGCTGATAAGTTGGGACTGCCG
>ENA-ORUU01001356-ORUU01001356.1-human-gut-metagenome-genome-assembly--contig:-NODE-1356-length-13310-cov-2.40385_pt1 | contig 13310 bp, 16 predicted proteins | sample MGYA00242085_ERZ509221 | MGnify/ENA primary metagenome ERZ509221 (study PRJEB26280, sample SAMEA2338809) | human gut metagenome | biome: human gut; feature: human-associated habitat; material: faeces... | reverse complement strand
AAGAATAACAGACGCTCCCCACTTCACAGCTTTCGCCAATGCATAATCCGTAGCTGTATCACAGGCATGAAGTGTTACCACCATATCCACCTTATCTGCCCCTTCATAAGAAGCAATATCCCCCTGAAGAAAACGAAGCTTTGTATATCCGTATTTTTCTGCCAGTTTGCTGCAGGTTTTAATTACGTCTTCTTTTAAATCCAGTCCTGTAACGCGGATATCGTACCCTTTCAGCTCCTTTAAATAATAGTACATGGCAAAGGTAAGGTAAGACTTTCCACACCCAAAATCAATAATCTGTACCTCTCTATCCTTAGGAAGCTTCGGCAGCACATCCTCAATAAATTCCAAAAAGCGGTTTAACTGTTTAAATTTATCATAACGTGCATTTTTCACCTTACCGTCTTGGCTCATGACACCTAAGTCCACGAGCCAAGGAACAGGTACGCCTTCTTTTAAAAGATAATTCTTGGTTCTATTATGAGAAAGCATAGGTACATACTCTTCCTTTGCCTTTCCCTTATTTTCTTTTACCTTAATGGTCACTTTGCCTTTTTTGCTCACCAGCGCAGATGCAGAAACTTCTCTTGTTTCTAACTGAAGCTGCTTGAAGTTTTCTTCCATTTGGCGAATTAAATATGCAACCACATTTTCTTTATCAAAATTTTCATGAAGCTCCTTTTGGCCTTCTGTTCTGGTCACCTGATAAACAAGCTCCCCTTTTAACAAAATGGGACGCACCTGAAGCTTTGATATTCCATCTTTTTTTCTGGCATTACTAATTACGGCTTTTTTCAGCTTTTCATTTATATATTTATCTAAAAGTTCTTTTAATTTATCCATGTTTTTCCCCTGTATCTTGTATTTCCCCGTATCCTGCACAAATGTTCGCAGGCTATTACTATTGTAAAAGCTTTGCTAAAAATCCGCAACCCCAAAACAGGCAGTTTTACAAATTTACCTACAACGTTTTCTTCTGCAACGCCTCCGATACATCTCCTGGCAGAACAAAGTCCTGATAAATTCCCCTAATAAATTTTCGGAAACGCTCTGCGTTTGCATTTCCATCCGGCTTTCTATTCTTTGACAAGTTCTTTCTATACTCCATTTGTCCGGATATTCGTCATATAAAAAGCTTCCTTCATAATCCAGTCTATCGCAGGCGTCCTCGACCATTGCCTGTATCATTCCCGCTGTCTTTGGATAGTAAGTACGCATAAGGCTTTTCTCCTCCTCCGCAGGAGCTTCTCATATAAAATTTACCTTTTTCTGCTGTTTTATAGAATGGTTTTTTCTCTTCCATGGATAATCTCCAAATATTTCTTCCTATTAGTATATGAGGGGAGAAATATATTGTTAGAGTAATATATATAAATGTCCCTATTTTTTATGCTCAGTCTGCGTTCCCTTTGAGCCTATGATCTCAACGGGTACTCGACAAATTCGCTAAAAAAATAGGGACATTTTATTTATATTCCACAGCAATACATTTTCAATCTGTAAGGCGAAAGGATGAGGCGATGTAATGGTAGCGCAACAGATGAAAATTTAAACAAATCAGTATGCGAAGTGTGAATGATACAGTAAACTAGTTGGATTTTGTTTGCAGTGAAGTAAAGCTTACGTCTTCTACAAAAATGGATTGTTCTTCTAGGTTCTGAAGATAGGTCAGTATATTGTCTTTTTTTCCTGATACGCAGTAGTTTTCGCTTTCCAATGTTTTTAGTTTCTGTGCGTCCTGATATGTTTTTTCTAAAACACCGACTTCGTCTGTCCATGCTTTTCTGCCGTCACATAACCCTAAGTCTTTCCATATCTCCCAATGGTCTAAGAGGTTTTCTAAGTTTGACAGATATACTTTTTTTAATTCTTCTTCTGATAAAGTTTCCCTCTCGTCTTCTTTTTCCATACATACGGTACGGTTGCTTAACTGTAAACCACCCTGAAATTCTGCATTTGGCTGATATACCTGTATCCAGTCTATCTGAACAGGCAGATTTTGAAGCTCACTTAAAGTCTTTGCCTTGCTGTCGCTGACAACTAAGTATATCATAGCTGACTCCGGCAATTCTTCTATCTGCTCCACAATTTCCTCTTTATTACTATATGGCTGCTCAAACCGCCCGAAAATATGGGTAAAATATAATTGATTAGGCTCTATCATGTCTGTATATTTTCCACATTTTACATGAAAACCTGCGTTTGGAGTTCCCAACTGTACCTCCGACTTTCCATCTGTTACCTGTACCTGAACTTCATAATTGGCAAAGCCTTTTGGCGTAACCTCCATATCCATGATTTCTGTATAAGGTTTGGAAAGCTCCCAATAGTCCCTCATCACATTTGTATAAATTTTATCCGGCTCTTTGTTTAGCTTATAGGGATTGAAATATAAACAATTCATGACCGGACTGATAATGGCAAAAATCAAAAGCAAGAAAATAAGCGTTGCCGAAACCGTAGTGATTATGATTTTGCGAATTCTCCTATTGATACTCTGGTTAATCTTCTTTTCTAAATCATCTTTAAGCGGAAGCTCCTCCACAAGAGCATTTAATTCTTCATCTAATTTTTTCTCGTTCCAGTCTTTCATCTACATCCCCTCCTTCATACTGCTGATTAATTTTTTCTTTGCCCGACAACGTATCTGCCTTACATTCTCTTTTGTCAGCCCGTGAGCTTTGGCAATCGCCTCATCGCTTAATTGAAAATAAATGCTTTCCATTAAAATTTCTTTCATTTGCACCGGTAAAGCTGCAATCGCCAAAAACAAAGCTTTTCGCTCCTCCTGCTCAATCATGCCTGCTAATAAGTCCTCTTCTGAACTCGAATACTCGCAAATCAGTTCTCCATCATCTAAAAGCTCTTTTTTACGCTTGTAGCATAGATTGTAAAATTCATTTCTTAATACCTTTACCAGCCAGCCTTTTAAACCCCCTGTGTTTTCGTATGACAGAAATGCTTTTACAAAGGTTTCCTGAAGCAGGTCTTCTGCATCTGTCTTGTTTTTGGTAAGAGACAGAGCATATAAATATACAGATTTATGGTATTTTTCATAAATCAGTTGCCATTCATCCTTTTTCATACGCTCCCTCCCTTCCTTCTATTATTAAAACATATAATGGGGGAATTTGTGACAGTTTTTATGGAAATTTCTGTAACAAAAAAAGAGGAAGACATTATTTTCCAAAATGCCTTTTCCTCCATTTCCTAAGTATGCAAAAAATGATTGCAATTTCCTTTTCTCTATTCTATAATGAAGAAAAGGAACAATCGCCCACAAGGGGTTGACCAATATTAGACTAGCATAGAAAATGCCACCCAAAACCGGTCAAAGTTTTTATGAGGGTGGTATTTCTATGCTTTAGCTTATCAGTGACAAATCAAATAAATGAATGTCAGTAGTGATAAAATGAACATTCCAAATGACATTAAGTCTTTAAAATCAAAATGTTTCATTAGCACCACCCCCATTCTATGTATCATAAAATAGAGGTCAACCACCCTGTAACACGATTGTTCCTAAAATTATTCTATCATTTATGACAGGAATTTACAATTAGGCAATTTCACCAATCAAATTCCCTTTTTATAAAGTACGAAAGAGTATACCATCGGTACAACTACAATTAAAATAATTACCACAAACAGCACTTCTGTCATCTTGAAAAATCCATTGATACAAAACAGAATACCGCCGATAATAAACAGCCATGAAGACATACGGTGTGTTTTATTCCAGTTTGCTTCGCTGCTTAAAGTCCATGGAATTTTAATTCCAACCGTGTAATTCTGTTTGATTTTGTGCATATAATTTCCAATACCTATAAATACAATTCCCATGAGGAAATTGACTATCATTCCGATATCAACGGAATAGCCAAGAGCCATTGCATAAGTTGACATCATTGTAATTAAGGAAATAATGGGAACAAGCCATAAAACAAAGGTAAACATCTTTTTATTGATATTTCTCTTTTTGGGATCATTTGATGTAATCAAAAAGCAAAACCACTGTAATGCCAGCATTAAGAGAGGCATTCCAAAAACTGTCATAGGTTTACTGCTCCAGCCATTCGCCTGATTATCTGCTCCAAAATGGGTTGCAATTTCATTTGGAAGTTTATCCCACAAAATAACTCCCACAACAACAGGAATTAGCATCATAATTGATGTAATTATCATAATTCCTTTATATTCACTTCTCTTCATTTTCATCATCTTCCTTTCTTAACTGGGCAAGCCATGCCATAATTTCTTCTACCACAGAGGTATTTAAATCGTAATAAATAAAGTTTTTTTCTTTTTCTTCCCACACCAGTCCTGCTTTCTTCAAAACATTTAAGTGATTGGAAATTGTTGCGCTGGTTATATCAAAGTGACTGGCAATTTCTCCTGCAGACATCCTTCCTTTCTTGAGCATTTGTAAGATTTCCCTCCTTACGGGATTTGATAACGCTTTAAACGTATCCGCAAAACTCATTCTCTCACCTCTCCTTCTTGTATCTATTTAGAAAATATTCTAATTAGATGCTTTTCTAAATAGTAGCAGATTTTTTTCATTCTGTCAATAGAAATCGTAAACCTAAAAAGAGCCATCATATTATTTCTAATATGATAGCCCTTCCTATCTCATTTCTTATGCACTTACTTTTCCAAGTCCCATTTCCTGACCAATATTTAAAATATGATCTCCAATTCGTTCAAAGTCTGTAAGCATCTCTGCGTAAATAATGCAGCCTTCTTCTGAGCAGGTTCCTTTCTGCATACGGACTAACTGTTTCTTTCTATAATCCTCAGTCATATCATCAATCTTCTGTTCAAAGTCCTCAATAACCTTTACATTATCCATGGTATTGTCTTTAATCTGACCTAAGAAATCTAAGGCTTTCCCACAGATATCACGCATCTCATCGATTTCTTCTTTGACTTCCTCTGAGAAAGAAATACCCTGTTTTTCAATCATTTTTGTATATTCGCAAATGTTCATGGCATGATCACCAATTCGTTCTACATTACCGCAAACCTTAAACAGAGCACTGATATACTGAGAGTCGTCCGGATTACTTTCATTTACCAGAACTTTGGAAATATATTTAGAGATTTCCTTATTCAGATAATCAATGTAGTCTTCACGTTCTCTTACTTCTTCTAAAAGTTCTTTCTTTCCTTCTTTCACACAAAGAAAACTGCTGTCTACATTCTGTTTTGCCATATTGATCATACGATGTAACTCATTTTTAATACCTGTTACAGCAATAGCAGAAAGACCAATCTGCGTATCTCTTTTTGTCTCCATTGGATGGATAAATTCCATATGCATAACGCCTTCCAACTCTTCTTTTTTCTCCGGAAGAATTTTTACTGCCAATTTAGCAAGGTATGTTCCAAATGGAATTAATAACAAGGTTGTTGCAATATTAAATAATGTATGCATATTTGCAATCTGCGCAGATACATTACCCGGTGTAAAGCTTTCTACCAGAGATGTCAGCGGTGTCAGCAGACATACAATCGTAAAGATTGTTGTACCGATAATGTTAAATAACAGGTGAATAACTGTTGTACGTTTTGCGTTTCTGCTTGTACCGATTGCCGCTAATACAGCAGTAATACAAGTACCGATGTTCTGTCCGAACAATACAAATACTGCATTTGGCAGTCCAATCAATCCGCTGGATGCAAGAGCCTGTAAAATACCCACAGATGCGGATGAAGACTGAATAAGTGCTGTAAAAATCATACCTGCTAAAATTCCTAATACCGGATTAGAGAATTTTGTCATAAGAGAAACAAAAGCTTCAGATTCTCTTAAAGGCATCATTGCACCGCTCATCATTTCCATACCGATAAACAGAATACCAAGACCTGCTACAATTAAACCATAGTGATGTACTTGCTGTTTCTTAACAAAAACAATTGCTGCAACACCACAATATCAAGAGCAATGAGCTGTCCTGTTATGGTTGTACCAATATTAGCACCCATAATAATCCAAACAGCCTGCTTTAATGTCATCATTCCAGAATTAACAAATCCAACTACCATAACTGTTGTTGCGGATGAAGACTGAATAACAGCCGTAATACCTGCACCTACCAAAACTCCTAAAAAACGATTTGCTGTAAGCTTCTCTAAAATCTGTTTCATACGGTTTCCTGCTGCTGCCTCTAAACCGTTGCTCATCATCTGCATTCCATAAAGAAATAATGCCAGACCGCCTAAAAGGCTGAAAAAATCTGTAATTTTCACTTTGTTCCTCCCATTTTGTCTTAACAAATTTTTTATTCTTTTTTTAAGCTTTCCTTACATTTATACCTTTTATAAAAGAATACTGCAAGACATTGAACAAAGATTTTACATTGTTTTACATAGATTTAACATAAGAACAAATTATGCGCCCATTCCGATAAATACCCCAAGCACATAAGGAATTAACCAAATCATCCATACCACAATACTAAATTTGTGGAAATTCTCCAGCTTTTTGCGTTCCTGTCCTTTGAATACAACAGTTGCCCATATTGCGTGAAATAACATGAGAATAATTGCCAATGCACCTGTAATTCCATGAGGACTTAAAAGACTGGCCCCTTTTGCCATAGAGGACATAATCGTTGTTCCTATGGTATCAAAAACAAGTCCCATCCAAAAAATAATCAAATGTGGCTTTTTCAAAATACCACTTTTTCTCTCTGAAAATACACCGATTGTATAAATACCAGTGCCAATGTAATTGTTATAATTGCCATAATTAATTTTGTGCTCATTTTTCTACCTCCTTAAATTGAACATTGTTCATTATAGTTTCCATTCCTCCTATTGTCAATATCTTTTTAATTATTTTTATTGACTTATTTTTTAAAAAGGCATATAATGAACATTGTTCAAGTAAAGAGAGTACAAAATGCAAGGAGTTTCTATATATGAATACAAATAATACATTACATGATAAAATTCTTGCCGCCAGCAAAGAAATTGCTGCTGACAAAGGTTTTCAGGCTATCAATATTCGAGCAGTAGCCAGTAAAGCAAAAATTTCCGTTGGTTCTGTATATAACTATTTTCCGGACAAATCCGCTTTATTACAGGCTACCATTGCGGATATCTGGTGTGATGTCTTCCATCGCACAGGACAATGCACTGCTTTAAGCTCTTTTCACGACTGTCTGCTTTGGCTTATTGTTTCCATTGACAAATGCAGCTGCCAGTATCCGGACTTCTTTGCTTCTCACGCCGTCTGCTTTCAAAAAACAGACAACATAGAAGAAAGCCGTGAAAAAATGAGCGAATATCTGGAACATATTCACAAAGGAATGAAACTTATTCTGCAAAAAGATAAAAAAATAAAAGCCGGTATATTTTCCGAGACTTTTACAGAAGATGATTTTATTGATTTTATATTCTCCAATATTATTTCCGGATTAAGCGGAAAAGACAAATCCTGTTCCTTTCTGCTGAAGCTCACGGATAAATTATTGTATGACTAAGGAGGTTCTATGATTTCTAAAAAATATTTATTGTTTCTTGCCGGAATTGTATGGTCTGTTGCCGGATATAACGTGCTTCATATTGGTTTACAGGCTTATGCGGGTTATTTGTCACCTGTCTTGTTTTTCGGCTCTGCTCTGGTGTTTCTGTTCTTCCAGTTTATGATATTCGGCAGACTGGTGAAAAAACATACGAAACGTATTCAGGGCTATCAGGAAGAAAAAAAGTGGTTCTGGAATTTTTTTGATTTAAAATCCTTTCTGATTATGGCATTTATGATAACAGGAGGAATTCTCATTCGCAGCCTGAGCCTGTGTCCGGAATGGTTCATTGCCTTCTTTTACACGGGACTGGGAACATCCCTGTTTCTTGCAGGACTTACCTTCTTTTATCAGTTCTTTCACTTGCGCACCACAATTTAAGATACAATCAAAAAAGGAGATGCACATTAAGTAATGCTCAGAACTATTTATACAATTTTAACAAATTTGTTGAGCACGCTTTGAGATTACAAGCTCAAAGTGAGCGCAAACTGAGTTTAAAATGTATAAATATTTCCGGATATACACTTAATATACATCTCCTTTTTTCTTATATAATCATGGTAATTACACGGAACACGAACAGTGCACATACCACGTACATAATCGGATGAATTTTCTTAATCTGACCTGTACATACTTTAATACCAAACCATGCCAGCATACCGAACATAATTCCGTTTGCAATAGAATATGTAAGCGGCATGATTAAAAATGCCAGATATCCGCCTACGCAGTCTGCGGTATCTCCTTCAAAGTGCATCTTTTTAATAGATGACGCCATGAAAAATCCTACAATAATCAGCGCCGGAGCTGTTGCAAATCCCGGAATTGCAAGGAAAATCGGTGACAGAAACAGGGAAACTAAGAACATAAATCCTGTTGTCATAGCTGTAAGACCTGTCTTTCCGCCTTCTGCAACGCCTGCACTGGACTCTACAAAGCTTGTAATGGTAGAAGTACCCATCATAGAACCTGCTACTGTACCTACCGCATCTGCCATAAGCACACGTCCTACACGGGGAAGTTTGCCGTCTTTGTCCAGAAGGTTTGCTTTATCGGCAACGCCGATAACTGTTCCGATTGTATCAAACATATCTACAAATAAGAATGAAAATACAATAATTACAAACTGTGATAAGTTTTCTCCAATCCAGCCAAAATCAAATTTAAAGAATGTCGGTGCAATGGACTTTGGAATAAAGGAAGATGCTGTAAAAGACGGAATTAAAGAAAGAGCTCCCGCTTCCGGATCTACTACATACCATCCTATCATTTCTGCGCCAATACCTAAAACCCAAGTAATGAGAATTCCCCACAAAATATATCCCTTCACCTGAAAATGATACATCACCGCAGTAATCAATACACCAATCAGACACAACGCCACTCCCGGTTCAGAAAAGTCGCCTAATTTTACCAAAGTAGACTCATCTGCTACCACAATGCCTGCGCCCTGAAGTCCGAGAAATGCAATAAATAAACCAATACCTGCCGTAATACCGTATTTCAGGTTTGCAGGAATTGCATTTACAATGCTTTCACGCACTTTAAAGAAAGATAAAAGGATAAAGATAATTCCTTCTACTAAAACGGCTGCAAGCGCCACTTTCCAAGGCTCATCCATACCCTTTAAATCGCCACCACATACAGTAAATGCAAAATAAGCATTCAAGCCCATCCCTGCGGAAAGGGCAATGGGATAGTTTGCCCAAAAAGCCATAATAAAAGTTGCCAGAGCAGATGCCAATGCTGTTGCTGTAAAGACTGCACCGGAATCCATACCACATACAGGATTTCCAAGCAAACTTGGATTTACAGCCAGAATATACGCCATTGTAAGAAATGTTGTCATACCGGCCATAATCTCTGTTTTCACAGTGGTATTATGCTCCTTCAGTTTAAAAAATTTCTCCATGATTTTCCTCCTAAAATATGAAATGCTGTAACTTATTCATTCTATTAGGAAAAACAACTTTCGTCAAGCAATCTGAACAATTTGACGAATTATTAAGCCTTTTTTCAAAAAATCCCCTGTATAAAAATTTCTATTCCTATCAATATCAGAATAACTCCGCCAAAAATCTGAGATTTTCCGGAAAGCTTTGTTCCGAATTTGCGCCCAATCCGAATACCGGCTGCACAAATCACGAAAGTAACTGCTGCAATCACAGCTACTGCCAAAAGCATCATTCCCCAGTTGTATTCTGCAATGGTAAATCCCACAGATAAGGCGTCAATGGAAGTGGCAATTCCTTGTATTATAATTTCCATTGCTCCCACAGTCTTTACCTGTTGTGTCTCACTGTCCTCATGGCATCCTTCAAAAATCATTTTTCCACCAATATACACCAGCAAAATCAGAGCTATCCATGGGATACACTTTTCAAAAACTGTAAAATACTGCACAATGGTATGAACGCACAGCCATCCAAGAAAAGGCATCACTCCCTGAAATACAGCAAAAACTCCTGCCATACCGTACATCTTACTTTTCTTCATTGTAGACTCGCTCAGACCGTTTGCCATAGAAACAGAAAAAGCATCCATGGCAAGCCCTACTCCCAACATTGTATTGTTCAGTAAAAACGATATCATGTTCTTCCTCCTGTTGTAAAATTACTTTCTTATGCAATAAAAAAAGACGCATGTATAACCTGACAGTTACACATGAGTCTTGCAATTTAAAGCAAGCCAGACCATAAGGTCAGTATGTTGACTTGCTGCGCATTCTTACGCCTGCTACTCCCTCAAGGAAATCACTTTTCATATTATAAGCTTTTTCCTTAGGAGAAGCAAGCCCTTCTTATAATACAATTCCTATTAGTTCAATGAAAATCCCCCAGAAAACGCTGACTCCATAAAGCAAAGCCGCTATCTGCAGATTTTCTTTCATATCTCTATTGCTCTTAAACAGTACCAAAATTCCTACTCCTGCTCCTGCAAGTAAGCCTGCTATCATCTGTCCTACTCCCAGAATACCGCCTAAATACATCTGAGTAATAATAACAGATGCGGCACAGTTTGGTATCATCCCAATAAGTGCAGCCAAAAATACTCCTATAACAGGCTGGCGGCTTATCAGACCTCCAATTCTGTCAGCTCCGATACTTTCCACACAAAATCCAATAGCTGCAGAAACCAGAAAAATAAACAAAACAATCTGCAATGTATGCCAAAGAGCTGATTTTAAAATACTTCCCTGTTCACAATGGCAATGTTCACTTTCGCACAAATCATGAATATCTTTCTCATGATGTTCTTTATGATTATGAGGACTTTTCTCATATTTTCGCCACAAAAAATCAATACCGAAACCAGATACAATACCAATTCCCACTTTCATGGCAAGAACCTTGAAAATCACACTCAGGCTAACTGCTTCTGATATAAAAATCGGAAGCATTTCATCTGATGTAGAAAGAAAAATTGCCAAAAGCGTTCCCAGAGATATAACCCCGCCTGCATAAAAACCTGAAGCTGCTGCTGAAAACCCACACTGAGGAAATGCTCCCAGAACACCTCCCATAAAAGGGCCGAATTTGCCGGCTTTTTTTATCATACTTTTTGATTTTTCTTTTGTTTTATGTTCAAGGTACTCCAAGAAATACGTCAGAAACAAAAAAGGAATCAATTTTACTGTATCCAACAAAGCATCTAATAATACATCCACAATCATGGTAAAAACTCCTTACTCTAAAACTTTAACTACAGAGTTTGAATTTACCACAAATCCTGTAAAAATACAACCCTCCCCTTTATTCCAGCATAATTTTAATAATTTCTTCATTAGTTCCCTTCATTCCGTCTTTGCCTAATCTGCCTACACTTTTCAGGGTATCTTCAATGCCTTTCTTTACAATTCCGTCACCACCATAGAACTGTTGTCCCTGCATATACATATTATAACCTAAAATTCCTGCTTCAACTGCAAATGCGATTTTCCCTGCGCAAGACGCCTTTGCTCCATCACAAATAATTCCTGATACGATTGCCAAAGCATTTACTACTGTATGAATAACCGCTTCATAATCACCGCCTGACAAATACGCAATGCCTGCTCCTGCCGCCGCTCCTGCATTTACAGCGCCACAATAGGCAGACAGTCTTCCAATGGGGGTTCTCTGATGAATAGCCGTTAAATTAGACAGCGCCAGAGCACGATATAACTGCTCCTCTGTGCTTTTTAATTTCTTTGCATAAGTAATTACGGGAACAGAAACCGTAATCCCCTGATTCCCGCTTCCTGAGTTAATAATAACCGGCAATTCACAGCCGTTCATTCTGGCATCAGAACCGGCGGCTGCCATTGCTGCCGCTCTGGATTTCAGACTGTTGGCATCGCTGGAAAGAATAACTTTTCCGATATTTGCACCATAATCTGACTGCAAGCCCTCCTCTGCAATCGCCATATTATAGGCAATCTGTCTGTCCAAAAGCTCTTTAATATCAGCTAAGTCCACATGATTAACATAATCCCAGATATCCTTCATATTCAACAGCTCGTACTTTGCTGTGTCAGACGGCATGTCATTCAAACAATCGGAGCTTTTCAAAATCCGGTGATTATGTTCTACCAAAACTACATTTGTATGAGAATTAATAATATGTACCTTTGCATAATCCTCGCCTTTATACAGAGTAATTACAATGTCAAAAATAAAGCCTTCGTCAAGATGCTCAACAACAATTTCCTTCTCCTGCATAAATTTCTCAATATTTTTTATATCCTCTTTTGAAACGTCTGCAATAACTTCCAGCTCTTTATCTGGATTTCCTGCTACAATTCCTGCGGAAACCGCTGCCGGAATACCCTTCAAATGCCCTGTATTCGGCACAATTACAGACTTTACGTTTTTAATAATACTTCCGCTTGTCTGCACCAAAACTCTGTCCGGAAGGTCATTTAATTCCCTTCTCGCAATAGCTGCCGCATACGCTAAAGCAATAGGCTCTGTGCAGCCCATTGCAGCCATCAGCTCCTCTTTTAAAATTTCTGTATATGCACTATAAATTTCCTTCTTCTGTTCCATATTCTGCTTCCTTTGCTTTGATTTCTGTTTTTTACTATTCTACCATGATTTTCTCTAACTGACTATTGAGTTCTTCATAAAATCTGCCAATATGAAGCCCATCCACCAAAGCGTGGTTACAAAGCACAGATACCGGAAGGACAACCCGCCCGTCCTTTCGGGAATATTTCCCCCATGTAATTCTGGGATTACTGTCTGCCGGTGTAGGAACCGGCTGGGTCAGAGACGTATAGGACACCCACGGCAAGGTAGAAATAAAGAAAAATTCTCTCGCTTCTTCTTCATCTTCTTCAATACCATGTCCCTTTTTTGCTTCCTCCTGTTTCTGAACGGCATAAGGCAAATAATCCTGAAATCCCATGTCCGAATTAAGTGTACAGTAACAATAGCTTCCGTCTTCCAATGCTACCGTATGTGAGGTTCTGCAATCATCATACTCTATAATTTGATGATTTACTATTCGCTGTCTGAATTCCTTTATCTGATTTGCCGCCCTTGCCGCACAATAGCAAAAGGTAAGAAAAAATGGCAGCTCTTTTTCTTTTATATAAGAAAGAAAAGAAGTAATATCCACTTCTGACGTTACTCCCACGTAAGGATACATCATGCTGTCAAAATACGAAAAATGACTTTTTCTGGGGTACTTTTCCATATCAATAAAATGAAAACTCATTTGTACTGTCTCCTCCCTTTAGTCTATAACCTCTTCCTCATAATGCAAAATTTCCTTAGTAACAGCATCTAC
>ENA-ORUU01001346-ORUU01001346.1-human-gut-metagenome-genome-assembly--contig:-NODE-1346-length-13421-cov-13.7467_pt1 | contig 13421 bp, 8 predicted proteins | sample MGYA00242085_ERZ509221 | MGnify/ENA primary metagenome ERZ509221 (study PRJEB26280, sample SAMEA2338809) | human gut metagenome | biome: human gut; feature: human-associated habitat; material: faeces... | reverse complement strand
CCACATCACAGAAGAATCCGAAAAGCAGGGTACCGCTGAAGGACCATGGCTGGCTCTTGTAGTAGCGGAGATTTTTGACCTTCAGTCCCACTTCTTCCATCACTTCTCTGTGAACAGTCTCCTCAATTGTTTCTCCGATCTCTGCGAAGCCTGCGATGAGAGCGTAGCGCTTGAATCGACGTCCTTCGTATTTGGACAGGATGATTTTATCTCCGTTTGTGATTCCTACAATAACTGCAGGACACAGAACAGGATATTCCTGATTGCCGCAGGAAGGGCATTCCATCATACGTTCTTTCTGGCTGTGAACCATTGGTTTTCCACAGCAGCCACAGCATCTGCGCTTGCTGTACCACTGGAAGAGCTGATGCCCTGTAATTCCTGCAAATGCAAGATGCTGTGGCTGAGCGGTCCGAAGAATCCGTACATCCTGAAATTCATAGTCCGGAAGCAGAGAGGTATCCAGCTCCGGGATCAGGTAGAAACGCTGATCATCTATGGAAAACAGATAAATAAAATTGTTGTAAAGATCAGCGATCTTTTCCTCCAACTCCCGGAAACGTGGGAAAGTAATATCTGCATCCCGTTCCTGGCGGGGAAGAAGTATACTGCCTTTTTCGTATGCAAGGATAAAGCTGTCTTTATCCGGGGCAGAAGGTTTGTATTCGTTGTGATAAGTATGTGGTGCGATGTCCTGAATCATATTGTAGATATCCTTTTCTTTATTTTGTTATAAAATAATTTCATAAGATTCTGATAAGATTATTTGTGAGTGTAGTTATAAATTCTTTATGGTTTATCAGAAAAATATAAGAAGATAATGAGTGGTAAAATAATACAGATTCATTATCTGTTCATAGTATATTCTTGGAGTTTTATAAAAGCAAGCAATAAATATTCATTCTGAAAAAAGACGATATGTCAGATAATTTAATAATAATACAAAGAAAATTCGTAGGTATACAAAAAAAAACAGATAGTTTATAATAGAAATTTGGAAGGGTTAAAATAATGTACGTGTAAACAAACAGGGAGGAAAAGGATTGAAGGTATTAATAGCAGATGATGAAATAAAGGTATGTCGGCTGATCCAGCACCTTGTAGATTGGGATGCCCTGGAAATGGATATTGTTGGTTTTGCAAATGATGGAAAAACTGCTTATGAAAGTATTTGTGAAAAGAAACCGGATATTGTGATTACAGATATACGTATGCCGGTGTATGATGGACTTGAACTGATACGCAGGGCAAAAGAAGTGAATCCGGAGATTAATTTCATAGTAATCAGCGGTTACAGTCAGTTTGAATATGCACAGCAGGCAATCAAGTATGGGGTAAAAGACTACCTGCTGAAACCATTAAAAAAGAGAGAACTGGAAAACTCATTAACTGAAATTAAAGAATCACATGAATCTCTGATTAAGAGTACCAGAATCAGAAACGAAATGGAATCTATCATTGAAGCATCCAGAGAACATATACGGGAGAATTTTCTTATGAAAACGCTCCAAAACTCAGCAACTAATCCGCTAAAAGCAGATATGAGTCTGGAACAGTTGAATGAACAGTATGGTTGTAAATTTCATAAAGGATTTTTTACAGCAGTCAGAGTCAGGCCATTTTTCTCAAAAAATTCGGACAAATCTGCCGGTGACAGTGAAGAATTTGTAATGAACAAAATTCATCAGATGGTAAAAGAAAAATTGGAGATATACTGCGAAACTTATATGTCTACAGTATATCAGGATGAAATCGTATGCATTTTAAATACAGTGGATAAAGAGATTGAACCAGTCAGAAAAAAGCTAAAACATTTGATAGTTAATGTATCTAATTTGAAAACTGTATTTCCTGATATCAGAATAAGGATCGGACAGGGAAATACACATAGTTCTTATATGGGAATCACGGATAGTTTCCGAGAGGCAGAACTGGCGATCATGAATCGAATGGGCGAAAATGAAGATACATATATCTGCTACAGTGAAGACAGTAAAAGTGGAAAAACTAAAGAAGAAATTTTTGACAGTGGTCTGCGAAATGAAATTCTGACCTATCAGGAAAGAATGGATATTGAAGGAACCCTCCGCCTTGTTGACAAGGTTGGAGAGAAATTGAAGCCATTTAAGTATGACGGAAAACTGGTTTATGAAGTTTTTGGTGAATTAGTTGAAACATTGCGGTTTGGTATGAAATATTCTCGTGAAGGCAGAAATCTTTTTCTGATTGAAGATTATAAAAAACAGTACAGAAGGATATGGGATTATGATGAACTCTTTCAGTGGATCAAATCGGATCTGTCCCGGGTGCATCAGGTTTATATGAAGAATATTCAGGATGAAGAGAGTAAACCGATACGTGATGCAAAGAAATATATCCATGATAATTTCAACAAACATATCAGTCTGGAGAATGTCAGTGAGTATATTGGATTTAATGCTGCCTATTTTTCTACACTGTTTAAGAAAGAAACAGGAAAAAATTTCCTTGAGTATGTGACAGAGCTTCGTATCCAAAATGCAAAGAACTATCTCATACAGACTAATTATGACATTGCGGAAGTAGCATCTGCAGTAGGATATAATGATCTGAAATATTTTTCTAAATTGTTTAAGAAGACAACAGGATTGAATCCTTCAGAATTTAGAAAGTTATATAGTTAATCAAAATGTGCAGGTGCAAAAACTATGAAAAAAAGAAATATATTTAGCAGACAGGCAGTTAATTTTTTGTGGGTTCTTCTGGGATTAGGGGCAGGTCTTCAGTTTATAGAAGTTATATGGGCTGCATCGAAAGGATATCTGGGATTCTTTTCTATGATGGTGGTTATTGTGACAGAGATGGTTATTACAGGAAGCATTTATGTGATTATTTATAAGTTTCTGATAAAACCATGTAATGAGACCAGAAAATTATTCAAACATTTTATACAGAGTGGAAGTTTTCAGGAACTGATTGATCAGGATTATCAGATTTTTCCAGAGCAGAATGAAGTAATGCAGAAGCTGGATTCCATATTGGATAAAAAGAACATTATTGAGTTATCGACAAAACATGCAGAACTTCTTGCACTGCAGAATCAGATCAATCCTCATTTTCTGTATAATACGCTGGAAGCAATACGAGGAGATGCGCTATGTGAAGGAATTGATAGTATTGCTGATACGACGGAAGCATTGTCTACATTTTTCAGATATACCATCACGGATACAGGAAATCTGGTTTCAGTAGAAGATGAACTGGAGAATGTAGAGAATTATTTTAAAATACAGCAGTATCGTTTTGGAGATAAACTGGATATGAGAGTTAATTTTCCGGATGACTATGCAAGGATCCTGGAATGTAAACTCCCTAAACTTACTTTGCAACCTGTAGTTGAAAATGCAATTTTCCATGGTCTGGAAGCGAAAGCAGAAGGTGGAGTTATCATCATTTCACTGGAGATGACAGAGAAGAAACTTCTGATCAATATTCATGATGACGGAATTGGAATTGACGAAGAAGAGCTTATAAAGATCAACCAGAGACTGGAGATAACTTCAGGGCCGCTGACAGAAGAGAAGCGTAAACGTGGAGGTATTGCTCTGCCGAATGTATCCAGGCGTATTAAGCTGTTATTTGGGGATGAATATGGAATACATATTTATAGTATTCCTAATCTTGGAACAGAAGTCAGGATATCGGTACCGATCATTACAAACAGGGAGCAGAGAAATCAGTGAAAAGAGAATTACTGAATATAGAAGGCGGAAAGATAAAAAAAGGGAATAATGTTATATTTGATGATCTGTCTCTGGAACTGTTTCAGGGAGAAATAACAGGAATCGTATTCGATGATATTCTGGAACAGAAGCTCTTTATTGATATGTTGCTTGGAGATGTTTTACTTTATTCAGGAAAGATTTTTGTAAATGAGGAAAGGAAAGCTTATGAAGAAGCTGCCAGATTGTTAAAACAGCAGGTGGCGGTGATTGGTTCTAAAAGTAAATTACTGCCTTCTATTACGATAGAAGATAATATATTTCTTTTTTCAGACAGAAAACTGTTTCTGGATCAGAAAGAGTATAGAGAACGTTTCCAGAAGTTAAGGACGGAACTGAATATTTCGGATGATATGCCTCATAAAGTCAGAAATTTATCTGCCAAGGAAAAGGTTATTATAGAATTACTTAAAGCCTATGAGGAAAGAAAGAAAATTGTGATTCTGGATGAGATTACCAGCCTTTTATCAGAAAAGGATCTGGGAGAAGTGTTTTCTCTTATTGACAAAATGAAATCCCAGATGTCATTTCTGGTTACAGTAGGATTTGAAGATTTTATTATGGAATGGATGGAATCTATTGCAGTTGTTCAAAATGGAAGAACTACATTTGTATCTGGGATTTCTCAGTTAAACTGTAAGTTGAGTAAAGTTCTGAAAGCTCTGATATATGAAAATAAGGCAGAAACATTTGGAGCCTATGGGCAGAAAGTAATAAATGGGCAGAACAATGTATTAGAAGTAAGAGATGTAAGTACCTGTTATCTGAAGAATCTTAATTTTACATTGTGTTCCGGAGAGCTGCTTAAGATTTATTATTCAGATGAAAAAAGCAAGAGCAGTTTCTGGGAAATGTTTTCGGGAGAAGAGAGCATTGAAGAAGGACAGATTTATATTTCTGAGAAATTGTATAAGGTATCAAATATGAGCCAGGCAGTACGTGAGGGCGTAGGGTTTATAACAGAAGCACCGTATAGGAGCATGATCCTGGATAATATGAGTGCAACGGAAAATGTGAGTGTGCCGCTGCATGAAAAGGTAAGAGGATTCTGGTTTGCGAAAAAGTATACCAGAAGTGTAAGTGATTTCCTTCAGAACGATGAGCTGAATAAGAAGAAACTGAAAAATATTGGAAATGCAGAACTACAGAAGCTGGCCTATGAAAAATGGCTGGTGTATCAGCCAAAGATTGTGATCATTGAGAATCCATTTACAGATATGGATATTAATATGAGGGAAATTACAAGAAAGATGATCGGAGCATTGCAGAAAAGAGGAATCGGAGTAATTCTTCTTACTGCTAACTTTGCAATTATGAATAAAATCAAGGGAGAATCCATGTTTCTTAAGCACGGTGTGCTGACAAGAGAAGAAGAATGGTAAAACAAAAAAAGACGAATGTGCAATGATGATAAAAAATTTGGATAATTCGTCTTTTTTTTGTACAAAAATAAGAAACAAAAGAATGTCCCCCTTAATCCAAATATCAAAAGTTGAAAAAATAGGACCTCAAAGTTAATATGAGTATACAAAATAACAAACGCGTAAAATAAACTAATGGGAGGGTTTACAAATGAAGAAAAAGTTATTAAGTGTCTTAATGGCAGCAGTAATGGTAGCCGGTGTTGGCGGCGTAGGTGCAGCACAGGTAAAGGCTGATGATGAGAAGATTCTTGGCGCAGGTATTTATTCAGCTTCTGATAACTTCAACTCTTATATTGGAAAAGCGATTACAAATGCATGCGATGGAATCTTTAAAACAAACATCGAAGATGGACAGAATGACCAGTCCACACAGAACAATCAGGTTGATACAATGCTGGCTAAAGGCGCTTCTGCAGTTGCAGTTTCTGTATGTGATGTAACAGCAGCTCCGACACTGATCCAGAAATGTAAAGAAGCAGGAAATGTTCCGATCATTTTCTTCAACAAAGAGATAACAGATTACGATGTAATTAATTCTTATGAAAATGCTTATCAGGTAACATCTACAGGTGGAGATTATGGTGCATCTATTCAGGCACAGATGGTAATCGACTACTGGAAAGAACATCCGGAAATGGATAAAAACGGTGATGGAAAATTACAGCTTGTATATCTGATGGGTGACCCGGGACATACAGCATCCCAGCCGAGATGTGATTATCTCAAGAGCACGATCGAAGATGCAGGAATTGAGATTGACCTTCTTGCAGAAGATACAGGAATGTGGGTAACAGCAACTGCAAAAGAAAAAATGGATGCATGGGTATCTAAATACGGTGACGAAATTGAATGCTGCGTAGCAGGAAACGATGCAATGGCACTTGGTGCTTTATCAGCAGTAGAAGCAGCCGGATTTAATACAGATGGAGAAGAAAGCAGCAAATACATTCCGATTTATGGAATTGATGCTCTTCCTGAAATTCTTTCCAAGATTGAAAGCGGTGAGATCACAGGTTCCGTATTACAGGATGCTAAGACTCAGGGACAGACAATTGTAAAAATGGCAGAGAACCTTACAAGTGGTAAAGACGCTGTGGATGGAATCGAAGGTGTAGAAGTGGAAGAAGAAGCAAAAGCTGTACGAGTTCCATATCAGGCAATCACCAAAGATAATCTTGATTTAGCAAAGTCAACTTATGAATAAAAAATAACTGATTTTACAGGCAGGCATTCGTTTTAAACGGATGCCTGTAATAAAAAAGAGGGAAAGGATTTTAAAATGGGAACAGAATATATATTGGAATTAAAGCATATTTCAAAATCGTTTCCTGGTGTAAAAGCACTTGACGATGTAACGTTATGTGTACGTCCTGGAACAGTGCATTCTCTTATGGGAGAAAATGGTGCAGGTAAATCCACATTAATGAAATGTCTGTTCGGTATTTATTCATTTGATGAGGGCGAAATCATTCTGGATGGCAAAAACATTAAATTTTCCAGCCCATCAGAAGCATTACAGAATCATGTATCCATGGTGCATCAGGAACTGAACCAGGTATTAAATCAGACAGTTATGGAAAATATGTGGCTTGGAAGATTTCCAATGAAGCATGGTCTGGTAGATGACCAGAAAATGTATGAAGACACAAAAGCGATTTTCGATGATTTGGATATTCAGGTAAATCCGAAGGTTAAGATAGGAACCCTGAAAGTTTCACAAAAACAGATGATAGAGATTGCAAAAGCAGTTTCGTATAACTCAAAAGTAATTGTAATGGATGAACCGACTTCATCGCTTACAGAGAAAGAAGTAGAGCATCTTTTTAAGATTATAGAAAAGCTTAAGAAAAAGAATACCAGTATTATTTATATATCACATAAAATGGAAGAAATTTTGCGTATTTCTGATGATGTAACAGTCATGAGAGATGGCAAGTGGATCGATACAAAACCTGCCAGTGAGTTGACCATTGATAAGATCATCAAAATGATGGTTGGACGAGAATTAAAAGACCGCTATCCGGAAAAGAAAGCCAAGATAGGTGATGTATTAATGGAAGTAAAAGACCTCGGTACATTAAATCCAGGATTTGAGGGCGTTAATTTTCAATTACATAAGGGAGAAATCCTTGGAATCGCCGGATTAGTAGGATCTAAGAGAACGGAAATCCTTGAAACATTATTTGGCATAAGAATGAAAGGCAAAGGTCAGATACTGGTAAAAGGAAAAGAAGTTCAGAACAGAAGTCCAAAAGAGGCAATGGCGAATGGATTTGCAATGCTGACAGAGGAACGAAGATCGGATGGTATTTTTGGAGGTTTGAGTGTTGGATTTAATATGACAATTTCCAATTTACCGAAATATCAGAAGACGGGACTTTTAAACGGAGAAAAAATGAAAGCAGATATTACCAAAATGATAAATGCCATGAAAGTAAAAACTCCGTCAATGAAGTCCAAGATCGCAAACCTTTCAGGAGGAAATCAGCAGAAAGTAATTCTGGGCAGATGGTTGCTGACAGATCCTGATATCCTGCTCTTGGATGAGCCTACCAGGGGTATTGACGTAGGTGCTAAATTTGAAATCTATCAGCTGATCAACCAGCTGGCTGAGCAAGGAAAAGGAATTATCGTAGTAAGCTCAGAAATGCCGGAACTGTTCGGAATTTCCGACAGGATTCTGGTTATGAGCAATGGACATCAATCAGCTATATTTGATTCAAAAGAAGTAGGACAGGTAGATGTTATGCAGGCAGCGGCCCGATTTATCTGATCTTTCAATACGAACTCAGGAGGGGATTCTGGTGAAAAATTCAAAGAACATTTCAATTAAAGAACTTATTGCTGAAAAAGCAATTTATCTGGTTTTTATTATCCTGTTAGTTGCAATTGTGGTAGTAGAACCAAGATTCTTATCATTCAATAACTTTAAAAATATTTTTGCGCAGTCATCAACTAAGATTATTATTGCATTAGCAGCCGGAATGGTACTGGTAGTGCAGGGCGTTGACCTTTCCACAGGACGTATGATCGGTCTGGCAGCAGTTATCTTCGCATCTTTAGTTCAGAATCCGGACTATGCATACAGAATGTATCCGAATTTAAAAGAGCTTCCGCTGATCGTTCCATTATTACTGGTACTGGCAATCTGTCTTGTACTTGGTGGAATATCCGGTGTGCTTGTTGCAGTATTTAAAGTACCGCCGTTTATCGCAACGCTTGGTATGCAGTTGATCTTATATGGTGCATCTTCTATTTATTTTGACCGTCCGCCATATGGTGCACAGCCAATTGGTGGTATTGATTCAAAAGTAACTCAGATTGCAATTGGTTCCATTGGAATCGGAGATTTCCAGATTCCGTATCTGATCATCATTGCCGCAGCAGTATGTGTAGTTATGTGGATCGTATGGAATAAAACAAAATTTGGTAAATATATGTTTGCAGTAGGTGGTAACCCGGAAGCTGCAAAAGTATCCGGTGTAAATGTTATAAAGACACAGATTATGGTTTACGCAATTGCAGGTATGATGTATGCATTTGCAGCAGCCCTGGAAGTAGGACGTATCGGAAGTGCTTCCAATACAACCGGTAACGGATATGAAATGGATGCAGTTGCTGCCTGCGTAATCGGCGGTGTATCTCTTTCAGGTGGTGTTGGTAGTGTAGGCGGTATCGTAATTGGTGTTCTGATGTTCACAGTTATCAATTATGGCCTTGCATTCATCGGTGTAAACATGTACTGGCAGTATATCGTAAAAGGTCTGATCATTCTTCTTGCTGTTATTATTGACATGAGAAAATATGCAAAGAGAAAATAAAAATAAACATCAGACAAGTGCAATTATGAAAGGAGAAGTAAAGGATGAGGGATGTAGTAAAAAGAACAAAACTGACAGAAAATTGTTCAAAAAAAACAATAAAGAAATATGTAGATGAAGTGATCCAGGAACTCACACTGGATGAGAAGATCGGTGTAATGTCAGGCCAGGTTACAGAGAAGAAATTACTGGATGATCTGTTCCTGATCGAACACTATAATGTAAATCCATATCCGACAAAGGCAGTAGAACGTCTGGGAATTCCGAATATCCGTTTCGTAGACGGACCAAGAGGTGTTGTTGCCGGATCTGCCACCTGCTTTCCTGTTTCTATGGCAAGAGGTGCCAGCTTTGACCGTGATTTGGAAGAGAAGATTGGAGAAGTGATCGGTGCAGAGGTTCGTGCAGTGGGCGGAAACTATTACGGCGGTGTGTGCATCAATCTTCCAAGAAATCCACGCTGGGGCCGTGCGCAGGAGTGCTACGGAGAAGATACCTATCATCTGGGAGAAATGGGGGCAGCTCTGACGAGAGGTGTTCAGAGCCAGAATGTTATGGCGTGCATTAAACATTTCGCAATGAACAGTATTGAAAATGCGAGATTTAAAGCTGATGTGCATGCAGACAAGAGAACACTTTTTGAAGTATATCTTCCTCACTTCAAGAGATGTATTGAAGAAGGCGCGGCTTCTGTAATGGGAGCATACAATAAAGTTTATGGAGAACAGGCATCTGAGAGTAAATATCTGTTAAAAGATATCCTCAGAGATAAATGGGGATTCGAGGGATTTACTTTATCTGATTTCCTCTGGGCTGTAAAAGATGGTCCAAAGGCAGTAAAGAGTGGAATGAATGTTGAAATGCCATGTATCTGTCATTATGCAGAACAGATCCCTAAAGCAATTGAAGACGGAACTCTTGCTATGGAAGATGTAGATGAAGCAGTTGGTTACATTCTTCGTACTGTACTCTATTATGAGACAAGAAAAGATCCGCAGGAATATACAGAAGATATTCTTGCATGCCCGGAACATATAGCAGTAGCAAAGAGAGCAGCAGAAGAATCGATGGTACTTCTGAAGAATGAAAATCATGTACTTCCGCTTGATAAAGAGAAAACAGAGAAGATCGTAGTTCTTGGAGTACTGGGAGATACAGAAAATATCGGTGACCATGGTTCCAGTAAGGTTCATCCATATTATACAGTTACGCCATTTAAAGGCCTGATGAAAAAAATGCCGAAAGCACAGATCCTTTATAATGACGGAAGTGATCTGGAACGTGCAAAAGAACTTGCAGCAGATGCTGATGCAGTAGTGATCGTTGCCGGTTATATCCATAGCGATGAAGGAGAATATCTGGCTGATAGAAGTGATATTGCCGGAATGGGCGGAGACAGAGCAAGCATGAGACTTCATCAGAGAGATATCGATCTGATTCATGGTGTAAAGGGTGTGAATCCGAATACTGTCGTTTCCATTATCGGAAGCAGTGCGATCCTGATCGATGAGTGGGAAAAAGATGTTCCTGCAATTATCTTCTCCTTCTACAGTGGAATGGAAGGCGGGAATGTACTGGCAGATATTCTGTTCGGTGATGTTTGCCCAAGCGGTAAACTTCCATATACAGTAGCACTTTCCGAAGACAGCTATCCTGATTTTGATCCTGACTGCACATATGCAGAGTATGAATACTATCATGGCTACTGCAAGATGGATAAAGAAAACATTCCTGTTCTGTATCCGTTTGGCTATGGTTTATCCTATACAACATTTGACATCAGCGAGCCGACAGTTGAAGTATTTGATAAAACAGCAAAGATTTCTGTTAATGTAAAGAATACAGGAGATGTAAAAGGCGCAGAAGTTGTACAGCTTTATATCGGATGTGAGGGAAGTGCTGTAGATCGTCCGGTTAAAATCTTGAAAGATTTCGCAAGAGTAGAATTAATGCCGGGAGAAGAAAAGAAAGTTTCTCTTCAGGTAAGTTCGAAGGATATGGCTTATTATTCAGAAGAAAAAGATGATTTTGTAGAAGAGGATATTACATATATTGCATATACAGGTGATTGCAGCTGTAAAGAAGCATTAAAATCCGTGAAATTTGAATTTGGAAAATAACAGGGAGAAAATACTATGAGAATTGGTGCGGATTATTATCCAGAACATTGGGAAAAAGAGCGTTGGAAAACAGATGCAGAGATGATGGTCAAAGCAAATATCAAAGTAATCAGAATTGGTGAATTTGCATGGAGCCTTTATGAGCCTGAAGAAGGAAAATACGAATTTGACTGGATGGATGAGGCACTGGATTTTTTTGGAAAGTACGGAATCAAGGTAGTAATGTGTACACCTTCAGCTACCCCTCCTAAATGGATGATAGATAAGTATCCAGATATTCTTCAGAATGATATTCATGGAAATCCGAAGCTCTTCGGAACAAGAAAGCATTACTGCTTTAACAGTGAGACATACAGAGAAAAAACAAAAAAATTAAATACCCTTATTGCAAAGAGATATGCAAAACATCCTGCAATTGAAGCATGGCAGGTAGATAATGAACTGGGATGGTCAAATACAACCAGATGTTACTGTAAATCCTGCGAAAATCGTTTTCGTAACTGGCTGAAAGAGAAATATGGTACCATTGATAATCTGAATAAAACATATGGAACTACTTTCTGGAGTCAGATATACAGAAGCTTCGATGAACTGATCATCCCGAAGGCAGGAGCCTGCTATGATACCTGCCATGACACACAGGGACAGAATCCTGCACTGTTGTTAGATTATTATCGTTTCTGCAGCGATTCCGTAATTGATTTTACAAAAGAATCTGTAAAGACGATCAGAGAATATTCTGATCTTCCGATAACCAGTAATCTTCTGGATGCTGCAATTAATTCAGGAACAGGAATCGACTACTTTAAGTTATCCAAAGAATTTGACTTCGTAACATGGGATAATTACATTGAATTCCAGTGGGGAAAAGCAAAACCGGAAACAGTATCAAGAGACCATGCATTACTAAGAAGTTATAAAAAGAAACCATTCTGGGTTATGGAACAGCAGTCCGGTCCCTGTGGATGGAGCAAGATGGGTCCGACACCAACACCTGGAAAACTCCGTCTGTGGACATATCAGTCTGTAGCAAATGGAGCTGATACAGTTGTATACTTCCGCTGGAGAGCATGTCCGTTTGGAACAGAAGAGCTCTGGCATGGTATTTTGAATCATGATGGAAAACCAAACAGAAGATATGCTGAGATTTCCCAGGTGGGAGCAGAAATGGAAGAATTAAGTAAGAGCTATCAGGCACTGATGCCGAGAGCACGTGTTGCGATCATTAAATCCTTTGACAGTGAATGGAGCCAGTCCATCCATCGTCAGGTAGAAGGATTATACTATGATTCCTTATTGCTTGATTATTACCGCCCATTCTGGAATATGGGAATTCCGGTAGATTTCGTGACAGCAGAAGAAGAATTAGATGGATATGATCTTGTTCTTGCACCAATGCTGATGATGGTATCAGATGAAGGAAAGAAGAACATTGAGTCTTATGCACAGGCAGGTGGAAAAATTCTGTTCTCATTCAGAAGTGGAATCAAAGATATGTACAATAACATGCTTACAGAAACTGTACCAGGTGCATTTGCAGACCTGGCAGGTGTAGAAGTTGAAGATTATGATCCGCTTCTTGAGAAAACAACAGCTGCATCCGGTGTATTTGGCAACGGAACTGCACATATGTGGTGTGATATAGTGAAACCGGTTACTGCAAAAATACTTGGCAGATATACTTCTGATTTCTATGCAGGTGAAGCATGCATGACTGTAAATCAGACAGGAAAAGGTGAGGTATATTACCTTGGCTGCGATCTGGATGAAAAAGCCATGAAAATGTTGGCTGTTTATCTGGGAAGAAAAGCAGGGATTGATATGGATTTATATAAAGTTGATGGTGTAGAAGTTGTAGATGCTACAGATGGAACAAATGATGCATTGTTTATTTTGAACTATAATGACCATTCAGTTATAGTTTCAATGGAGCAGTCATATGAGAATATGATCACACATGAAACAGTGGAGAATGTTGTTGAATTAAAACCATATGATGTTGCAATTTTAAAAGAAGCAAATTAAAAAAATAATGAAGGGGAGCTGCTGTGAAGCAGGCAGTTCTAGAGCAGGGTGAGCAATTCATTTAGAATTACTCGCCCTGTTTATGTTATAGAAAAAAAGAAAAATAAAATCAGAAAAAACAGTTGATTTTTAAAAGCGATGGTAATATAATCATTTTAACAAATTGATTGGTATAACCAATATAAGAAGAGGTAATACTATAAGGAGGGGCTTTGCAGTTATGGGATATGTAAAATGGAGTTATGACACATTAAATACTTTTTGCCACGA
>ENA-ORUU01001326-ORUU01001326.1-human-gut-metagenome-genome-assembly--contig:-NODE-1326-length-13622-cov-4.01187_pt1 | contig 13622 bp, 10 predicted proteins | sample MGYA00242085_ERZ509221 | MGnify/ENA primary metagenome ERZ509221 (study PRJEB26280, sample SAMEA2338809) | human gut metagenome | biome: human gut; feature: human-associated habitat; material: faeces... | reverse complement strand
AGGGAGCGCCACTTTATGAGCAAAAATGAGCTGCGAAGCAGCGGAGAGCGTCGAAGACGCGTTTTTGCGAATGGCGCGTGTGAACAGTAACATTTTCCGCAGATTTTTCCAATATTTCAGGAGGCGCATGATTTTTCCGTGAACGCAAAAAAACAAACAGCAACACAACATCTTTTCACCAATAAACAGCTTCGGACGCTGCTTGTCCCCATCATGGTCGAGCAGCTTCTGTCTTCCCTAATGGGAACCGCCGACACGATGATGGTCAGCAACGTCGGCTCCGCTGCAATTTCCGCAGTTTCTCTCGTTGATGCAATCAACATTTTAGTGATTCAGGCGCTCTCCGCGCTGGCGGCAGGCGGCGCGATCCTCTGCTCCCAGTACCTCGGCAGTCAGAACCTGAAAAAGGCGAAGCGTTCCGCAGAGCAGGTGCTTTTCGTTATGCTCGTCCTTTCCTGTTCGCTGTCGCTTTTATGCCTGATCTTCCGTTTTCCGCTGCTTCGTCTGATTTTCGGCACTGTAGACACGGACGTTATGGCAAACTCCCAGATTTACTTTTTCTTCACGCTTTTGTCGTTCCCATTCATCGGTCTATACGATGCAGGTGCTTCCATTCTGCGTGCACAAAACAACACCAAAGGTCCTATGACGATTTCCATCCTTTCCAACTTCTTAAATATCGGAGGAAATGCGATCCTGATCTTCGTCTTTGGCATGGGCGTCGCCGGCGCGGCAATTTCCACCCTGGTTTCCCGTATTTTCTGTGCGATCGTCGTGATCTGGCAGCTGAGAAACCCTGCAGAACAGATTTATGTACGCAACTACTTTTCTATCCGTCCGGACTGGTCTTTGATCAAACGCGTTTTATTCATCGGCATTCCATCCGGAATTGAGAACAGCATGTTCCAGTTCGGTAAGCTCGCCATTCAGTCAACCGTCTCCACTCTCGGTACGGTTGCCATCGCTGCGCAGGCAATGACCAGTATCCTGGAGGCGTTAAACGGAATCGCCGCCATGGGTGTCGGCATCGGACTGATGACCGTCGTCGGTCAGTGTATCGGTGCAAAACGGAAAGATGAAGCGATTTATTACATCAAAAGGCTGTCCTGGCTTTCGGAAATCGTCATCCTCATCTCCTGTGCCGTCGTCTATCTGCTCGCAAAGCCTGTCACTATCCTCGGCGGCATGGAAGCAGAAAGCGCCCGCCTCTGCCTGCAGATGGTCGCATTTATTACCATCACCAAACCGATTTCGTGGGTGCTTTCCTTTATTCCCGCCTACGGCATGCGCGCAGCCGGCGATGTGAAATTTTCCATGATTACCTCCTGCGCCAGCATGTGGCTGTGCCGGGTAAGCCCATGCATCTTTTTATGCCGCTTCTGTAACTTCGGTCCCATCGCGGTTTGGATCGGCATGTTCGCAGACTGGAGCGTGCGTGCGGTCGTTTTCATGCTCCGCTTCCACTCCCGCAAGTGGCTGCAGCACCATGTGATCGACTAAGTTCACCCGTGCCTTTTTGCAGACTGATTTCCTGCTCGCAGGAAAATCAGTCTGTAAGAAGGCACGAGGGGAGCGCCATTTCATGAGCAAAAGAAGCTGCGAAGCAGCGGGGAGCAGCGAAGCTGCGATTTTGCGAATGGCGCGGGTGAACGGCATCGTTTCAACAACATTCACCCGCAGCATTTCGCAGACTGATTTCCTGCTCGCAGGAAAATCATAAAAGCGAACCGATCCATCCGATCAGTCCAAGCACCCAGCTGACGAAAATTCCGTACAAAATAACCGGTCCGGCGATCGTAAAGATTTTGCAGCCGATTCCGAATACCTGTCCCTCCTTCTGAAATTCAATCGCCGGGGCAGCTACGGAATTGGCAAAACCGGTAATTGGAACCAGCGCCCCCGCCCCGCCCCACTTTACCAGAGACGGATAAATGTTAAAGCCGGTCAGAAGTGCGCTCGCCAGAACAAGCAGAATCGCACACACGCTTCCTGCTGCCGCATCGTCCAATCCGTTTGACTTCGCAACGTTCAAAATAATCTGTCCTACCGTGCAGATTGCACCGCCCGTCACAAATGCATGCAGCATCTGCAATGCAAGATTGTGTGTCGGCGTCACCTGTTTGACATATTTTTCATACTGTTTCTGAAAAGACTGATCTGTCTGATAATTTTCCATAAGCTGTTCCTTTCCGAATCTGAATCTGCTGCACGATCCATCGTTTATAACGGAATTTTTACCGAAAAACAAAAATAGGGTGCCAGAAATACAACAGGCTTCCAACTGCTTTTCCCATCGCAATGGAAAGCACCATCAGCCCGAGTCCGTGCCGAAAACCGATTCGGCGCGTCAGAATCGGAATGGAGTCCAGCATTTCTGCAATTGCAAGCGCCAGGCAGCCGACGAAAATTCCGGCAAACAGACCGGTCAGGGCTTCCACCGTCAGAGCCAGCCACTCAAAAGCTGCTCCCGCTTCCAACCTTTTCTGCAACCATTCCCTGCCAAAAATTACTGCGCCCGGAAATACGCTTGCCAGACAGCCAACGAGCGTTCCAAAGACAACCATTTCCTCGTACAGAAAAATTTTTTCCCCCGTGTGGGTCTTTCCTGCAAAGCGTGGCACAAGTCCTACTGAAAGCAGAACCGTAAAAACGCCTGCCGAAACGAGGATGCCTGCGCCCAGTCCGACAACCACCGGCAAAAGCTTCGATAAAATCACAATTTTCCCCCTTTCAGACGTCCAGCGTCTTTTTTTCCCGATCTGCAGTTTCTGTCAATGCCTGATTGACGTCCGTTTCATATTTACGCATTTCCACTTCGATCGGTGTCGGATCGGACGTAATCCTCCTCCCGCCGATATGGTTGAAAAAAACCAAAATGCCAAGTGCCAGCCCGATCGAATACGCGATTTCCAGTGCTGTAACCGACTGCGGCTCCTGTCCGGTCAAGAGCTCGTAAATTTGCCCGAACACCTCGCGAATCCCGATGTCGTTATGAAACGCCATGATCGTAAACGCTGCGCCAAAAAAGCAGATGCAGCAGACAAAGACGATTTTGCACACCTGCCAGAGGCCCGGATAACGACTGACTTTTACCTGCTCCACCACCGTTTCCGGCGCGCCGATGCTTTCCACCTCCAGATTCGGATTGTCCTGCTGCAAAAGCGAAATCACAAAAAGCGCGCTGACCACCCGGCGCCCCTTATCTTTTTCCTCAAATCGGAAAACAGGAAGCGTTCTGCATCGATTCTGCACGCTTTGCGTTTTACAATATAATTTTCCAAGATCGCTGATATGCACGCTTTCACCGGACAGCTCTGCGTTTTGCTCAAGCTTTAAATACAGCACTTCTTTCGGCATCTGTATGTTCCTCCTGTTTCACACAGTATGCACCCGGGCAAAAAAAGTTATGCAGATCAGACGTTTTTTCTTTTTCGGACTGTCTGCAGAAATCGTACCATCTGCCGCCAGCTGGTTCTACGCACTGCCCTGCTGCCATCGCTGCCGCCGGGCGCTTTCTACAGCTATGCAGTTCTCATCGCTGTCCTACACCCCCGACCGCTCTCGCATGCGGATCAGGATTTTCTTTTCCATCCGGCTAACCTGCACCTGGCTGATACCGAGTTTTTGGGCGATCTGGGCCTGCGTCTGATCCTCGTAGTAGCGCAGCCGGATCAGGATTTTTTCCTGTTCGGGAAGCTCGTCTATAAGCTGTTTTAACAGCATCCGGTCTACCAGCCGGTTCTTTTCTGCGTCCTCCCAGGTGTTGTCTGCAGACCGTGCCGCAAGCTGATCCATCAGCGCGATCTCTTTTCCATCCCCCTCATAGACCGGCTTTGACAGCGATTCAACCTCCCCAGCTGCAGCGACTGCCATGACCGCGTCTTCATAGGCGATTCCTGTTTTTTCACACAGCTCGCGCAGCGTCGGGTCGCGTCCTTCCTGCGTCTGAATGCGCGCAGCCTCCTGCCGCAGCTTATAATTCGCATCCTTTAATGACCGGCTGACCTTGACCGGTCCATCATCGCGCAGAAAACGCCGGATCTCTCCTGCAATCAGAGGAACCGCATATGTAGAAAATTTGACATCGTAGCTTAAATCAAAATGATCAATCGCTTTCATCAGTCCGATCGTTCCGGTCTGGAACAGATCCTCCGCCTCGTATCCCCGCCCTGCAAACCGTTTCACAATATGGTGAACCAGTCCCAGATTTTCTTCTATCAGTATTTTTCTGGCAGACGCATCTCCTGCCTGCGCCTTTTCGATCAATACTGATATTTCCATGTGCTACTCCTCTTCCTGATCCGGATCACTGACCCACGGCGCATTTCCCAGTTTCTTTTCCATGATCACACGCGTCCCCTGCCCCACGGTCGATTCCACCTCCAGGCAATCCATAAACGCTTCCATAAAAGAAAATCCCATACCGGAACGTTCCAGATCCGGGCGCGTCGTGAACATCGGCTCCATCGCCTGTTCCACATTTTCGATCCCGCATCCCTGATCGGTGATTTCCATTTTTAAAAGATCCTTTTCCAGCACACAGGAAATTTCAATCGTTCCTCCCTGCTCCTTATATCCGTGGATGACTGCGTTTGTAACTGCCTCCGAAACGGCAGTTTTGACGTCCTCGATCTCTTCCAGTGTCGGATTTAAGGGCGTTAAAAACGCCGCTACAGCAACCCTCGCAAAGCCTTCGTTTTCCGGCAGGGCTTCAAATTCCACTTTCATGTTATTCATGCTTTCCTCTCATTTCTGCGCACGCTTTTTGCGCATGCCGAGTTTGTGTCAAGTGCGCGCAGACACAAATCTCGCGATTGAAAAATTTTATTCATGACAATAGAATGCTCGCAGAGCGTGTATTCTATTGTTTTTCAATCTTTTCCTCCTGATCTATCATCTCCACGATATCGCCGATGCCCGACATTTCCAAAATTTTCCGGATGCGCCGGTTGGCGTGAATCACATACACCTTGCCTCCAAAACAGGAAATCTTGCGGTAACGCCCCGCCAGTACGCCGATGCCGGAGCTGTCCATAAATTTTGTGTCGGAAAAATCAAACACGATGTGGCTGACGCTGTTGTCCAACATCATGTGATCCGCCCTCCTGCAGATCACGCTGCAGCTGTGGTGGTCGATTTCTTCCGGCAGGCGGATCATCAGATAGTGATCGATAATTTTATAATCCTCTTCCATGCTACTCTCCTTTTTCTATATAAATTTCGTGCAGGCACAAACGGCTTGGGAACCTTAACCTTGAAATAGCTATCCCCGGATTGCCGCACGGCAATCTGCAAACATTCGGAATCTGTAGATAGCAAAAAGAGGACAAAAAGCTATTGTGCTTTTCATCCTCTTTTGTAAAATCCTTTTTAAATTGTCGCCTTTTAATTGTCCAGCTGATCCAGCGCGCGCTGGGACTGGGTTGCTTTTTCCGTGTTCGGGAACAGTTCAATTACCTTCTGGTAGGTTTCCTTCGCCTGGCGCTTGTTGCCGTTGTCGCGATAGGAATTTGCCAGCGCATAAAGCGCTTCACTGTTCGTCTCATCATAGGAAACCGCTTTCGTCAGGTTTTCAATCGCCGTCTCATAATCCCCGGAACGATATGCCTTGTAGCCGGTGTCATAATAGTTCACTGCAAGGTCTGTGCCAGTGTCCTGCAAAAGCTGTTGATAGAGCTTACGCGCCGCCTCGGAGGTGTCGCTGCTCTCCATCGCATCGCGGCTGATCTTGTCCACCGCTTCGGAAAGTGCTTCGATATCGTCCGGCGTCTCCATATAGACACTTGCCGCATTCAACAGTGCTTCTACTGCGCTCATGCTGCCGTCCGCGCCGGACAGCTTGCCGTTCTGCGCCGTCAGCTCGTCATTTTCCTTAGTCAGCGTCTCTATCTGCTGATTTAAGCTGGAAATCTCTGCATTTTTGCGGTCGGCTTCTTCCCCGACTGCTGTCAGCTTATTGTTTAACTCCGTCTGTGCAATCTGTACTCGCGCAGGCAGGATCAAAAACCAGGATACCGCTACACCGACCGCAAGACCTGCGAGCGTTCCCCACAGCCACCCAAAGCTCTTTTTCGGTTCTATCTGGCTGATCGGCTGAATAATCGTCTCATTGCCGCTCTGGTATTTGACGACTTCCTCGCCCTTTCCCTGTTTGCGGACAAATTTCCCGTCGTCATCGGTTTTTAACGCAATGTCCACTTCATGCATATACCGAAGCGCCGTCGTATTCGCGCAGTCGATCCGCAGGCAGCGGGTCAGCTCCTTGCGCGCTTTCTCCCAGTCCGCCGCATCCATGTACAAAAGCGCCAAAAGCAGATGTGCCTGTACAAAATTCGGATGGTCGGAAAGCACCTTTTTCAACTGAATCCGCGCCAGATCCTTGCTGTCCTGATAACAGTAGTTGAGCGCCTGATTATATTTCCGGCTCATCTGTGCAAACTCTTCCAGCTGCGTCGGACTCTTCTGCACTGCGTTGATGTAATCATCCGCGATATTTTTCTCCGGGCGAAGGTTTTTACTGATGACCCATTCACTCAGCGCCGGAACAGTCTCGCCCATTTCAAAATAAATCAATCCCAGGAGGTTTCTCGCCTCGATATGATATTTGTTGAATTTCAACGACAGCTTCAGGCTCTCGATCGCCCCGGAAAGATCCCGGACACCGGCTTTATCCAACCCGTCATTATAATAGTAATTGGAAATGCTCAGAAGCTTCTTATATCTCGAAACATCTGCCCCGCAGTTCGTGCAGAAATTCTTTTCTGTCAGATCTGCTCCACAATTATAACACTGCATATATTTGCTCCTTTACTCTTTCTTCCCGGCGGCATCGGTCATTTCTTTTTCCTGCTCTTTGACCATGTCTACCAGAATATCCGTAAAGTCTGTCATATTGTGGTTTATAATCACATCCTCCGCCTCATCGATTTCAAGGCTGGGATGGAACTTTTTCAATTCTTCTTCAAAGTTGATCATGCGCATCCTCCCGCTTATCTGCTCTTATCCTCATGGATTCAATACCATTATAATACGCAGGGCACACAAAAAAATCAATCTAATTTTTCCGGAAATTCAGGAAAGCACTTCGCATTTTCGTGTTTTTCCGTCAGAAACTGCGGACATGCTGCAATCCCGCCCGGTTTACAGGAATGCAGCGTTGCATGAACAAAAACAGAGCGGCTCTGCTTTTGTTACAAAACCGCCCTGCACTTTCCTATTAATAAAAAACTTAATAAGAAAACCATATTTCGCTGAAAGCATGCATCTTCCCGCTTACTTGCGCAGCTGACCTAACCGTTCTTTTACCTGTTCCATCATCTGCGTGTATTTTTCCAGCTTGCCGCGCTCTTCTGCGATCTTGCTTTCCGGAGCCTTGCTCATGAAACGCTCGTTGTGCAGCATGCCATTTACTCTGGAAAGCTCGCCCTCAAGGCGCTTCTCTTCTTTTTCCAGACGCTCGATCTCTTTTGCAAGATCAACCAGCTCTGCAAATGGAATATAAAGCGTTGCGTTCGGGATCACAACGGATACCGCGTCCTCTGCGATACCTGTCTTGTCCGCCTGACAGGTCACATCGGATGCGCTCGCCAGGGATGCAAAGAACAGCTTGCCCTCCTCGAAGATATTTTGCAGCTCTTTCTGGTCGCTTACCACATAAACATGGGCTTTTCTGGAAGGCGGAACGTTCATGCTGGTACGGACGTTGCGGACACCGCGGACAGCTTCCTTGAGGATTTCGATCTCCTGCTCTTCTTTCTCGAAGTGTCTCTCTTGCTGATAAACCGGCCAGGAGGAAATCATGATGGATTCCTCTTCGGACTGCAGGGTGCAGAAGATTTCTTCGGTAATAAAAGGCATATACGGATGCAGAAGTTTTAAAGCGTCGATCAGGACAGTTTTTAACGTCCACAGTGCAGCGTTCTGGCTGTCGGCATCGTCCGTCGCATACAGACGGGGTTTTACCATCTCGATATACCAGTCGCAGAATTCATCCCAGATAAAGTCATAAACCTTCTGTACGGCAACACCCAGCTCGAAGTTTTCCATGTTGTCGGTCACTTCTTTTACGACGTTATTCAGACGGGAGAGAATCCACTTATCGGCAGGCTCCAGATACGCAGACGCATCCGCAGGAACTTCCTTGCCTTCCATATTCATCAGGATGAAACGGGATGCGTTCCATACCTTGTTTGCAAAGTTTCTGTTCGCTTCTACACGCTCCATGTAGAAACGCATGTCGTTGCCGGGCGCGTTGCCGGTGATCAGCGTCAGGCGCAGTGCGTCCGCACCGTATTTGTCGATGATTTCCAGCGGATCGATACCGTTTCCGAGGGATTTGCTCATCTTGCGTCCCTGAGAGTCTCTTACAAGTCCGTGGAACAGTACTGTTTTGAACGGTTTTTCACCCATCTGTTCATATCCGGAGAAAATCATACGGATAACCCAGAAGAAAATGATATCGTAACCGGTTACGAGCACATCAGTCGGATAGAAATATTCCAGCTCCTTCGTCTTTTCCGGCCAGCCGAGGGTGGAGAAGGGCCACAGCGCGGATGAAAACCAGGTATCCAGCGTATCGGGATCCTGTGTAAAATGTGTGCCGCCGCACTTCGGGCAAACAGTCGGCTCGGTGCGCGCTACCACGGTTTCGCCGCAGGAATCGCAGTAATAAGCCGGAATTCTGTGTCCCCACCACAGCTGTCTGGAAATACACCAGTCTTTGATGTTGTCCGTCCAGTTGAAGTAGGTCTTTTCCATGCGTTCCGGAATCAGACGGATTTCCTTATCCTGAACTGCTTTTACTGCGGGCTTGATCAGCTCGTCCATCTTTACAAACCACTGCTTTTTGATCATAGGCTCGATGGTCGTGCCGCAGCGGTCATGGGTGCCTACATTATGGCTGTAGTCTTCGATCCGGACTAACAGACCCATATCATCTAATTCCTTCACAATGGCTTTTCTCGCTTCATAGCGATCCATGCCTTCGAATTTACCGCCGTTTTCATTGATGGTTGCATCATCGTTTAAGATATTGATCTGCTCCAGATTATGACGTTTTCCTACCTCAAAGTCGTTCGGGTCATGTGCCGGAGTGATCTTTACAACGCCGGTACCGAATTCCATATCTACATAGGAGTCCGCAACAATCGGAATCTGACGGTTTACGATCGGCAGCAGAACCTTTCTGCCAACCAGATGCTGATAACGCTCGTCGGACGGGTTAACTGCAACCGCACTGTCGCCCAGCATGGTTTCCGGACGGGTGGTCGCAAATTCCAGAAATTCTGTCGTGCTTACCTCTCCGTTTTCATCGATCAGCGGATATTTGATATGCCAGAAATGACCAGCCTGCTCTTCGTATACAACCTCTGCATCAGAAATAGAAGTTTTGCAGACAGGACACCAGTTGCCGATTCTGTTTCCTTTATAAATCCAGCCTTTTTCGTGCATGCGGCAGAATACTTCCGTAACAGCCTGATTACTGCCTTCGTCCATCGTGAAACGGAGTCTGTCCCAGTCACAGGAGGATCCCAGCTTCTTTAACTGATTGATGATTCTCCCACCGTATTCCTCTTTCCATTCCCAGGCGCGCTTTAAAAATCCTTCTCTGCCGAGGTCACGCTTATCGATGCCTTCTTTTTTGAGAGTCTCGATAATTTTAACCTCTGTCGCGATGCTCGCATGGTCTGTTCCGGGCTGCCAGAGTGCATTATATCCCTGCATTCTCTTAAAACGAATCAGAATATCCTGCATGGTATTGTCCAGCGCATGCCCCATATGCAGCTGTCCAGTGATATTCGGGGGCGGAATGACGATGGTAAACGGTTTCTTGCTCTCGTCTACTTCCGCATGAAAATATTTCTTATCCAGCCATTTCTGGTACAGACGATCCTCAATGCCATGGGGATCATAGGTTTTTGCCAGTTCCTTGCTCATTGTTTCCTCCATTTTCATTTTTGCCGCTATAGGGCTTTGGGACGCCGAGAGAAAAAATCAGAAATCCTGCGAATGAAAAAGAATGTGCCTTGGCACATTCTCGCGCCGAGGCGCGGTTGCTTCGGCAACCATCTACCCTTGCGCCGAGTGCGCATCCTCGCGGAGCGTTTTTTATCGTATGGAAACGAAGTTTCCTATACGATAAAAAAACGCCCTTCGACAGAAAACTCTGCCAAAGGGCGTCTGAATCCAAACGCGGTACCACCTTTGTTTTCCGGAAAAACTGATCTGCTGCAGAGACTGCGCCGCCAGCTGTTTCGGAATCTTGTCGCGGTCATTCCTCTAGAACCGCTGTCCGATAACGGGGACTACCGTGAAAGCTTACCACACAGCTGCGCATTCAGCTCTCCGATTCCAAAGCCACATTCCGTTCTCCTTTGCTCAGGTCTCCTTTCAGCGATCCGGGACCCTCTCTGTCAGCCGGGTAAACGTACTCTTCTTCTTCCTCATCTTTGTCCGTGTACTATGTACACTATAGGGAAGAATTAAATTTTTGTCAAGAATATTTTTTGCAATTGCAATAAATTTGCGTCGTGTTATAATGAGTTACAGTTCACTCATAGCTTTCTGGACGCAGATTCCATGCTCGCATGAGAATCTGTGTCCAGAAAGCTATGAAGGGAGCGCCATTTCATGAGCAAAAATGAGCTGCGAAGCAGCGGAAAGCAGCGAAGGTGCGATTCATGACAATAGAATGTTCGCGGAGCGTGCATTCTATTGTATTGCGAATGGCGCGGGTGAACTGTGAGGGACAGCCGCAAATCTGCTCCTTACACACGACGAATAACAAGTTCAAAAGATGAGGCTAACATGAAAATTATTATTATTGGCTGCGGCAAGGTCGGCCTGACACTGGCGGAACTGCTTTCCGCTGAAAAACACGATGTCGTACTGATAGATGAATCCTCCCAGAAGCTCTCCTCCATCCCGGAAGAGCTGGATGCTCTGCGCATTCTGGGAAACGGTGCCAGCGTCAATATCCAGCAGGAGGCAGGCGTTGAAGAAGCCGATCTGTTAATTGCAGTGACCGGTTCCGACGAATTAAACCTGCTCTGCTGCCTGATTGCCAAAAAGGCGGGCAACTGCCATACCATCGCCCGCGTCCGCAATCCGATTTATAATAAGGAAATCGGATTCATCAAGGAAAAGCTCGGCATCTCCATGATTATCAATCCAGAGCTGACCGCCGCAACGGAAATTTCCCGTCTGCTGCGTTTTCCCTCCGCAATCAAGATCGACACCTTTGCAAAAGGACGCGTGGAGCTGTTAAAATTCCGCATCAAACCGGAGTTTCACTTAAATAACATGCCTGTCAGCCAGATCGGCTCCCATACAAACAGCGATATTTTAATCTGTGCCGTAGAGCGCGGCGACTTGATCGCGATCCCGGATGGTAATTTTATCCTGCGGGACAACGATCTCTTGTCCATCATCGCTTCCCCGCAGAATGCCTCCACCTTTTTCAAGCACATCGGCTTTAAAACCGGTCAGGTCAAAAACGCGATGATCGTCGGCGGCGGAAAGCTCGGCTATTACACAGCAAACCTCCTGCAGGCGATGAATATCAACGTCCGCATCGTGGAAAATAACCGCGACCGCTGCGAACAGCTGAGCGTGCTTTTACCTGATTCCACCATCATCTATGGAGACGGAACGGACAAGCAGCTGCTGTTGGAAGAAGGTCTTTCCGAAGCGGAATCCTTTTTGACCTTAACCGGTCTGGATGAGGAGAATATCCTGCTCTCTCTGTTCGCCAAGGCAAACTCCAACGCAAAACTCATCACAAAGGTGACAAAAATCGCCTTTACCGAGATTATCAACAACCTCGATATCGGCAGCGTCATTTATCCCAAGCATCTGACGGCAGACTATATTTTACAGTATGTCCGCGCGATGTCCAATTCCATCGGCAGTAACGTCGAGACGCTGTATCAGATTCTGGACGGACGCGCAGAGGCGCTGGAATTTGCCATCCATGATACCTCTGCCGTCACGGATATTCCGCTGGCAGAGCTGAAATTAAAATCCAACCTGCTGATCGGCAGCATCAACCGAAAGGGTAAAACCTGGATTCCCCGTGGTCAGGATACGATCCAGGTCGGTGACACTGTCATCATCGTTACCACTCAGAAAGGTCTCGGCGATATCCTGGATATCCTGAGAAAATAGGTACGCCCGATGAACTATTCTATTATTTTTTATATTATCGGCTGGATTTTAAATCTGGAGGCAGCCTTTATGCTTCCCTCCTGTCTGGTAGCCCTGATCTATCAGGAAAGCAGCGGCTGGTCACTCGTTGCTGCTGTCCTGTTATGCCTGCTGATCGGTCTTCCTTTGGTTATAAGGAAGCCGAAAAACCGTGTATTCTACCTGCGTGAGGGGTTTGCCACGACTGCACTTTGCTGGATCGTATTAAGCTGTGTCGGTGCACTTCCCTTTGTACTTTCCGGTTATATTCCCAATCCGGTCGATGCGCTGTTTGAAACCGTTTCCGGCTTTACAACAACCGGTGCAAGCATTCTGACAGACGTGGAAGCGCTTCCTCACTGTCTGCTGTTCTGGCGCAGCTTTACGCACTGGATCGGCGGTATGGGTGTTCTGGTCTTTTTGCTGACTCTGATTCCCCTCGCAGGCGGCAGCCATATGAACCTGATGAAGGCAGAAAGCCCGGGGCCCTCCGTTACTCGTCTGGTTCCGAAGGTAAAATCCACTGCAAAAATTTTGTACATGATTTACATGGTCCTGACAATCATTGAGATTTTCCTCCTGTTGTTTGGCGGTATGCCGCTGTTTGATTCCATCACACTCTCCCTCGGCACGGCGGGCACCGGCGGCTTCGGCATCAAAAACGACAGCATTGCAGGCTACTCCACCTATTGTCAGGTTATTATCACGATCTTTATGATCCTGTTCGGCATCAACTTTAACGCCTACTTCCTGATCCTGATCCGTAAATTCAGACAGGCATGGGAAAGTGAAGAAGTCCGCGCCTATCTGTTGATTATCGCTGCAGCGACGCTCGCGATCACCTTCAATGTACGCGGATATTTCAGCAGCTTTGCACAGGCATTCCAGCAGACGATTTTCCAGGTTGCTTCCATCATTACAACAACCGGCTATGCCACAACAAACTTTGACCTGTGGCCGGAATTTTCCCGCACCATCCTCGTCCTGCTGATGTTTGTCGGTGCCTGTGCCGGAAGTACCGGCGGCGGCATTAAGGTTTCCCGCTTCCTGATCATGCTGAAAACGGTAAAAAAAGAACTGATCCAGCTGCTGCATCCCAGGAGTGTGCGCCGCATCCAGATTGACGGCAAGGCGATCGAGCATGAGGTTGTCCGCTCCACAAATGTTTACATGGGCGTCTACCTTTTTATTTTTGCCTTTTCCATGCTGCTGATCGCGCTGAATAACTTCGATCTTATCACCAACTTTACTGCAGTTGCTGCGACACTGAATAACATCGGCCCCGGTCTTTCCCTGGTGGGTCCGAGCGGAAACTTTTCCATGTTTTCCGACTTTTCCAAGCTTGTCCTGATCTTCGACATGCTTGCCGGACGCCTGGAGCTGTTCCCGCTGCTGCTGTTATTCGTACCGAATAGCCTTGAGTTTGAATGCTACTTCAT